>Ga0079306_1002422_pt1 | contig 10446 bp, 9 predicted proteins | sample Methanotroph_Enr_FD_79181 | JGI IMG/M metagenome (GOLD analysis project Ga0079306, IMG submission 79181) | Enriched soil microbial communities from Old Woman Creek wetland in Ohio, USA - Methanotroph_Enrichment_5 | ecosystem: Environmental > Terrestrial > Soil > Wetlands | place: USA: Ohio...
CTCAACAAAAGAAATGGAATGTTTCCTTATGCTATTTCTGACCAGAAATACAATGACTATATTAAAACTGTTTGCGAGATAGCTGAACTCACCTATAAGATAAAAGGCAGTAAGCATATAGAAACAGCACCTAAGAGCGGAATATATCGAAAAGCTGATGATATGTATAGGAAATGTGATTTGGTTACTTCCCACATTGGCAGACGAACCTTTGCTACCATTCACTATGGCAAAATACCTACTTCATTATTAAAAAATATTACTGGTCACACCACAGAGAAGATGTTTCTGACCTATATTGGTAAAAGCAGTGAAGATTTAGCACTTGAAACCTTCAAATATTTTGACTAAAATTGAATAATGGTCATTTGCTCGCTTTTTTTTAAAATAAAAGAAGCTTTTTTCTTATTTTTTTTTATTATTACACTATTTTCAACATACTAAATCATCATCAATACACAAATTTTTTATTGTTTTTAGTTAAATTTTTGTTAAATAATCAAAACCAATTCATAGTATTTAGTTTTTAAGTGTTAATTACTTGATTTACAGTATTTTATTTTTTTGTTTTACCCTACTAATTAAGTAGGGTTTGAATTACCCTATTGCGTATCGTTTCAAAAATGACGACCTTTACAAAGTAGAAAGTAAAAAACTACTACCTTTTTAAGACGTTAAAAGGCAGTAAAGTTTAAAACGTTTTTCCTGCCAACTTTTTTTAAGACGTTAAAAAGGTTGTTCTGCTTAAAGCGTTATTCCTACCTCCTTTTATGGCCATAAAAGGTGTATTGATTAGATTCCCATTTACATATAATTGTGTATGTCCAAGAAAAAAAACACATTCTTGGAGCGGGATAAGTATGTTTAATTTTTAAAGAAAAAAGGGAAATGGAAAATAACATTCAATTTATTCAAACAACACCTGAACAATTGGCAGAGCTAATAAGTAAGGGAGTGAAAAGTCAATTAGATGACTTTAAAAAAGACTTAGCATTAAACGCTCCTGATGAGCTTTTAACACGAGAACAAGCGTTTGAATTTCTTAAAATAGATAGTAGCACGCTGTGGCACTGGACAAATAAAGGAAAAATTACCGCTTATGGTATAGGTAACAGACGATATTATAAACGAGCCGAATTACTGGCGAGTTTAATACCATTAAGAAAAGTAGCATAGTGCTTCATTAACAAAAACATTAAATAAAAAATTATTATGAAAAATATACAACCATTTGTGATGGTAAACAATGATTTACTAGCCACATCAAGATTAAGTTCAACTCAAAAACTATTCATATCCTATATAATAGGATGGCAAAAAAGCAACCTTACGTGCAGGATGACCAATAGAAATCTAGCTGAACATTTCGGGATGAAATATGCTGGAATTAGGTCGATGCTAAACAAACTTAATACGTATAAATTCTTTGAAACTACTCAGTTTGGCCATGCCAACGACAATTCTAGTTGGACTTCAGGACACGAAATGAAGGTGGATGAAGCTAAGCTGAATGAATTCCTCAATGCTGGAAAGCCAGAAAAAAAAGAGGTTATAGAAGAAGTATCGTCAACTAGATATGGTGAAGATGAGATTAAACAACAAGATACTATTGAAAGACTAAATGCAATTAAAGACGGCATTGAAAATTTAAGACCACTAGAATTAATGTTGATAAATGAGGCCTTTATCTTTCATATTAATGGCAAAACTCCCCTTGATAGCATACAAGAATCGATTGACAATGTTGATTGTATCAATGATACGTTTTTAAAAGAGATGGAAAAGGACTTGTTAATTGTTACGGAAGTTTTAGAAAGTAAAAAAAGAATATTTGACCTTATTACAAACGATTTGGAAGAAGAAATTTTGGCTAAAGAACCTATTCAAGATGAACAGGCATCATATAAAGAACCTGATAAAACTAATTCAATAGTTGAGAATTTAGTAAACCTATTGGCAAATAATAACCATAAACCACCACCTATTCAAAATTTTGAATTAAAATTTGGTTTAGACCAAATGGTTAACATAAATGATATTCTTGAATATGCTGAATTTGGTTTATATGATGCTGGCTTTTTTACCGAATACTTTAATGAAGACGAAGTCATTTTTGGAGATTTAATAAATTATATAATTGAATTAAGAAATGAGCAAAAAAGCGAGGATTACAATAGCGTTGAGATTACTAATGTGCTTTTGAATAATTTAATCCAAATTATCCGAATAGAAGAATCAGAAAACAATAGCTCGACAAAATCCAAAGAAGTTGTTGAATTGTTGAAATATATTTTAGAGAATGACGGACACAAACCAGCCCCTTTTGCATTGCCTGGTTATAAAATTAACATAAATCAAAATGTTAATCTATTCGATGTTATAGAGGACATAGGTTTTGACATTTTAGACAGTTCCTATTTTACTGATTACTTTGATGAAGATGAAGTTGTCTTTGGGGATTTAGTAAAGTATATCATTGAAACAAGAAACGAACAGGATGTTGAAGGTTACGATAGTTTAGAAGTTACTGATTTGGTGTTGAAAAATTTAATCGAAATAATTAGTGAAGAACCCGCTCAACTTACTGTCAATAAATAGCAAGACTAATCTTAAAAAATGTAAATTAGCCATCACTTAATTTAGTATAAAAAATGTCAGAAGACCAGAAGAAACAGCTCGAACAACAGCTTTGGAATATAGCCAACACCTTGCGGGGCAAAATGAATGCCGATGAATTCCGTGATTACATCCTAGGGTTTATTTTCTACAAATATTTGGCAGAGAAAATGGAAATCTTTGCCAATAGTATCTTGAAACAGGATAAGCTTCATTTTCGTGAACTGAAAACAACCGACACCCATAATGCCGAAATCATAGAAGCGGTGAAGGAAGAAGCTTTGGAAAAACTAGGATATTTCTTGAAACCTGACGAGTTGTTTAGCGAGGTTGCCAAACGTGGCAATAGTGATGTGGAAGGCATTAGCAACTTTATTCTGGAAGACCTGCAAAAAATCCTGACCAATATTCAACTCAGTACGATGGGTACGGATAGCGAAGAAGATTTTGACAACTTGTTTGAGGATATGGATTTGAACAGCACCAAGTTGGGAAAAACACCAGAAGCCAGAAACGAGATTATCTCAAAAGTCTTATCGCACCTTGATAAAATCGATTTCAAGTTAGAAAATTCCGAGCTGGATGTGTTGGGTGATGCTTACGAATATTTGATTGGTCAATTTGCCAGTGGTGCTGGTAAAAAAGCTGGTGAGTTCTATACACCGCAAGAGGTTAGCATGATATTGGCAAAATTAGTAACCACAGGCAAAGACAAGTTGAAATCAGTGTATGACCCTACTTGTGGTAGTGGTTCGTTATTGCTTAGGGTGGCGAAAGAAGTGAAAGAAGTAGGTGATTTTTATGGTCAGGAAATGAACCGAACCACTTACAACTTAGCTCGTATGAATATGATTTTGCACGGGGTACATTACCGCAAGTTCGACATCAAGCAAGAAGACACTTTAGAGCATCCTCAGCACCTTGAAAAACAATTTGAAGCCATTGTTGCCAACCCACCATTTTCAGCCCAATGGAGTGCCAATCCTTTGTTTACAAGCGATGATAGATTTTCACAATACGGGAAACTTGCACCTGGTAGCAAGGCTGATTTTGCCTTTGTGCAACACATGATTTACCATCTTGCCGAGAACGGAACTATGGCAATTGTATTGCCACACGGTGCTTTGTTTCGTGGTGGTGCGGAACAACACATTCGTAGGTATTTGATAGAAAACCGTAACTATTTGGATGCAGTAATAGGCTTACCAGCCAATATCTTTTACGGAACAAGCATACCAACTTGTATCATGGTGTTCAAGAAATGCAAGGAACACCCAGAAGATGTTTTGTTTATTGATGCGAGCCAACATTTTGACAAGGTGAAAACCCAAAACGTATTGCGAGAGGAACACATTGACAAAATCGTTTCAACCTATCGCAAGCGTATAGAAGAGGACAAATACAGTAAGCGAGCAACCTTGGCAGAAATTGCCACCAACGATTATAACCTCAACATTCCTCGTTATGTTGACACCTTTGAAGCCGAAGATAGTATAGACATTAACGCTATTGCGAATGAAATAAAAGCACTGGACATAAGTATTGCTGATACAAACAAAATCCTAGCTGACTTTTGTAAAGAATTGAATATTTCAACGCCATTTTAATTAAGATAAATAATAATTTAAAAATTATAAGTATGGATTTTTTTGAGTTTAATAAAAAAATTGAAGGTAAAGACGTTAAATTGTTTGTTGAAAAATTAGTGGGTAAAGAACTGCCGATATCTGAAAATAAAAAATCTAAATTGATTAAATATGAAGGAGAAACATTTGCTTTTGAAAAAGACTTATCAGATAATGAAAAAGAGTATTTTAAAGAATATTTACAAGATGAAATTATAAAATATCTCAATGAATAATTTAGACAAAACTGAACCACACTTGCGATTTCCTGAATTTAAAGGCAAATGGGAATTACAAAAATTGCAAAAAATTGCAAAAGTTTCATCAGGTGGAACTCCTAGCAGAGCTAAATCAAATTATTGGAATGGTAACATTCCTTGGGTTTCAACTACATTAATTGATTTCAACACAATTTTGGAATCCAACGAGTTTATTACAGATGATGGACTGACGAATTCTTCGGCTAAGCTTTTTCCTAAAGGAACTTTATTAATGGCGATGTATGGACAAGGAAAAACAAGAGGAAAAGTTGCATTACTAGGAATTGAAGCGACAACTAATCAAGCTTGTGGTGCAATAATTCCGAATAATGATAAATTGAATGAGTTGTTTTTATTTCAAAATTTAGCAGGTAGATATGATGAAATAAGAGATTTAAGCAACCAAGGCGGTCAAGAGAATTTAAGTGGTGAAATTATTAAGAATATCTCCGTTACAATTCCAACCCTACCCGAACAAATCAAAATCGCTACATTCCTCACGGCAGTAGATGAAAAACTGCAAGCGTTAAAGCAAAAGAAAACACTTTTAGAGCAATACAAAAAAGGCGTGATGCAACAAATATTCTCGCAGGAATTACGGTTTAAAGATGATAATGGGAATGATTTTACGGATTGGGAAGAGAAAAAGTTGGGAGATGTTTGTAAAACTGCAAAGAGTGGAGGAACACCAACATCAACAAAAAGGGAATATTATAATGGGAACATACCTTTTTTATCGATTAGCGATATGACTTCTCAAGGTAAGTATTTAAATTATACCTCAAATCACATTTCAAAACTAGGATTAGACAATTCAGCTTCTTGGATTGTACCTGCTTACTCTATAATATATTCAATGTACGCATCTGTTGGTTTTGTTGCGATAAACAATATTCCATTAGCAACATCGCAAGCTGTTTTGAATTTAATTTTGAAAGAAGGGATTAATACAGATTTCATATATTACACATTAGTAGATTTTCAAAAAAAAATAGCTCAATTTGTTACAACTGGTACTCAAGGTAATTTAAATGCTCAAAGCGTTAAAGGGTTTGAAATCCAAATTCCCTGTCTCAAAGAACAAACCAAAATCGCAAATTTTCTATCGACTATTGATGATAAAATAAATCATTGTCAATCGCAAATAGTTAATACAGAGGTCTGGAAAAAAGGATTATTACAACAAATGTTTATTTAAAAAACATACTATGTACAAAATAAATAAATCAACAAACAATGTGGAAAAGCTTGAAAAAAGGCTTTTCAAAGAACTCAAAATAAGAGAACGGGAACATTTGCAAGAATGGATAGCTAAAAATCCTGAAATGCTGGGTGAAGAACTACTTATCATCCAGAAGGAATATGATGGTTTTAACGAAACAAATGAAAGACTGGATTTATTGGCTATTGACAAAGACGGTGGTCTAGTAATTATAGAAAACAAGCTGGATGATACTGGTAGAGATGTTGTTTGGCAAGCATTGAAATACACTTCATATTGTTCAACACTTACAACATCACAAATTATAAAGCTGTATCAAGCCTATTTAGATAGGTGGCAAAACGGGGATGATGCAAAACAGAATTTGATTGATTTCTTAGAAAGAAGCGAAGAAGAACTTTTGCTTAATAGAAACGACCAACGAATGATATTCGTTGCTAATAACTATCGAAAAGAAGTTACATCAACTGTCCTATGGTTATTAAAAAAGGATATTCAAATTAAGTGTTTTAGAGCAACACCCTACTCTATGGGTGAAGATGTCTTTCTACAAGTGGAACAAATTATACCCTTGCCAGAAACAGCCGAGTTTATGATTGATGCCAAAGAAAAAGAAAAAGAAGAAAGTGCTAAAAGCAAAACCGTTGAAGAATCTGAACAAAGATTAACCAAGTTTTGGTCGTTATTGAAGAATAAATTAAAAGAAAATAATATTGATTTCTTAGACCGAGTAAGCCCAAATCCCTACTATAATATTGGATTTTCAAAAGGTCGAGGCTACTATGGTTTTTGTATAGGTAGACAAACTTATAGGGTAGAACTATATTTGTCAAATGATATAAATAAAGAACTTTTTGATGCAATGTTTAAGTCCAAAGATATTATTGAAAGTGCATTTGGAGGAAAAATTGAGTGGGAAAGATTAGATAATAAGAAAGCTTCAAGGATTAAATTTGAAATGACTAAAGAACAAGTAAATCAACTTGAAGGAAAGTTCAATGATGAATTGTGTTGGAATGATTTAATCGATTGGTACGCTGATGCTATGGTAAGATTTTACAATGCCGTTAATCCATATTTAGAAAAAATAAGATAATGTATAATGGCGAAACAATCTGAAGTAGTTTAGAGCAAAGAATTATTAAAACAAATGTTTATATAAATTATGAATAAAACATTCAACATCTATTGTGACGAAAGTTGCCATATTGAAAACGACCATAAAAAATATATGTTTTTAGGTTCTACTAGCGTAGCGTATAATCAGGTCAAATTGCACACCGAACAAATTAAAGAATTAAAAAAGAAACACCATTTTTATGCTGAAATAAAATGGTCAACTGTTTCTAAATCTAAAATTCGTTTTTATCTGGATTTGGTTGATTATTTTTTCGCAACAGACCTTCAATTTAGAACCGTGGGTGTTGAAAAAGCAAAAATCAATAATGATGCTTTCAAACAAACCTATGACGACTTTTATTACAAAATGTATTATTACCTTTTGAACCACAACATCAACAGCTTATATAATTACAATGTCTATTTAGACATTAAAGACACATTGAGTGCTTATAAAGTGAACAAGCTAAAAGATGTTTTAAATACCAAATTTGGAGTTTTTAGAAACGTACAAAATATTCGTTCCCACGAAAGTACAATAATGCAAGTAACTGATTTTATGATGGGTGCTATATCCTATCTTCACAATCAAGATGAAAAGAAGAATATTGCAAAAATTCAAATAATTGACAAAATAAAACACCATTGCAATGATGCTTTATTGAAGACCAATTATTCCGATAAATTGAATTTGTTTTTCATCGAATTACGATAGTTATGCCATTAAATTTACTAAAAAGATACAACGACCTTCTTGATTTGGCTTCACTAAATGTGCATCAAAGGACAGTTTCATTAAAGCGTGTGTTTGACGAAGCATTTGTAAACAGACAACCAATACACTTTAACAACAGGATAGTAATACCTTGCCCAAAAGATGGTGCAATAGGAATGGATACATTATTTAGACATTTAACAACTGTAATTACTGATAGAGCTACAAATGCAAGAGAATTCGAAATGAACAGGTCAAAAAGACTTCATTGGGTTCGCTACCATATAGATTGCAAAAAGAAAAATAATATGATACTGTTTTCAGTGAAAGAACCAGAAGGTTTTAGAACTTATCTGTATGACATTGATGAAAAATATGTTATCGTATTTGAACCTAAGATAAACCAAAATGTTTATTTTTTACTCACGGCTTACTATCTGGAAGGGAAAGATGCACAAAGAGATAAGATTGCTAAAAAATATAATAGGAAGTTAGACGTACTACTTTAAAAGCAAAAAACGCAGAGCATCTAGGCTTGCGTTTCTCGATTTCCTTTTCTCGAATGAGAAATGAACTCGGTGCAAATATAAGAAATAAATCGATTAGTTATCAACAATTTTTAATAATTATTAACAAAAACAGCAAAAAAAATATTCCAGTTTTTTTAATTAAAATCAATTGACTATTAGACAGATAAACTAATATAATATCTACAATTTTACAAGAAACAATGGCTAAACAACCTGAAGCAATGTTAGAAGAACAAAATAAAATATTTGGTTATTCAGAACGTGGCATAATCAATTCACTGATATTCACTATAGGTGAAGATAAAAATCTTTTAAGCGAATTTATTGGGTTAATTAAGTTGCCAAATCCAATTGATGTAGGAGAACCGAAAAAATATACCATACTGCTAGAGCAATCTTTTTCCAGATTTGGCGATGCTGATTTGATAATTATTATTCATTATGAAAACAAAGAAGATAAAAAGGTTTTGTTCTTTGAAGGAAAAGTAAAAACCTATAAAAAAAACTGGAACATTGAAACTGAATTTGGAAAGTACATTGAACCTATCAATGATGAATACAAAATAAGACCTAAAAATTATTGGTCAAATTTATTTTCCCAACTTTATTTAAAGAAATCATTAATTGATAATTGGATAGAAATTAACGAAAAGGGTGGTGTTAAACTACTAGAATCTGAAAAGGAGAGAAAAATAGGAAAGAATAAAATTGTGTTGAAAGCCTTTAAAAAATTGAAAGGGTGCAAGCAAGATTATTATATTGGGCTAATTCCAACATTAAAAGAAGACATTAAAAAATTTAAAGGTAAAACAGGTTTTGACTTACATTTTCTTTCTTGGGAAACAGTTCACAAGTTTTGTAAAGACAATAAATTAAAAAAAGTGTTAAAGATGTTTAAATACAATGAGCAGCAAATTTATTAATCTTATATAATGGCTAAACAACCCGAAGCAATATTAGAAGACCAGTTAGTAGTCCAACTCCAAAAGTTGGGTTATGGTTTAGTGCAGTTAAAAGACGAAGCTGAACTACTTGCAAACCTTAAACACCAATTAGAAATTCATAATCGTCAGGCTTTAATTAAAACAGCTAATGCTAAATTTTCGGCAACCGAATTTGAAAGGATTTTGAATATTCTAGCCAAAGGTTCGGTGTTTGAAAAAGGTAAAAACCTAAGAGAAAAACAGCATATTGTTAGGGATAATGGTGACAACTTGTATTTTGAGTTTTTAAATACCGAGCATTGGTGTCAGAACCAGTTCCAAGTGACCCACCAAGTCAGTATGGAAGGTAAATACAAAAACCGTTATGACGTTACCCTGTTGATTAACGGACTGCCTATGGTTCAAATAGAACTAAAACGTAGAGGTTTAGAACTAAAAGAAGCCTTCAACCAAATCAACCGCTACCAACGTCATTCGTTTGGCTCTAATTCAGCTCTATTCCAATACATTCAAATATTCATAATTAGCAACGGTGTTAACACCAAGTATTACGCAAACAATAGAAACCAATCGTTCAAACAAACATTCTATTGGACTGACAAAGAAAACAAACGCTTGACCAATATTTTAAATGGTTTTACCAGCGAGTTTCTTGAACCCTGTCACATATCTAAAATGATATGCAAATACATCGTGTTGAATGAAGCTTACAAAATTCCAATGGTGTTAAGACCCTATCAATTCTATGCCGTGGAAGCATTAATTGACCGTGTGAAAAACAGTACCAAAAACGGATATATCTGGCATACCACTGGTTCAGGAAAAACACTCACTTCTTTTAAAGCCAGCCAAATCATAATGAATTTGCCAGAGGTTAAAAAAGTAGTGTTTGTGGTGGACAGGAAAGATTTGGATTACCAGACTACCAAAGAATTCAACAGTTTCAGCAAGGGAAGCATTGACGGAACGGATAACACCAAAGCACTGGTTAATCAGTTTACAGACGACACCAAGTTGATAGTGACCACCATCCAAAAACTAAATACAGCCATAAGCAAAAAGCAATATTTGGATAAAATGGACAAGTTGAAGAATGAACGCATTGTGTTCATATTTGACGAATGTCACAGAAGCCAGTTTGGAGAAACGCATAATCGTATCAAAGCGTTTTTTAAGAACATCCAGATGTTTGGGTTTACTGGAACGCCAATTTTTGCCGATAATTCCGTAAAGAATGAATTAGGAAGAAGAACCACATCGGAACTGTTTGGAGAATGCCTACACAAATACGTGATTACGGATGCTATCAAAGACGAAAATGTGTTGAAGTTTGCAGTTGAATATGTAGGTCGGTACAGGGAAAAAGCAAACAGGGAAACCACAGTTGACATTGAAGTGGAAGACATCGACACCAA
>Ga0079306_1002423_pt1 | contig 10444 bp, 4 predicted proteins | sample Methanotroph_Enr_FD_79181 | JGI IMG/M metagenome (GOLD analysis project Ga0079306, IMG submission 79181) | Enriched soil microbial communities from Old Woman Creek wetland in Ohio, USA - Methanotroph_Enrichment_5 | ecosystem: Environmental > Terrestrial > Soil > Wetlands | place: USA: Ohio...
ATTTTCAGATTGGTGACAACGCCTGTTTTCATATCCTCAAGGAAAACTTTATCACTCAAACTAAAATCGCTGATATTCGAGGCTGTAATAGTATAGTTGCCTTCCACGCCTGTTTTGGCTGCAAGATTTACGATACGGCCGTTTTCAAGATCATAGTAACGATCAATGGAGTAGGAATTACCATCTTTCACAGAGTAGATCTCCGGGGCTTCTGAATAGAGACTCCAGAATTTTTCACTTCCCCCTTCCGCAATGGCAGGGTTAAAATCAATGATCATTTCATCGCTGTAAGCATTGGCTGTAGTAGTAATTTCAAGCCTGATGCTATTCTGATCCGATTCCGCGGCTTTCAGCCACGATTGTGCGTTGTGAACACGTATACTGTTGTTCATTCCCAAGGTTCCGTCAGCAGAAGCTTTCACAAAAAAGGCCTGTTCGGGAGCAATGTATTGGCTTACGCCATTGGTCCCTGTTGTGCCGGTTGAATTGAATACTCCGTAATTCCCTGCATTATCGTTAAATATCCAATAATCATAACCGCTTCCATTGAGAACCAGGCTACTCCGGCTCCAACCGCTCGATGCTTTCCAGTCAATTGCCGAAGCATAGGGATTGCCGACGAGGTTAAAGGAATTTGCGCCGGCAACGATCGCACGATTCACGGTGCCTGTATTTAAAGTACCCATAAAGGAATGAATGGTTGGTGACCCGGTAGCTGGATTCCATCCGCTGTTGTATGCTGCGAGATATCCTCTCCCAATAGTGAATTCAGGAGGTGTTGCAGTACCGAAACCGGCATAGCTTCCGGGTTGATCTATTAGATTGTTATTGTAATCCCCGGCAGTGTTTTTCCTTAAATTGACCCAAAATAATGCAGAAGTTAAGCTGGAATTTGTATTCCAGTAATAAAAATCCCAGTTCCAGATTGTTCCGAAATTCAGTCCCGAACCGGGATCTGGAACAAACTCCGGCCAAATTGCTTGCGCTGACACCGGTGAAGAGAGGAAATGCCATTTCCAGTTGTTGGCTATATAGCGCTCAACCGTGGCAGGGACACCGGATGTTGAATGTATCAGCGATCCTGATCCGTTAGCATCTGATTTAATCACAAGGCCCGCGTTTCCAACGGAGTTGGCTAAAGTACCCCCAACAGTCAAATCCTTGTCCGATGCTATTGAAACACCATTTGGTCGGGTAATAGTAAAGTTGTCCAGACCATTGGCGATATTCGGTAGTATCAGATTAGCCCCGGAACCCCCAACGCTGAGATTGCTTGAAGTACTGCCTATTAAATCACTGCTTCCTGAAAGGCTGCCATTTAAGGTTAGAGTATTGTTCGAACCGATTGTATACGAGCCTGATGTCAGGTCGAGAACGCCATTTACGGTTGCAGTGGATGCAATGGGTGTTATGCTAACCCCATTCACCAGCAGGTTATCGATCCACCAGTTGTCAAGTGCATAATAATCCCCTACATAGGCAAATTGGATGTATAAATTTCCGCCTACATCCATTGTGTGATTTGGAATAGAGATGGTCCGTGCACTCAGCTGGGCAGTAAAAAGGAGTGACCAGGCATCATGCCAGGGCCCGGATGCGCTTGTGGCTGTTTGCAGTTTCAGGTAAGTTGTGGCAGTAGGTGTATAGTATGCGCTTGTTGCAGTCTTGAAAGAGATGTTTACGCTTGAATAACCATTTGTGTTGATGGGACCCCGATTGATATAATAGGTTGAATTTCCGTGTGATGACGAACCGATAAATGTCGCTTCCGGAGATGTTCCCCCTGCAGTTGCGGTTGCAACGGAATTGAACTGCCCGGCTGCTGTTCCTTTATTCCCGGTCCAGCTGGTTAAATTTGAGAATGCATCATTAAGCAAATTGGTAGTACTGGTCGAAAAATCATATTGAGTGACACCACCTGTATTTGTAGTTAAATTATTCAGGACAGCAGAGCCGGTAGGTAGTTCCTTGCCGGTATTCAGTGGAGTACTGCCAGAATAATCCAGGTTAACGGTTCCTGCAAAAGTAGGTGCAGAATTCACATTACCTCCCGAACGGGAGATAGTTGTCCCGCTGGCCATGGTAAGATTGGATCCATTGATCAGTAATCCACTACTTAAAAAGAGCGAGCCATTTACAGTAATGGCTCCACCAAGGGTTGTATTTGCATTGACCGTAAGGTTATTGAGCCCGTTGGTGATGGTATTCACTGTGGTGGTCCCGTTCAAAACCAGGTTGGATGTGGCTCCTCCAAAAAACGCGCCTGCAACTGTATAGGAAATACCTCCCCCCAATGTTAAGGTGTTTGCGCCGATCCGAAGAGTGGGGGTCCCCGTTCCACCGTAAAAATTCAACTCATCGGAAATAGTGAGGTCTGAATTCATTGTTATATCTGCAGCATCAAAAATATAGAACGCATCTGCCGTGGATGTGGCCGGAACCTCAAATCCAGTGTTATAGCCGGTTGATCCATTATCATATAAAAGGTATAAGCCTCCACTTCCAACATTGAAGATGGGTGATTGATCCAATCCACCGGCAGGATATACGTTGGTGCTAACCCCTCTTTGAATGGTGGAAGAGGATGTACTGCCTGTTCCAAAGGTCAATTTATTGGAATTTGTAACTGTGCCGTAGAAAAGATCAGCCCTCGCGACAACTATTTGGTTGGAATTAGTGCTGATGATAACACCTTCAGGGTTTGCAAGGCCAAATTCTGATAAGGAAGAAGTTATGGCCCCGGTATTTGTAAAGGTTTGGGCAGTTGTGCCATTCAGCATAAACCGTGAATTGACGCCGGCTTCTGTAAAGGTGCCTGAATTTGTAAAATTGCCTCCGACTGAAAACCAGGTATCCGTGGTAGTGGTGCCATCGGTTACAGTGAAAGTTCCACTGTTGGTGAAATTTCCTAAAACACTTATTGATTTTGTTGAAGCAATCGTCTTGGCACCAGCACCCGAGGCCCCAAGATTGCCATTATAGCTGATTGCATAAATGGTTTGAGCAGAAGCGCCTGTATAATTCACGGTGCTTCCTGCAACAGTTGTAATAGTAGGAGTACTGCTCATCGTACCTCCCATGTTCAATGTTCCGGCACCGGTAAAAATAATCTGGCAGCCAGTGGTTCCTGTGGTGAGTGCTCCGGAAATTGTGAGTGTACCTGTAGTAATGTTTATTATATCATTCCTGGTTGTAGTCGTAGCTGACATCGTAAGAGAACCGCAAGTAATTGTGCCGGCATTTACATTTAAAGTGCAAACATTTCCCGAGGATGGCCTGGGCATAATTAATGCACCAGTGATTGCCAATGAATTTGTGCCGCTGACTGTCAGAACACTATTGGAATTAACAGATGCAAATGTGAGTGAAGCACATTGTGCATTTGCTATATTCACTGTCACAGTTATGCCGGAATTTATTGAAACTGCATCGCTGGAGGTAGGCACAGCTGAGCCTCCCCATGTTGATGTGCTGTTCCAGTTTCCGGATACAGATGCTGTCCTTGTAGCTAGTGGTGCATCAATTTGATTCCCGGGATTTGGATCAGATTCAGTGATCCCTTCTGCGGGATAGGTTATCTCATTCAATTTGTTTAATACAGGCATAGTAAATATGGGCATGCCTGCCTGTTGAGCCCTTCGATCTTTAGCTTTGGTAAAGATCTTCTGAGTATTAATATTGGTTTGCCCGATCGCAACAGAGAAAATACTAAAAACAAGTAATGAGATCAGGATCGAATTATGGAATAGTCTTTTTGTCAGGCAATAAGTTTGAGTTTTCATTGAAAGAGATTTAATTATTGCAAAGATTTTAATGTAAAAAACAATCCAGGCTTGTAGAAATCCTATGTCCGAATAAGTATAACCAGTAATAGATAGATGCTGCCATCGGATTGGCAGTGTAGTAAAAAGGATAAAGCAATAATTTTGCCATATTTGATAAGTATAAGTGAATGAGTGGATAGCAGGAAAAAACAAGCCTATTTCTCAGGATCAGGAATTTCATTTTGAAAAAATATGTTTCAATCTGGTCTCTAATAATCTGAAAATTCAATACATGCATTCATCGTAATATATTGAATGATATATTATGAAAGTTCAAGTTCTGAATTGGTATTACTTTTTTTGATAGATCGGATTAATAGATACAGTTCCTTAATCCCAACTCAATGAAAAATCTTGTATTTCTATTGTTATTTGCCGGCATTCTGGTTTTTACTAACAGGGTTAATTCTCAACCTTCAAATTCCACCTGGCTTACTTCCAGTGTAGGTCTGAACAGCACCTGGCTCATGAACCAGAATTCCTACGGGAATCCTGAAATGGATTACGGCACTAAATTCGGACTTTCTGGAAGTATCGGCTTGAATCATTACCTGGATTCCAAGTATGGATTAAGCACAGGTATAGGTTTTGGAAATTTCGGACAATCCTATATGGGAGAACAAAAAGGGGCTAAGGCAAGCCGGAAGGTAAATCTAAATTATATCATGGTTCCTTTAATAGGGATGAAACAACTATGCGATCCGCACCATCCTTGCTGGCTGACATTCGGACCCCAAATCATGATACTCACTTCTGCGAAACAGAAATATTCACGGGAAAATGCTGAAGAACCTCTTCCATATCCGGAATACCTGCCTGAAGGGGTGAAGGATGTTACAAAATGGTATAAGCCGGTTGATGTCATGCTCAATGTTGGCTTTACAAACCTGTATTATTTGAGGACCAATGATGACATGCGATTAATGCTTTCATTCAACGCTGCATTGGGCTTGTTCGATATTAACAGTAAGGATTATCAGCTTTCAACCAAAGGCGAGGCTTACAAAGGATCCCGTAACTTTTATATGGGTGTCAATTTGGGATTGATGTTTAATCCCTGATCAATCGGCGCTTTGAATTAATTGCGTTGGCAATTATTCAATGGTAACCACCGGCCAAGGTGTAGCAGTTTTCCATGCTCCCCGTGTAAAATCAGGTATGGGCATGGATTCCCCGTTTTTCAAAACTGATTTTTCGCTCAATTCGATGATGCTTGACCATGCTGCAGCATCGTATACATCCTGGTCTAGTGGAAGCCCTTTCTGCAGGCAGTAGATAAGTCTGTAATCCATAATGAAGTCCATCCCGCCATGTCCCCCAACATGCCTTGCCTTTTCACCAATCTGTTTTGCGAGGGGGTGTTCCCATTTTCTTAACAGTTCATCATATTCTTCTTTTTTTAGGAAAGCGTGAGCGCCGGGTTCAAGGGCAATGCTTTCTTCAGGATATTTTACAGCCATGCCCTTCGTTCCACTCACCAGGTGAATTCTGCTATAGGGGCGAGGACTCGTGGTATCATGCTGGATTTGGATAGTCATGCCCTTGGCTGTATGGATAATCGTGGTATTCATATCACCCAGTTTGTATTCCTGCAAAGCTTCAGGAGAATTCTCCCCAAATTTCTCACTCGCATAAAGGGTCATCCCTCTTTGTCCCGTTGAGTTGGACGAAAGAAAATCAAACCTGTCACCCCGGTTGATTCCCATGATTTGGGCCACGGGTCCCAGTCCATGTGTGGGATATAGATTACCGGTATGGTATTTACTGAATTCAAGTCTCCATCGCTGGTAATAACCTCCTTCATCATGAGGAGCAAATTTGAGCCACCTGAGGTCATGGTTGTAAGCGCCTTCTCCATAGTAAACCTCTCCAAAAACTCCATTCCTGACCATGTTCAGGGTTGCCATTTCGAAGAAATCATAACAACAGTTTTCGAGCATCATGCAGTGGCGTTGAGTCTGTTCTGCCGTGTCAACAAGTTCCCAGCATTCTTTGAGCGTAAGGGCTGCCGGGACTTCAACGGCTGCATGCTTTCCTTGTTTCATAGCATAAACAGCAATGGGTGTGTGCAGGTACCATGGGGTGCATGTATAAATAAGGTCAATGTCATCACGTTCGCAGATCCTCTTCCAGTCTTCTTCTTCAAGATATTCCGTGGCTTCCGCCTTGCCTGCTTCCTTCAGCTTGAGGCTGGCATCTTTAACATTTGAAGGAACACGGTCACTTAAAGCCTTAATCTCAATCCCTTCGAGCTGGATAAGCCTTCGTATAGCTTCACTGCCGCGCATACCCAGCCCTATTAGTCCAATCCTGACTACATCTATAGGGGGACATGTGAGCCCCATTACCGACTTACCCTTTGATGAACCCTGGCCTTCAGGAAACAGGTTTATCGCTTCCCCCGGGGACTCTTCCCGGTTTGAAGTGGCAAATGCGGATGTGATTGGTGCAAGCCCGATAGTGGCAGTAACCATGGCCGCTTTTTTAAGGAAACTACGGCGGCTGTTGCTGTTTTCTTTTTTCATTGCGGGATGAAGATTGATGAACAAAAATAGGGTTTAGAGCCGAAAATCCAATACTGGAAAACAGAATTCTGAAGCTCATAATTATTGTTTTGAATTTTAAAATTAACCACGGAAATTAAATGCCACGAATGCACGAATAAAAGCGAATAGCTGCCAAACAGATTGACAACCGATGCCTGTTGAATCCCTATTGGATGACCATTGTATGCCAATTGAATAACCATAGTATGCCCATATTTCATATACCAGAATTCCTGTTTTTCCGTTTACTGCATAATCTTCACTAATTTCGCTATTCAATATATGATCGTATGAGAGTTTCCAGGGGAATCATCCTGTTTTTTGTTGCATTATTTCTTATTCACCAGGTGGTTGCCCAGGAAAACAAGTATACCAAAGCCGACCGTTTGTTTGAAAAGGCAGAACAATCTTATGGACGCCGGGATTATACCCAGGCAATAAGGCAAATCGATGATGTTTTAAAAGAAGAACCCCGGTATTGTGATGCATTCCTGTTAATGGGTGATATCTATTATGACCTGAAGGAACCGGCCATGGCTATCGATGCCTATACAAAAGCAGTTGCAATAGATTCGGCTCTCTTTCCCCCTGCTTTTTACATTATGGCAAACCTGCAGTTTGAGTTGGAACGTTACTATGATGCAAAGCGTAACTATATCACCTACCTGGGTTTCAGGCCCAAAAGCCAGGCAGAGATTCAAAAAGCGGAAAGAAATATTGGATTATGCGATTTCCGTGCTGACCTCATGCGTCACCCGGTGCCTTTTAATCCTGTTAATCTTGGGGACAAAGTTAATTCAGAAGGATTTGAGTATATTAATTCTGTCTCCCTGGACGAAGAATTGATGCTTTTTACCAGGAAGGGCATACGGCCGGGAGATAATGAGAGGTTCTACAGGTCGATCAAGGAAGGTGGGAGGTGGGGATTGGCCCTTCCAATGGAAACACCAATCAACTCCGAGGGCAACCAGGGCGCTTTATGCCTTTCACCGGATGGCATGTTTATTTTCATGACCTGTTGCAGCCGCCGCGATTCTTATGGTTCTTGCGATCTTTATGTTTCACACAGGAGGGGAAACACCTGGAGTGAGCCCGAAAATCTTGGAGATGTTGTTAATTCAATTGCCTGGGATTCCCAGCCTTGCCTTTCCGCGGACGGCAGGACCCTTTATTTTGTAAGTACCCGGAAAGGCGGCTTCGGTGGCTCCGATATCTGGAGAAGTACCCTGCTTCCTGATGGAAGCTGGGATCAGCCGGTGAACCTGGGGGTAGGGATCAATACTTCTTCCAATGAAATGGCGCCTTTTATCCACCAGGATGGACGTACCTTGTACTTTTCTTCCAGCGGGCATAAAGGAATGGGAGGGGCGGACCTGTTCATTACCCGGATGGGATCCAATGGCAGCTGGTCTACTCCCATGAACCTGGGCTATCCTGTAAACACGAAAAATGATGAAATCAACCTGGTGATCAATGTCGGGGGAGATGCTGCCTATATCTCCAGTGCCAAGACCGGAGGATCGGGCAACACTGATATCTATCGGTTTGAACTACCCAGGGATGTCAGACCATCACCGATTTCATACGTAAAAGGCAAGGTCTATGATAAAAATGACAAACACCCTTTATCAGCTGACCTGGAGTTGATCGATATGCAATCGAAAAAGGTTGTGGTGAATTCGGTTTCAGATGCTTCAAGCGGTGGGTTCATCCTTTCGTTGCCGGTGGATAAGGATTATGCCCTGAATGTTTCCTGTAAGGGCTATTTATTCTATTCGCAAAACTTTAGCATTAACAATGGCAGGGATATTAATAATCCATTATTACTGGATATCCCGATGCAACCACTTATTGTCGGAGAAAAGGTAGTATTGCACAATATCTTTTTCGAAACCGATAAATATGATTTGAAACCCGAATCAGCAGCTGAACTGGATAAACTTACGGAATTCCTGAAAAACACGCCGGCCCTGAAAATTGAGATTGGTGGGCATACCGATAATGTAGGAACTGAGCTGCACAATATTGAACTTTCTCAGAACAGGGCAAATTCAGTGTTTGATTACCTCATAAAGCAGGGCATTGAAAAGGAAAGACTCCTTTCCAAAGGGTATGGCAAATCCATGCCGGTTGATACGAATGATACTCCTGCAGGAAGAGCCAACAACAGGAGGACCGAGTTCAAGGTGATGGAAAAGTAGACCCGTCTCCCGCCTTCATTTAAATTGAATTTCCACAGCTGTTTTATTGAACCAGCCTGGTCCCGGTCCCCCGGAACCTCATATTACTTTTCAGGGTGTGCAATATAAATGATTGACAAATTATTATTATTACTACCTTTGCACCCTTGAAATTTGAATAGTCTTTTTATGATAAACATCACATTACCTGATAATTCCGTTCGACAGTACCAAAAAGGGACAACCGCCATGCAAGTGGCACTCAGTATAAGCGAAGGCCTTGCCCGCAACGTGCTTGCAGCCAAGGTGGATGGACAGATCTGGGACTCAACCCGCCCTCTGACCAAGGACGTACGTTTGCAGTTGCTTACATGGAATGATTCCGAAGGTAAAGCCACTATGTGGCATTCTTCCGCCCACCTTATGGCTGAAGCGATTGAATTGATTTACCCTGGTGTGAAATTCGGGATCGGTCCTGATATCGAAAATGGCTTTTACTACGATATGGATTTTGGCGACTGCACCATTACTCCTGAGGACCTGCTTCCCATTGAAGCTAAGATGCTTGAACTAGCCCGCCAAAAGCAGACATTTGACCGCCTGGAAGTAACAAAGCAGGAAGCTCTTGAATATTTTACAAAGAAAAATGACGAGTATAAATTGGAACTGATCAATGACCTTCCGGATGGTGAAATTTCATTTTACAAGTCAGGTGAGTTTACTGATCTTTGCCGTGGGCCTCATTTACCGGATACCGGTTCCATTAAGGCCGTTAAATTGCTGAATATTGCTGGGGCTTACTGGAGAGGTGATGAAAAGCGCAAGCAACTAACACGTGTATACGGGATTACATTCCCGAAACAGAAGGAACTGGATGAATACCTGGTCTTGCTCGAAGAAGCCAAAAAACGGGATCATCGCAAACTGGGCAAGGAACTGGAACTCTTTACCTTTTCGCAAAAAGTAGGTTCGGGATTACCTCTCTGGTTGCCTAAGGGCGCTCAATTACGTGAACGCCTGGAGCAATTCCTGAAGAATGTTCAGCGCAAAGCAGGTTATCTTCCTGTGATTACTCCTCATATCGGAAACGTTGAGCTTTATAAAACATCGGGACATTTCCAGAAATATGGCAAGGACTCCTTTCAACCTATCAACACCCCGATTGAAGGTGAACAATTCATGCTGAAACCCATGAACTGCCCTCACCATTGTGAGATATACAACAGTAAACCACGCTCCTATAAAGATCTGCCGGTCCGTTTTGCAGAATTCGGGACTGTTTATCGTTACGAACAAAGCGGTGAATTGCACGGCCTAACACGCGTTCGTGGATTCACCCAGGATGATGCGCATCTTTTCTGCCGCCCTGACCAGTTGAAGGATGAATTCAAATCAGTCATTGATATTGTTTTGCACATCTTCAAGATTCTTGATTTTAAGAACTTTACCGCCCAGGTATCACTTCGGGATCCTGACAACAAGGAGAAGTATATCGGAAGTGATGAGAACTGGCAAAAAGCTGAAAGCGCAATCATTGAAGCAGCCGCTGAAAAAGGCCTGCAGACCATAGTAGAGGTTGGAGAAGCCGCTTTTTACGGGCCAAAACTTGACTTCATGGTGAAGGATGCATTAGGACGCAAATGGCAATTGGGAACCATACAGGTTGATTACAACCTGCCAGAGCGTTTTGAACTTGAATACACTGGCAGCGATAACCAGAAACATCGCCCGGTAATGATCCACAGGGCGCCATTCGGCTCCATGGAGAGATTTGTGGCTGTTTTACTTGAACATACTGCCGGTAACTTCCCGCTTTGGCTCACCCCGGAACAGGCAATCATCCTGCCAATCAGTGAGAAATACCTGGATTATGCAAAAAAAGTTGCAGATGTCC
>Ga0079306_1002426_pt1 | contig 10438 bp, 9 predicted proteins | sample Methanotroph_Enr_FD_79181 | JGI IMG/M metagenome (GOLD analysis project Ga0079306, IMG submission 79181) | Enriched soil microbial communities from Old Woman Creek wetland in Ohio, USA - Methanotroph_Enrichment_5 | ecosystem: Environmental > Terrestrial > Soil > Wetlands | place: USA: Ohio...
CGATAGCGACGGTATTGGACGGCCTGACTTCCAGAAACATAGTTTCCGCCCGCCCCCTGGCCTCTTCGATAAGGTTTTCCAGCATTTTTCGGCCGATCCCTTGCCCCTGCTCCGTCGGCGCTACACAGATGTTTAAAATGTGCGCTTCGCCTACAGCCATCGCGAGTATGCTGTAGCCCAACACGTCATCATCCTCTACGCAAACCCAGCAGCTGTAGTTGGCTTTAAAGCAATCCCTGAAAATGTCTTCCTCCCAGGGGAATTGATAACTTGCTCTTTCAATCGCCATGACTCCGGGCAAATCAGAGCTTCTCATTTTTCTCAATCGCATTAAATCTTTTCTGCCTACCGAATCGGGAAATATTTTGGCGTAGAACTCTCTATCGGCATCATAAACCACAAAGTCTTTTATTTTTTCTAACATCATTCCCAACATGATCAACCTTTAATGTTTTTAACTGTTTGCAGCGCGAGTTTTAAATCCGCCCAGGCTTTGCGTTTATCCAGCAACGATCTTAACAAGTACGCCGGGTGATAGACTACAACAACCGGGGTATCATTTAAAGCGTGTATTTTTCCTCTGAGCTTGCCTATCGGCTCGTCCGTGTTCAGCAGCGCCTGTGCGGCAACACGTCCTAACACCACGATAATTTTTGGTTTGACCAGCGCTATTTGTCGCAGCAGGTAAGGTTTGCAGGTTTCAATTTCGATGGGTTTGGGATCGCGATTGGCGGGAGGGCGGCACTTTACAATATTGGTTATAAAGACCTGTTCCCGGTCAAGGCCTATGGCTCTTAGCATTTCCGTTAACAGCTGGCCTGCCTTGCCGACAAAGGGCAAGCCCTGTAGATCTTCGCTTTGTCCCGGCGCTTCACCGATAAACATCCAGTCGGCATTTTTATTGCCCGAGCCAAAAACAGCGTGGGTGCGGGTTTCGCATAAACCACATTTAGTGCATTGGGCGACTTCGGCTTGCAACGCTTCCCAGCTGTCGGCCGGTTCGGGCCGGGCGCTATCGGCTATAACATCAAGTGTCGATGCTTGCTCGTGATTGGCAGAGGTTCTGGGCACCCAAACATCAATGCCCATAGCCTCCAGATATTGCAGACGCGTTGCGTTATCCAAAACCTTTCGCCTTGCACCTTGCGCCTTTCACCTTAATCAAACATCCCCTTTCTGAGGGTGCCTGCGTTGATCAGGGCTTTGCAGCTTATTCACCGCATTGATATAGGCCTTGGCCGAGGCGATAACAATGTCGGTGTCGGCGCCCAAGCCGTTAACGATCCTGCCTGCTTTTTCCAGACGGATAGTAACTTCGCCTTGCGCATCGGTGCCGTTAGTGATGCTGTTGACTGAATAAAGCTCCAACGTGGCATTGGTTTGCACCAGTTTTTCGATGGCTTTTAAGCTGGCATCCACAGCGCCGCCGCCGCTTGCATTGCCGGTGACCTCTTTGTTGCCCACTCGCAGCGTAACGGTTGCGTTGGGTATCTCACCGGTTTCCGAACACACTTTCAGGGCGATCAATTTGACATGCTCGTCTTCCGCCTCAAAACTGGCTTCCGAGATCAAGGTTTGCAAATCTTCATCAAAGATTTCGTGCTTCTTATCGGCCAACTGCTTAAAGCGGGCGAAAGCCTCGTTCAACTCTTCTTCCGAGCCGAACTCAAAGCCCAATTCGGTGATGCGGCTTTTAAACGCATTTCGGCCCGAATGTTTGCCCAGCACCATGCGGTTTGCCGTCCAGCCGACATCTTCAGCGCGCATGATTTCGTAAGTCTCGCGGCTTTTCAACACGCCGTCCTGGTGGATGCCAGCCTCATGAGCGAAAGCATTGGCGCCGACGATGGCCTTGTTGGGCTGCACAGGGAAACCGGTGATTGACGACACCAGTTTTGAGCAGGTCAAAATCTCGCGGGTGTCGATGCCGGTTTGGCAGCTAAACACATCCTTACGGGTACGCACCGCCATGACCACTTCTTCCAGCGACGCGTTACCGGCGCGCTCGCCCAAACCATTAATGGTGCATTCAACCTGCCGTGCGCCGTTCATGACCGCCGACAAGGAATTGGCAACCGCAAGGCCCAAGTCATTGTGGCAATGCACGGAGAAAACCGCCTTGTCCGAATTGGGAATACGACGAATCAGGTTGGCAATAGTTGCGCCGAATTGATCGGGCACACTGTAACCCACGGTATCGGGAATATTCAGCGTCGTGGCTCCGGCATCGATAACCGCCTCCAGTATCCGGCACAAAAAGTCTTCCTCAGAGCGTCCTGCATCTTCCGGCGAAAATTCGACGTTATCGGTATATTGCCGTGCGCGCTTAACCGCCCTGACCGCATACTCGATCACCTGTTCGGGCTGCATCTGCAACTTCATTTGCATATGGATAGGCGAGGTGGCGATAAAAGTATGAATCCGCGACTGGTTAGCGCCTTTAAGCGCCTCGCCTGCGCGATCGATGTCCTTGTCCAGCGCTCGAGCCAGTCCGCACACCACGCTGTCTTTGATGACGTTGGCGACCGCCTGCACGGCTTCAAAATCGCCGGGACTGGCCGCAGGGAAACCGGCCTCGATCACATCGACTTTTAAACGTTCCAAAGCCTTGGCAATGCGGATTTTCTCGTCGCGTGTCATCGAAGCGCCGGGGCTTTGCTCGCCATCGCGCAAGGTGGTATCGAATATTATTAATTTGTCTTTCATAAAAGCTCACTCCATTGATGGAGAACTGCCAACGGCTAAATCGGCACGGGAATATAAGGATATAAGTGATTAAATAGAAAAAAGATAGATGCCCGTCAGGGCAGGAATCTTAAAGACAGGCATAGCCACGCGCACAAAGCTGTTCCGGCTGATATTGCACCGGAAAGCAAGTTTTGAAATGCGGGGTTGATATGAATAAACATGGTCGTGACTATACGCCAATGGCTGTGCGCCCTCAAGCAGATTTTAAGCTTTACGTCCCTGCAGTCTGCGTCTGCGCATGACCAGGGTAATAACCGGGCCTGAAATCGCATAACCTAAAAACAACAGGAACAACATCGTTTGCGGTTGCGCCATCACGAAAGCAATACCCAACATCGCGGCGATCGCGACAATAAAAGGCACCCTGCCTTTCAAATCGATTTTTTTGAAACTCCAATAGCGAAAATTACTCACCATCAACAAGCCGGTACTGACCGTTAAGCCAAGAGCAAAATATTTAAACAACTCAATGTCGTATTTGTACTCCAAGCAAATCCAGATAAATCCCGCAAGAATAGCGGCGGCGGCAGGGCTGGGGAGCCCTTGGAAATAATTTTTATCGGCCGTTGCAAGTTGGGTATTAAATCGAGCCAGCCGTAATGCGCCGCCCGCCGCATGGACAAATGCCGCAAACAGGCCCACTTTGCCGAGACTCGAAAACGCCCATAAATACATTACCAGCGCGGGAGCCGCGCCGAATGAAACCATGTCCGAAAGGCTGTCGTATTGGGCACCGAATTCGCTTTGCGTATTAGTCAGCCTTGCCACCCGGCCATCCAGTCCGTCCAGAATCATCGCTACAAAAATGGCGATAACAGCGGTTTCAAATCGCCCGCCCATCGCCGAAGTAATCGCATAGAAACCGGAAAACATGGCTCCTGTGGTAAATAAATTAGGTAATAAATAAATTCCGCGGCGACGGGTTAAGCGTTTTTCTGGAGGCATATTTAAATCAATCCTTAAGTTTTAGGAGGTCAGTAAAAAACATTGCGCCAGATTATACAATGAGCCTACAAACTGCACCTAGCTTAATCAAAATTGTTTACGCCATGTAAAAAACTCCTTGTCTATATAAGGCTTTCTACCATCCGGGTATTCCGGGTATCAAATATCGACACAATTTATTACTGAGGGACTATCGGCTTGATGTTGCGCACTCATTTTCGAACGAAAACGGTGTTTTAATTGCGGTTTGTTGTGATTTGTTATTGTGAATATCCTAGCCAGTTTCCCATGGACATAAAAAACCAGCATAAACATTAGTTCTTTTTGCTAAAAACCATGTTATTCAAAGAGGTATCAAGACTCAATTGTTTTTATTAATAGTACCCATTGCCTAACCACGCGCCCGCAGCACCGCCGATGCCGGTCGCCAAAGGACTACCAGCCCCCATTTCATAGCCCATCACGCTACCAACAACACCGCCAAGCAAGCCTTGTGGTGAACGTTGATCATAACTGTAACTAGGTGGCGGCGGGGGCGCTGCGTAATAACGAGGTTGCACCGGCACATATTCTATGACTCGTTCAGGAACATAGACGATTTCTTCCCGGTAATAACCTGGTGCAACCGGCGGGTAATAAGTGGGGTAATATTCGCGCGCATATCCGCCTCGGTAACCATCCCAGTCATCATCGTCGGCTAAAGCAACCGATGAAAATAATAAGCTAAGCATTATGATATTTATCACTCTGAACATTTTAAAACTCCTTTTGTGGAAAGTTATTAAGTTGAGCTAACTATCCCATAAGTGAACTGAATACACGCTTAATGCCATTATCAACATCAACCGCCTTTCTTCGCCAAAGAAGTTTATGGCAAGGCGCGAAGCCAGTAAGTTTTATGCAGGCTAAAACCTCTGCGAATAGCTCGCGGCAATCCCCTATGTAATGCGCCCAGCTTGAACCCGAGCCATTTCAACCCTGTCCTCAACATTGCCGAGGGAATCAGCCAGGGGGCGCGTTTGATCAGGTAGCGCATTTCCGAGACCACAAAGCGCAAGCCCTCGCCGGACGCGCCACCAAATGTCTGTTGCAGCCACGCCGTATGGGTGTGGAAAACACCGATATCGAAATAACGCTTAAATTCGTCCAGGAACCCGTAGTCATGAGAGTGGAACACTTGGGCCTCGGCGCAATAAGCGATTTTCCAGCCGGATACCAGCATCTTTCCGGCCACATAGGTGTCTTCGTTCATGATGGTATCGATGGGGAAGCCGCCTACCTGCATCAGTGCATTTCGCCGATAGGCGGCAAAAGAATTGGATATAAACACCGTTTTGATGCCGAAGCGCGCTCTATCTTCGAAGCCGCGCAGCTGGCTTTTGTCTGGATAATTAAACAAACGGGCGTGTGCAGCAATCGGGCCGGCGTTCCGATGCGGAAGCTGACGGCCGTAAACGGCACCGACCCGCTGATCTGCGAATGACGCTAACAGCCGTTCGATGGCATCGGGTTTGGCCAATAACGCATCCTGGGTCAGGAACACGATAATATCCATTGCCGACAGACTATTCACGCCGAACTGGCGAGTGCCGCCGTGATTGAATTCCGACTTGGGAATCACTTGCACATCAAAGCCGTGGGCGCGGGCCATCGCAACGGTGCCGTCGCTGGACGAAGAATCAATCAGCAAAAGACAATCCGGTTTCCGCGTTTGTTGTGCAAACGCTTTGAGCCAGGATTCCCAGAGACTTCCGGCATTTAGAGTGGGGACGATAAGACCGATCTTACTCATACGACGTCCCCTTGGCCAGTGACTGCGGCAGATTCGCTTGATCACATCTTTTCAACACCCGCCAGATTCGTTCCCCCAGTTTGACCGGGTCGAGCTGTTGTTCAACATAGTGTCGCCCATTCCACGACATCCGCCCCCACTCCCAGAACTCCAGCGATTGCGCTTTACGCAGCACTTCGCACACGGAAACTTCGGTTCTATCGAAAACGAAACCGGCCCCAATCGACCCCAAATGGTCCCATGCCAAGCCTTTGGCGACCAATACCGGGCGTCCTGCCGCCATCGCTTCGGCCACCACATTGCCAAAATTCTCTCGCATGCCGCCCGCCTCTTCCAAGCCCGAAGGCAGCACCAGAAAATGGCTGGACGCCAGCAAGTCCATGACTTCGCCGCGCTCCAAGTATCCGCGATAACTGATAGCGCCCTGGGCCTGTTCGACCAGCGCCTGGAACTCTTCGAAATAATCGCCGTCCACGCTCCGGCCCGCGATCGCCAGCGTATCCTCAGGATTCCGAACTTTCAGCCATGCCCGAATAAAGGCATTAATGCCTTTTTCCTGCTGAATGTGTCCCAAAAAGCAAAGCTTCATGCCTTCTCCAGCAGGATGTTCGGCTACTTTAAGATCACGGCTGTCGATGCCGTTCGGCACCAGCAGGATGCGGGCGTCTTCGCCGAGTACGTTACGGACGCCTTCAGCCTCGGTGTCGCTGGTGCAATGCACGGCGATAGCCCGTCGCAAGGTCGGGAAGGTCAACCATTTATAGAACAGCCATTTATGCGGTTTCTCCCGCCGTATCAAATCAACATGCTCAGGCATAAGTCCTCCATGCACGGCCACCATGAACGGGCGGCGCAACAAGGTACAAAAAACAGCCGCCAGCGTAGACGGCCAGGTTGCAATGCCGTGGATATAAACCACCGGCGCTTGCAGGCATAATTTAAACAGTTCCGGAACAGCGCCCAGCCCAAAGCCCCAGCGCCTGAATCCGTAGCAACGATAGAGTCTGACATCCACCTGTTCGCCAAGACACACCTGCTCAGGCCGCAGACGGCCGGAAATCGACTCGTCAGACGCGACCAGTGTCATCTGATGTCCCCGTTCCGCCCAGGCTTTGGTCAAAACACTGGCTGTGACGGACACCCCGCCATAGCCTTTAGCCGGGGGAATATGCGTGGTAACGATGCCTACATCCATAATATTTCTCCTAAAAAACATTCTCTGAATAAATTGAAACTGTGGGGTAGGATGGGTAGAACGGTAGCGAAACCCATCCTACCTTCCATACGCCAGGAACCCACGCCAAATGCCGACGAGGTTGTAAAAAGAATAAGCCAGCTTTTTCGGGTTCAATAAAACCACGGCCAGCATCATTTTCAGGATGGGCGCGACAAACATCTTGCGAACGATGTAGTACAGAATGAACACATCCTGCTGATTGGCGAATTTTCTGATGTAAGCCCCAACCCCGGTGGAATACATCAGCATTCTTGAGGTTCCCAGCTTGTAGTGGTCTTTATCCGGGTGATAAATCTTTATTTCCGGGGTATAAAATGCAGCACTGCCGGCCCTAAGCAAACGATACAAAAGCTCAAAGCCCTCTGCTCCGGAATATTTGGAACCGATCCCGAAGTCGTGATCCAGGTAGAACTGCTTGCCATCAATCTTTTTCCGATCGAAAAACTGTGTGAACTCCACCCCCATCATATTGAAGCGTGAAAAATACCGAGCACTGTGACTGTTAACACCGATGCTGAATCGGCTGGATGAAAAATCATACGAACCGGCTACCAGGATGGAAAGGTTCGGCCGTCTTTTAAACTCGGCGACCACTTTTTTCAGGACATCCTTATCATAGGCACAATCGTCATCGGGAAACGCGACGATTCTGCCCTGGGCCAAGCCTATGCCGTAGTCTCTGGCCCTGGCGTTACCGGTAAAATCCACTTTCACATGCTTCACATCAAGAAAAGCTTTGACCGGTTCGACGAGGGCATCGATTCTACCGTCCTTGTTTTGATCAATGATGATCAACTCAAAATCTTTATAGGTTTGGTTCAACAGGGACTTCAACAAAATAGCCAATTCCCAGTCCCTGCCCAGCGTTGCTAAAACCAACGAAACTTTCATATTAATCACCTTGCCTGAATACCGGCTTTTGCTTGTAAATAGATCGTTGCTTCATACCAAGTAAACATCAGCGCAAATTCCAGGCCCGCAACTCCATCCAAAAAACCGCCTCGAAATACGAAGTGGTATAAAAAGCGGGCAATAATCCTGATCCAGGATCGCCCCAATAAAACGCTTAACCGTCCGCGTGTCGTCATCACTGCCCCCGTTGTAGGCTTAAGCTGCACTTCTTGCGCAGCCTTATCGACATGTTTATGCATCCATTCGACGATCTCGCCATGATAAAAATAGTGTTCATAGGGGATAGCGGAATATCCGATCCGGCAGGTATTAATCACGGCCTCGCCATGCCCTGTGTGGTTACGGACAAAGCTGGTCGTTTCCCTGCGCACCAGTCTTGGGTGATAAATGGGATAGCCGGGCGCATGGCTCAGTCGCTTGCCGCGCAGATAAAGTATCGATGGCACCATCAGCACATCAAGCGAATCGGTGTCCGCCATCACGGATTCAAACCAGTCGTAAAACGCCTGCGGGTAGATTTCGTCGGCATCGACGAACAATATCCAGGGCGTGCTTATATCGCATTGCCTGATCGCAAAGTTACGTTGCTCGGCAAAGCCGGGCCATGGATTCGTATAAATCCTGCATCCTCGGCTATTGGCGATGGCAACCGTATCATCTGTGCTTCCCGAATCCACAATCACAATCGGATAGTGCTCAGGGATCGCCGCAAGACATCCCGGCAGATTGGCTTGCTCGTTTTTGGTCAAAATAACAATGGTTAACATAGATAACTTTTTCTTCACTTTATGATTTAGATGTCAGGCGAAGGGCAAAAGGCTAAAGGCCGCGTAATTTGGAGATTGGCCTTTCGCCCTTCGCCTTTTCCTATTTCTTCACCGCATATAAATTGATATAGATGCCCAACCCAAAGTAATGCATCAATTCGGCAAACGGGGCCTGCAAAGACTTTACCCAGCCGTCAACAACCGCAGCCGGTTTTCCTGTCAGTCGCAGCCTTTTGGATAATGCGTTGAATGGGATCCGGGTTATCTGCTCCACCTTAACGACACGGAAGCCATTTCTCTCGACCAACGTTTTTAAGCCATTCTCGGTAAAATAATTGACATGCTCCGGCACCCATAAACAAGCGTTGTCCTTGGTGCCCAGCAGCTTGACTAAAAATGAATCGTAATTAGGCACGGCGCAAGCCAAAACGCCGCCCGCCGCCAACAGACCAGCCACCTTGCTTATCGCCTGATCCGGCTCGAGCAGATGCTCCAATACCTGCGACATCATCACTGCGCCAAAAGGTTCGGATGCTTCGTAATCTTCAAACATCACCGCAAGCGGCTCATCGCCATTCATCTTCCTGAACACTTCGTTTTCGTATTTGCCTGGATTGATGCTGACTGTCCGGTAGCCCGATTTTCTGAGCGCCTGCGTGTAAAACCCAAAGCCCGAGCCAATATCGAGAGCCCGGTCATTACCCGAGTTGTTGATCAGATGAGCTTGCTGACTCATCCGCTCGGCGTCCACCTTGCAATTGGGAAACTCGGCCTCTCTAGCCAGCACGTCCTCCAGCGTTATCGCTTGAGTCAGCGCCTGGCCTGAGTATTGATAAATCGATTGCAGCCATTTCACATGCGGAGGCCGATTCAAGAAACCGGTTCCACAGCTTTCGCAGCGGTATATGTGGAACTCCTTTTGCCTGGCGCTTTGGGTGTAATGGAAGCTTTTCTGCCGCCAATATCTTATTTTCTCTGCCCTACAGGCCACGCATTCACGCAAAATATCGCCATAGATTCCTGAAACTGCTGATGCATACGTCATCGTATTTCTCCTTATATTTCTCTTTGATAACCTGTTGATTAAGACGTCGATTTAAAAATAACTGTCAAACCGCAACTCGTTGGGCTGACGCTTCCTGATCGACCCTGTTCTCAAAACCGATATTCCGCCAGGGTTTGGCCAGCATTGCCAAAGCCAACGCCTCAACGCCGAAATAAATCGGATTGGCCATCGCAGCGCCAAGCAAGCCGTAATTTTTCACCATCAGCGGAATGCTGATCGCCGCGGCCACCGCCCCGCATATGCGTCCCAGCAATAACAACCGTGTCCGTTTATTCGCCAGCAGCGGTTGAGCCGCCACGGTTCCCAAAGCATGCAGAGTACAGCCGACAGCTATCGCGGGCATCAACTCAACCGCCGAATGATAAGATTTTGCGAGCACCACCGATGCCACCCAGTCCTTGGTAATAATTACCAGCGAAATGCCAATAATCCCCAAAGCAACAACTGAGCCTATCCATATCCATAAAATCCTGAATCCTTCCTTGATGCGGTTTTCGGAACATGACTGGAAATAAACCGGCTGAAAAGTGCGCAACAAAACCATTGCGCTGCGATTAAACGCCTCGTTGACGATCATGTAAGTCGCTGCATATAAACCTACCTCCGCAGCCGTCATCAAATAGCCGATCACATACCGGTCACCCAAACCGTTAACCCAAAATATCAATTCCACCGGGATTAGCGGCAAGGCATAAGCCCAGACATCAGTTCTGAAATTACGAGTAATGATAAGAGGCCTGTTTTTGTCAGGCTTGGCGCCCAGCACTAACGACCACACCGTATTCGAGATCACACTTGCCACGATGTAACCCAGCAACACCCACTCAGCCTTTTGGCCTCCCCACACTACCAACGCGATCGCCAACAATGGCCGCAAAATGCTGTCGCTGGTCTGCCACAGGCTTGCGCCGCGTTGTTTGCGTTCACCGATCAGTAACTGAATGCCCAGCTCGCGCCGAACTGTCACTATC
>Ga0079306_1002427_pt1 | contig 10433 bp, 4 predicted proteins | sample Methanotroph_Enr_FD_79181 | JGI IMG/M metagenome (GOLD analysis project Ga0079306, IMG submission 79181) | Enriched soil microbial communities from Old Woman Creek wetland in Ohio, USA - Methanotroph_Enrichment_5 | ecosystem: Environmental > Terrestrial > Soil > Wetlands | place: USA: Ohio...
TAATTCGGCAGTTTTATTTTGATTGTAGTTTTTTTCTATAAGTGCCAGACGAATTAGATTTAATTCATTTTCTTCCAGATTATAATTAATTTTTGCCTGCGGTGAATCTGTCTTATTGGAGGTATTAGTCATGAAATCACTTTCAGACAAGTATTCATTTTTGCATAAGATCAGGGCTCTTTCAACCATATTTTTTAATTCTCTTACATTTCCAGGGAAAGAATAATTCTTTAAAAAGCTAATGGTAGTCTTTTCTATTTTAGGTGTGGGTTTATTTAGTTTTCGGGCAAACTCCGAAGCAAAATGGTTGAGAAGCGGTTCAATATCTTCAATTCGCTCGCGCAATGGTGGAATTTTGATGTGAATCGTGTTTAGCCGATGTAACAGGTCTAGCCTGAACTTTTTTTCTTCGATTAATTGGTTAATGTCGTGGTTTGTTGCGGCGATTATTCTAAAATCGGTAGCAATTGGTTCTGTTTCGCCTACCCGGGTTATCGTTTTTTCTTCGATGGCTCTTAATATTTTGGCCTGAAGATTAATAGGCATATCGGCGATTTCATCCAGAAACAAGGTACCTTGATTGCTAACCTCAAAAAATCCTTTTTTGTCGACAATGGCTCCTGTAAATGAACCTTTCTTATGACCAAAGAATTCGCTTTCTAAAAGCGAATCAGTTATGGCACTGCTGTTTACAGCACAGAAAATATTGTCTTTTCGGCTACTTTCATAATGAATAATACGTGCAACATTTTCCTTACCTGTTCCACTTTCTCCGGTAATTAGTACACTCGTATCTCTATATTTAGAGGCAGTCATGGCCAATTCCAGAATATCCTTGATTTGTTGACTTTCGCCAATAAAATCGCGTTTTATTTTTTCTTGCAGGTTTTTTGAAATAAGGGAAGTCTTTTCCTCCATATTTTTTATGACTCGTTGAAGATCTAAAAATTTGCGAGTTCTTTGGATGGCTATTTGTATGTCAGTATGGCGAAATGGCTTTTTAAGGTAATCAATGGCTCCGTTTCTTAATGCTGTAATTACTGTTTCCATGTCACCATGAGCAGAAACAATAATTACTTCCAACTTAGGATAGCTTTGTTTAACCTCTTTTAATATATCCAGCCCGCTGATTCCTTTTAACCGAACATCCAGGATAAGCAAGTCAATATCCTGACTTTTCAATATCGCCCGGCCTTTGTGTACATTGTTGGCTGTAAATGAGATGTATCCCTGATTGAGAAGAAATTCTTCGATCTCTTCAGTGAAATTGATCTCGTCATCAATAACAAGCACTTTCATTTGCGCATTTAATTGATGATTTTCGGGTTTTCCAGTAGTATTAAACATGACTGAAAGTGTTTTTTTTAGTAATGAAATCTTGAATTGGAATTTTCAATGCTATGATTGTTCCTGTTTTAGGATTGCTTTGAATTTCAATTTCGCCACCTAATTCCTTTATAATGCCATATGAAATTGATAATCCCAGGCCAGTGCCTTTTCCGGGCTCTTTGGTTGTAAAGAACGGTAGCAATACTTTATCAATATTTTCCTGAGAAATGCCTATCCCATTATCTTTAATCTCAACGAGAATAATATTGTTCTGTAATGCGGTTGAAATCTCAACTCGCTTTTTGAATTTGCCACAATTTCTTTTTTTCTTCTCCTCGATTGCGTCTTTGGCATTGACAAGCATATTTAGTATAACTTGTTCGAACCGGTATGCATTTCCGGATAAAGTTGGTAGATTATTGAACGGATGAAAAGTCAGATCAATTTCTTTATGCGAGAATTGCTCGGAAATCATTGATATACAGTTTTGAATGCTAGTGTTAATTTCAAAATCCGTTTGAACAAAATCATCCTGATCTCTGGAGAAAGTTCTCACATGATCTATTATTTTCTTGATCCTGGTGATGTTGTCAAAAACCTTATCAATTTTAGTTTTAAGATAATCTTCGGTTATTGTTTTGGCATCAATGGAGTACACAATATTGTCAATAATCAATGAAATGGTATTTAACGGTTGGTTTATTTCATGTGCCATTCCAGTTGCTAATTCTCCGATTCCAGTCATTCGTTCTGTATGTCGTAACTGTTTTTCGATTAGTTTCCTTTCCGAAATGTCTCTGATGACTGACATAAATGCTTTTATCTCACCGTCATTTCCTTTTATCTGAGTTGTGCTTATTTCCCCAAAAAACTCGGTTTGATCAATTCTTTTTAGTGCGATTTCAAAATTCTGAATCATTCCATGCGTCAATGTTGTTTTACAGATTTTTGTTAAATCATCTTGCGACTTGTCTGGAATAAAATCCATAAAATGCATACCTTCAATTACTGTTTTACTGCCAGCTAATTCTTTTGCTACATCTGAGGCTTCTATAATCTTTCCCTCTAAGTCAGTAATGATTATTCCATCCGGAGAAGTCTTTAGCAATGAGTGATACAATTCCTCTGACTCGATCAGAGCCATTTGAGCTTCCTTCAGTTCAGTAATATCAGTCATTGAGAGCAAACATTTTTGATTTTCATCAATCATTGCACCTTTAAGATATACATAAACCGATTTTCCCGAAGTTGGCTTTAGCTTTATTTCACATCCAGTATGCTCTTTATTTTCAAATACATTACCTAGAAATTTCTTCAGGGTGCTATGCGATTCTCTTGCTACGAATTCTTTTAAGTTAAGATCAATTAACTTATTAAATTCATTTCCCAAAAGCTTTGCACCTATAAGATTTATTTCCAGAATACTTCCTTTAACATTTATTGTGCAATAGCCAATTGGCGCTAAATCATATAGTTTGAAATATTTTTTTCTTGATTCTTCTGTTTCAGTTTGAGCTTGCCGTAAAGCCTCATTCTGCAACTTCATTTCAATCTGCTTCTTCTCAAGTTCAATTTTCGATTCCTGCAATGATTCTTTGCTTGCTATCAGATTCCTTTTTTGTCGGTCCAGTTCAAGAAATATTTTCACCTTGCTGATGAATATTGTTTTATTTACTGGCTTTGTAAGATAATCGATGGCTCCATTATCATACCCTTTAAACATCTGAATTTCATCTGAAGAATACGCAGTAAGAAAGATTATCGGTAATAAATCTCTGTTCTGTAAGTTTCGTATGTTACCAGCAAGTTCAAAACCATCCATTTCTGGCATTTGTATATCAAGAATAGCCAGAGCAAAATTATTTTCACTTAAAAGTGAAAGAGCTTCTTTGCCAGAAGTTGCCAGGTAAATATTTGCATCAACATCTTTTAATATCGTTTTTAATACCGATAAATAAAAGGAGTTGTCGTCAACTATTAGAATATTCGAAATTTCTTTATTTAACATGATATGGATTAAGTGGAAGAAGTCTCATTTGTAAAAATATATAAATATTATTGCAAATTATTTTCGAAGATGAAATAGACTCAATTATTTATGAATGCACAGAAGAACTCGTGCGATGTATGTGTTTAGTAATTATTCGGCAGTGAAAAAAAGAACTTACTTCCTTTTCCAAGTTCGCTTTCAACCCAAATTTTACCCTGATGCTTTTCTATAAAATCGTTGCACAAGATTAATCCCAATCCACTTCCTTTTTCGTTGGCAGTGCCTGGAGTTGAGACCTGTTGATTGACATGGAAAAGTTTATTTTTCGTTTCTGAATTCATACCTACGCCATTATCTGCAATAACGATTTCAGTTTGATTGTTTAACGAACGAGCGCTTATGGTTATGATTCCATGAGGGTTTGAATATTTGATGGCGTTACTTATTAGATTCCGAAAGATTGAGGTAAGCATCTTTTTATCAGCAAATATCTCAAATTCGCTGGATATAGAGCAACTTAGTTTTAATTGTTTAAGAAATAGAACCGAATCTAAATTTTCTGAGACATAATCAATAATCGGAAGCAGTTTTTGTTGTCTTGGTTGAAAAGGCATTGTGCCAGTTTGCAATTTTGACCATTCCAATAAATCATCTAATAATTTAAGTGTTCTGTTCGCATCGTCCTCAATGAGACTTAAATAGTTTTTTCGTTCACTATCGCTAAATTCCTCATATTGAATTAGTAATATATCTAAAAATTCTATAATGCTGTTGAATGGACTTCGCAAATCATGGGCAATAATAGAAAAGAATTTGTTCTTGGTTTCAATTAATTCTTTTAATTTGTTTTCCTTTTCAGACAAACTGAAGACTAATTTTTGGAATCTTTCTTCGCTTGCAATTAAGGTTTCTTCCGCTTTCTTTCTGGATGTAATATCATTAATAATCATATGAACTGCAGGAAAACCGTTATGCGTAGTTCTAATTAATTTAATTTCAGCATCAAATTCACGACCATTTATTCGGAGCAGCTTTTCTTCAAATGTCGTTTCAACTTGGCCTAGCGTAACAGATTTAATTTTTTTTATATAATTCTTCCTTGATCCCGATGGTATAATCTTGTCAATCTTCATTCCTTTAACTTGAAGTGGTGACTTTTCTTCAAGCATCTGACGACCTGCCTGATTTATAAATTCAAATCTGTTGTTTTGGATTATAGCAACTAACGAAGGATAGCATTCTATCAAACTGGCGAATTGTTCTTCTTTTTGTTTAAAGTTTTCCTCAGCAAGTTTATATTTTGTGATATCTTGAATCGTTCCGTATGACCGAACCGGATTGCCCTCAATGTCAAAATCGCTACTGCAAATTTCATTGATCCATTTAATCCGTCCATCATTGAAACGTAGCCGATAGTTAATTTCAATAGGTTTTCTGTTTGTTTTTAATTCTTCCTGTGCCTGAATCTTAATTTGGTGGTCGTCAGGATGCACAACTTCAAGATAATTTGAAAAACTGGCGCCATATTTTCTCGCATCAACCTCAAGTGTTTCAAATATTCCATCCGACCAAATGAGTTGATTGTATTCGTAGTCAAGAAACCACCGAGCCATGTGTGCATTGATCTGAGCCCTTTCCAGAAATTTTAAATGGATTTCTTCATCGCGAGGATCGGCGTAAATAATTTCGTAGGGGTCATTCAATTTTCCACTTATAATATCTGAAATTGATGACTTTGACTCAATCTTTTTCATTTGTCAATAATTCGTTTTTCAATTACCATAAGGAACTTGCCTAAATGGTCATCACCTGTCATGAGAAAAGTTTCCTTAGGACACGTTTCTGAGCTTTTTTATTTAATACGCCAATTCTATAAAATAGATTCACCTAATTCAATTCATTAATATTTATAGTTGAACGATGGTTCTTTGTTGAAAATCAGAAAATTGAAGTATTAATGGGGCCAAATGAAATCAGAATATGATTTGACGCTTTTATCTTGATTCTAAATTGATGTTTTAAATTTATCGATGTTGAATTGATTAATGAACTAGTGAAGTTTTGAACTAAGAATAATTTTTTTTGTATTGTAAGATGTTTCAGTAATAACAGATATGAAAAAAATATTACCTGAAAATTGGGCAATAGACCATTCTGTAAACATCTCAAATATTCTTTTTCGAAGGAGGATCTTTCCTTGTGAATTCATTATCTCAACTAAAACACCGGCAGAAGTCATCTGGGAAATTTGAAGTTGAATTTTGTCCTGAGTTGGGTTTGGAAATAAGTTGAAATTTTGCAGGTTTGGTTGGTTCACAACTGAAACGGGCAACGCAATTATATATTTCTTCTGAGCAGTACTTTGAGATTCGTCATTTGCTTTAGCAATTACATTAATTGTTCCTTGCGAAATTGTCGTTAACAGTCCGTTTTCTTCAATAGTGGCTTTCCCTGTAAGATTTTCTACCGACCACGATATGGTTTGTTGGGTTGCGTTTGAAGGATTAATAGTAGCCTTCAATGTTAATTTTGTACCAATTCCTTTTATGGTATCACTCGCTAGATTATCGATGATTGAAATATTCTGAACAAGAATGGATTGATTTGATATTGTTATTACTAATTCCCCTGTTATTCCAGAACCATCGTTAGCTGTAGCTATTACTTTTACAGTTCCATTTTTAACGGCTTTCATTAAGCCCGTTGAATTAATTGTTGCTTCCCCTGTTAAATTGACAACACTCCATGTGACTGATTTATCGACAGCATCAACTGGAATTGTAATCGCTTTTAGTTGCAATGATCCTTTGTCTGAAGTGATTGTATTTAAATTACCATCTCCAGTAACAGAAATTTGGGAAACAGATATCTTTTGATAAATTCTTGCACCCACTTGCCAGATTCCATTTTGATTCGCTGTTGTTGGTGATGTTCCGAGTATCCATTGGGCAGATGTAGATAACCCAGTTTGCCATTCAGTTCCAAGGTTTGTTCCATAATCAAGTCTGATACTGGGAACTAATGTACTGAAACTCGCGAAATTAGGATTAAGGATCTGCGAATGGGTATCATAACCTAAATTTTGCCATTCGGAAAATGTTATTTCCGTACCTAGATATCGAAACATAGGAGCACCATCTTCGCAGAAAAAGAGATTATAATCGCTTTCAAAGTTGGTCAAGTCAGCTTTGTAATCAATATTTATATTGATTATTTGGTGTTTCGTGTAAAAGATATTATTAAATATTCTTGCTCCCGTTGAAGGAGCACTTGGAGAAATATCTGTATTTGTATATATTTCAACTAACCCTCGATAGGTTTCACTTATAGTTCTTTCACTATAAAAAGTATTGTTGTAAATGTTTACTTTATTCATCCCCTTTGCAACAATACCTACATTGGGACTTCTGATAATATTATATGCAATACCCCCATTTTCATTTGTCATTCCATTAGATTTTCGAATAATCCCCATTGGAACTTTTTCTAAATAATTATATTTAATCAGAACATTAATATTGTACCCCGTAAATATCCCATGAGTAATACTTTTCATATCTGTACCATTCCACGTGAACTTATTTCCTGTGATAATTGCCCCATCAAGTTTATTATTTGTATTTTCAATACGTTCATCTCCAGCTTCTAACATATACCCCACTGTATTGATTGACGTTATGGCGTTATTTCTATATGTAAGCAGAGTTGTGACATTTCTAGCAATAATATCTCCATACCATGTCCCTATTTCGTAGTTATTTATAGAAATTCCTTCTTTTATAAGTATAGTTTGAGATATAAGTAAACTTGGAAAAAACATCATAAGAAATATATTGGCTATAATCTTTATCATAATTTAATTTGTTGGGTTGATAAATTCTTAATTTTCATATTGTTATGTTAAATTGTGAACTTTGCATACTAACGATTTAGATTATCTTAACAACTTTATTATAACCGTTAAAACCACTTCCTTGGTGGTGGTTATGTATAAATTGGCTTTGCCTGAAAATCATTAATTTTGAAAATGATCACTTCTAATATTTTTAATTGTTTCATTATCAGGAAAATTAAGACTGATCATAAAAGCTAGAAATGCCTGAATTCTGCTCCTTGCATGGGCTTTTGAAGACCACCATCTAAGATGGTGGATTCTTTAATTCCGACTCCTCATATCAATATTGATTGTTTAAATAACTATAGATTAATTAATTAATCTATAGTTATTTAAACAATCAATATTCGGAGTAATTGAATTTTTTATAAATAACATATATAGAATTTGGGTTGAAAGAATTCCAACAATTGCCATCTGATCAATTTCGGATATTAATCCATGGGTTTCAATCTTTGCAAGTAAGTTTTTTACTTTTTCAGGATTGAAAATGCCAAATGAACTTAGTGATTCGTCTGAAAGCATATCTACTAAATAGCTTCTCGACTTCTGGGTAATAAGGCTGCTTATAGGTGCACGATAGGCTTGTTTTGATCTACTCGTAATGGAGGCTGGAATCTTACCTTTACTTAAATTCTTAAGAATGAATTTTTCATTTAAGCCATTTAGTTTGTAATTATCCGGCATCTGATTGCAAAATTCAATAACCCGGTAATCTAAGAATGGGTAGCGTCCTTCTACTGAATTGCCCATAGCCATTCGATCGCCTTGAGAGGATAACAAATATCCGGACATGAAAATATTGGCTTCAAGAAATTGAGATTTTGAAAGATTACTCCAGCTTTGGAAACTTATCGGAAGATTATTGATAATTTCGTTTAATGGATCATTCTCGTTCAGAGAAGAAGCATAATCATCTGAAAAAAAAGATTTTATTCTGCTGGTATTGTGCCAGCGGAGTAGATGCGAATATAGAGGGTCTTTTGTTTCTTTCAGTTTATAGCCGAAGAACATTTTTAAAGCCAGATCTGGGGAATCTTTCAGGAGTGGAATATAAGGATAAAGCTTTGTCAGGAGTTTTGGCCGGGCAGTCGAATTCGGTTCGTTTGCCCAAAACCTTCTGATTTTTCCTTCCTTGAATATATTGTAACCACCTAAAAATTCATCTGCACCTTCTCCAGTTATTACAACTTTAATATTGCTTTCCCGCACCTTTTTCGATAACAAAAACATTGGGGTAGGAGAGGTTCTTAAAATTGGGAATTCGGTGTGCCAGATCGTTTCTGCAAAATTTTCAGCCAGTTCTTCCGAAGTGCATGAAAACGCCGTATGATTTGTTCCAAAAAACTTAGCCGCTTCTAGCTGAAATGCTGTTTCATCGTATGTTTCATCGGTAAATCCAATCGAAAAAGTATTTAAAATATGTGGATCAATTTGCTTAATGTAAGCTGTTGTAACACTTGAGTCTAGTCCACCACTTAAATATGCACCTACCGGAACATCAGCTCTCAGTCTAATCTTTACCGCATCATGTAGTAATTCATCGAGTTCTTCAACTGTTTCAGTGAAACTTTTGCTTTGAACTTCCTTTCCGGAAGTAAAATTCATGCTCCAATACTTTTGAATTTGAGTGCCAGTTGAATTCACTTTCATAAAATGACCTGGTTGCAGCTCAACGATATTTTTGAATGGAGTTTTAGGCGCGAGAGTGGTCCAGAATGTAAAAATTTGGGCGAGACTTTCCTGATCAAGCGATCTTTCAATCCGGTTAAGCGTAAAAAGCCCTTTAATTTCAGAACAAAAGGCAAATGTGTCATTTTGCGACCAATAGAATAATGGCCGTATACCAACTCTGTCGCGAGCCAAAAACATTTCTTTTTTATTCCTATCCCAAATACAGAAAGCAAATTGACCATTAAATTGTGTCAGGCATTCGGATCCATATTTGGCATACATTTGAATTACAACTTCAGTATCACAGTTGGTTTTAAACCTGACTCCTATGCTCTCTAGCTTCAATTTTAATTCAAGGTAATTAAATATTTCGCCATTATAAACGATCCAATACCGTCCTGTTTCATCGCACATGGGTTGTTGCCCTGACGAAAGGTCAATAATGCTTAAACGAACGTTTCCAATCCCAAAGTTGTCATCCAGATAAACTCCACTTTCATCAGGTCCTCTGTGGTTTATCATCGAAAGCATCTTCTTTACATTTTGCTCTGTAGAAGGCTCTTTTGATGAATGGTAATTATATATTCCAGCGATTCCGCACATATGCACAGTTTATTTTCTAATTCATAAATATTGATGAGTTATCGCTCAAAGATATTTTTGATCATATTGTCAAATTGCTATTAGCTAAACTCTTTATGGTAACACGCTGCAATAACTCTAATATTACCAAAATCATCTGAAGCTGATTCAATTTGTTGATACAATCCTGATTTTTCGCAGATTTGAATTACAAAAGGACCTTGTCCTACACCGACTTCGAAAACTAGCCAGCCAGTATAGGTAAGGAATCTAGGTGATTCCTGAATTAGTTTTTGAATGATCTTTAATCCAACCATTCCACCATCGAAAGCCATCGCAGGTTCATTTGTGGCTATTTCTGATGTCATTTTTGAAACTTTAGATGTAGAAATATAGGGTGGATTACAAACAATTAGATCAATTTTTCCCCAATATTCAGTTGAGTCAAAATATGAGAATAAATCGCTTAGAGAAACTTTTACTCTGTGATTGAGTTTAAGAAATGAAATATTCTCTTTTGTGAGTTCTACAGCTTCTTGCGATAAATCGGATGAATGGACAAGAGTATTTTGATTATGACTTGCTATCGATAGTCCAAGATTTCCAGAACCACAACAAATGTCAAACATAGAGATGATTGGCTTCTTTTTGGCAATTATTTTACAAAGGTTCAGAGCAGTTACTCCTAGAATTTCAGTCTCTTTTCTGGGAATAAGCGCTCTTTTGTCGCTTAATAATTCAATACCCATAAAACATTGACGGCCAGTGATGTGAGCCAAAGGCTCCCCATTTAATCGCTTCTCAATAAGACCGTATAAGATACTTATTTGTTGATTTGAAAGATTTGTAAGGGGAAGAATAATCGCTTTTTCTGCGGATATTGCATTTCCTTGTGCTTTATACCAAAGAGCCTTTATTGTGGATTCTATGGTTTCCTCTGGTTTATCTTCCAATAGTGTGAGA
>Ga0079306_1002428_pt1 | contig 10433 bp, 8 predicted proteins | sample Methanotroph_Enr_FD_79181 | JGI IMG/M metagenome (GOLD analysis project Ga0079306, IMG submission 79181) | Enriched soil microbial communities from Old Woman Creek wetland in Ohio, USA - Methanotroph_Enrichment_5 | ecosystem: Environmental > Terrestrial > Soil > Wetlands | place: USA: Ohio...
CTCGAAAAGGAAGTTGTCAAAGAGCTCCTTTCTAAAGAGGCAACTCTTCCCGATCCCGCTCCTTCATACGAGCCTCCCCTTGGCAGTAGTACTGTTAGTCTAGGCGAGATGAACCCTAAGTACACTCTCGATACTTTTGTGGTTGGCTCCTCAAACAAGCTTGCTTTTGCCGCCTGCCAAAGTGTGGCAGAAAATCCGGGTAGTAAATATAACCCCCTCTTCATCTATGGTGGCGTTGGTCTTGGCAAAACTCACTTGATGCAAGCGGTGGGAAACGCCATTATGGCCAAGAGCCCCAAAAAGAATGTGGTCTACGTCACTAGTGAAAAATTCACAAATGACTTCATTTCTTCTATCACAGACAAAAAAGTCGGCGGCTTCAAAGACAAATACCGAAAAGCCGACGTACTTATAGTCGACGATTTGCAGTTTCTAGCCAATAAAGAACAAACCCAAGAAGAGTTCTTCCATACATTTAATGCCCTCCACCAATCCAACAAACAAATAATTCTCGCCAGTGATAGACCACCAAAAGCCATCCCTACTCTCGAAGAGCGCTTACGTTCTCGCTTTGAGTGGGGCCTAATGGTGGACATCCAGCCGCCGGACTTGGAAACGAGAGTGGCCATACTACAGCGCAAAAGTCAGGCAAGAGGATATATGGTACCCCTCGACGTTCTTGACTATATTGCCCGTAATATTCAGAACAATATCCGCGAACTTGAGGGAGCTCTCAACCGTATCCTTGCGTACTGTGAGCTAAACGGTGGTGAGCCCACCTTAGAGGTTGTCAAATCTACTCTCAGTAGCCTTATTTCTGGCGCCCGTAGACGCGGTTTTAGCGCTAGACAAATTGTAGAAAAGGTAGCGGCCTTTTATGACCTTTCCGTAAATGAAATATTGGGTACCAAAAGAGATCGAGAAATTGTACTTCCAAGACAAATAGCCATGTACCTGATGAGAGAGGAACTACAGCTTTCCTACCCCAAAATAGCCCGAGAGCTTGGTAAAAAAGACCACACAACGGCAATACACTCTTGTGATAAAATAGAAAAAGAATTGGACCACAACGAGGTTCTCAGGCACGAAATTGGCCTAATAAAGGAGCGTCTCTATGGTTAGCCTGTGTATAAGTATAGGTTAAATCGCCCCTCCCTGTGGAAACCTTTGCGACAAAAAATTGTACAAACCATAATTAATAATTATTAACCAAAAACTTAACAACAGCTTATAAATATATAGAAACAACCTTATGCCTAGGAAATCACAAGTAAGAGAGTACAAAAATAAACACAAAAAACCTTTTATTCACACAATACACATACCTTACTACTACTATTATTAATATATATAAAAGAAATCTACCTACTAACCTGTGGAAAGGATAAAAAAATGAAAGTATCAATACTTAGAGAAAATTTAGCAAAAGCCTTGTCTGTTTGTGGGAGAGTGGTGACAACAAGAGGAAGTTTAGAAATTCTTAGTAATGTTATGATAAGTACAGAGTCTGGAAGAGTAAAGATATCAGCTACAAATCTAGAGGTGGGTGTTAACTACTGGGTTGGAGCAAAAGTGGAGAAAGAAGGGGCTATCACGGTTCCTGCCCGCTTGATTACCGATGTAGTGAGCTCGATAGGTTCCGAGAAAGTGTCGCTAGAACTTGAGGATATGACTCTTCACGTGAACTCAGATACAGACAAGCTCTCTATCAAAGGAATATCTATAGAGGAGTTCCCTCTTATCCCAAATATTGAGAACACAGCCTTTAAAATATCTACCAAGATATTGAGAGAAGCGTTATCTCTGGTTACTTTTGCGGCCGCCTTAGATGAAGCAAGACCGGTTCTGTCTGGTATTTATTTTTTAGTGGACGGAGATAAGTTAACTCTCGCGGCAACTGATAGTTATCGGTTAGCAGAAAAAGTAATAAAACTAGATAAGAAAGTGGCGGACAAAATAGAGATTATCATACCGGCGCGCGCTCTTATGGAGCTTTCTCGCACACTTGCCGACATAACGGGTGATATTAAGGTGTGTGTGAATGATAATCAAGTGCTTTTCGCGGCAGATGAGGTAGAGTTTACTTCACGACTCATTGATGGGACGTTTCCAAACTATAAGCAGATTATTCCTGACAGTAATGATACTAAGGCCATAGTAAAGGTGTCTGAAATGGCGGGCATACTAAAGGTGGCGAGTCTCTTTGCCCGTGAGAATGCCAATAGTGTGAATATTTTTGTTCGTTCAAAGGGGAAGATTGAAGTAAATGCCACTAGTTCGCAAGTGGGTGATAGCTCATCGACGATCGGTGCTCAGGTAGAGGGTAAAGACGGGGAAATTTCCTTCAATAGTAAATATATTCTAGATGTGCTCGCGAATATCAAAGAAGAAAATATTGAGTTTGAGATCAGTGGAAAACTGAACCCTGGTGTCATTAGATTCGAGGGGAAAAAAGACTACACCTATATTATTATGCCACTCCGAAGCTAAGCGCAGGCAAGCCTAGGTCAGTATCAATATTAGATTTTTGAGAACTTATGAAAATAGAAAAGTTACAACTACAAAACTGGCGAAATCACGGCAAGTTAAAGTTTGAATTCAACGGTATTACCCTACTCGTTGGGCCAAATGCTTCAGGAAAAACGAATTTTCTGGAAGCCATCTATTATCTCGCCACCGGTAAAAGTTTTCGAGCAAAGGACGAAAGTCTTCTTGGTTGGGGGGAAACTTTTACTCGGGTAGAAGCCGACATTGAGAAGGAAACAAAGCCAGAGAACCTCTTGCTGGTATTAGAAGATCAGGGAAGAGTCACAAAAACAGTGAAAATAAAGGAACAAAAAGTGGCGGCCTCGAAGCTTCTAGGACACCTGAGGGCAGTACTTTTTACCCCTGAAGAGATAGAGCTGCTTTCTACCTTGCCGGAGGCAAGAAGGCGCTATCTGAACATGATAATAAGTCAGTCAAATAGTAAGTATATTTATTCACTAGTTCACTTCAGGAGAACCCTGGAACAACGAAACTCCTTACTCAAGCGGATATTAAACGGCGAGGCGAAGGAAGAGGAGCTGGAGGTTTGGGACGGAAGATTCGCAGAGTACGCCGAACAGTTGATTGTGGGGAGAGCTTCCTATGTTGTGGAGATAAATAAAACAATAGCAGAACACTACCAAAGGCTCTCGGGAACGAAGCAAAAACTGGAGTTATCATATTTACCGAGCATTGATGCGACAGAAGGTTGGGCTGGCATAGTCACTAGGCTGACACAGAGCCGCGCTAGGGACATTATGGCCAGGGTGACGACCATTGGGCCTCACAGGGACGATATTAGCTTTGTGTTGGATGATAGGAACCTACTAACCTTCGCCTCCCGGGGAGAGCTAAGAACCGTAATCTTAGCGCTCAAACTGGCAGAAGTTGATTATCTAGAGGCCATTACAGGTGAAAGGCCGGTCCTTCTTTTGGATGATGTCTTTAGTGAGCTTGATGAGAAGCGCCGTGACCTCTTGTCACAGGTGTTTGTAGAACAGCAAACCATTATTACCACTACCGATTTAGATCATGTGAGCAAAAATATCCTAGAGAAAGCCAGTGTGATAGAGTTGAAACATGCAAAATAATATTTTCAAAAAAAGACTCGACCAGCTGGGAATCGGACGTCAAGTTGACGCCGCCGTGGTGGTGGCGCGAGCACAGAATACCATCCATGATCATTTTGGCGAGGTTGGAGATGTTAATCTACAAGTCGTTTCATACAGAAACGGAACCTTAAAAATAGCAAGCAGCTCAAGTGCCTGGGCGGCAGAAGTCAGAAATATCTCACAGAAACTGATAGTAGCACCGGTAGAGAGGGTCCAATATATTTTAGGACTGCCAAAAGGACAGTAAGCTGACTTTATAGCAGAGGACTGGAATCACTCAGTAGATAGATAGTTCGGGGTCGTTAGAGTCATCAAAGTTTGGGCTAAAGATAACGGTTACTTCTGTTGTTTTATCTTTCTCCACAAGAACTGTTTGATTAAAATCATCAGCGTCGCTATCTTTGGCCTTAGTAGATAGATTATAGGTACCCGGCTTGATGCTTACTTCGGCATTTGAGCCTATTTTGTAAGGAGTACCGTCTAGCTGTATCTCACTTATACCTTCGGTAGAAATAATCTTTATCTTCCCCGTCGGATTATAGTAGTACCAAGAAGCAGCCGCCAAAAACACAATAAGTATACAGGCTGTGGCTATCGAAATAGACAATAAGATCTTTCTATTCATCGACATATACTCCTACATGGATATGGTTAGTGTGTCCAGATAAAGTAGAGGAGCTGTAGTTAAACTGCTTTCCATTTTTTAGGTTATATTTGTTGGAGCCTACCCCTATTGCAGAGTTGTCGTATATTAATTCGTCTAAGTTAAGGGTGTCTGCGTTTGCATAGGCCCACGGCATTAGTGTTTTAGCGACACTTTCATTCCCTATATCAAAGGCCAGTCCAACCCAATGAAGGGTGCCGGGTTTATGACCAGTTTTCATGACCGAGATTTGAAGGGGCCCCTTCTTCTTACTATCGAGATAATCGGCCATTTGTAAGGCTGTTTTGATGGTTTGGGCGCGAACCTTACCGTTTGCAACGTCGCCATCGATGTCACCTATACTTTGTTTTGTAATCTTTCCTGCTTTCCGGTACTCCGTCCATGTTTTTCTCAGCGCCGTTAGGTCTCCGTCTAGATTAGCTGGAGCATCGGCACTATCAGTTGTTGGAGCTTCTTCTTCGGTGCACTGTTTGCTAGAGCCGGTGGCGGTAGCTGTGGTCAACGGGTCCTTACCATCTACAACGCGCACGTGGAAGTGATCATCGTGCTGTGAAAGTAAAGACATCTTTCCTGACAATTTCTTTTCATTGGCATATTTATTAACGGCAGTTACCACCTCTTGGTCGTAATAGAAAATGGTGTCTATTGTTCCTGTATCCATAAAGGTTTTTGCTAGCTCAATGGCTAGGGACCGATCATAGTTTGGGTTGTCTGCGTGGCCAGGAAGGGACATAAACAATTTTCCAGTGGAGTAGATATCGGCGTCTATTCCGGTTTTGTGGCTTTTATGACCGGGGGCATTTAGGTCACCTACACTAAACTTATCGTTAGGGTGGAGATTGGACCAGGTTTGTCCAACGGCAAGAAGGGTGTTTATTAATGTTTTACCCCCCCACTGTTGTGAGGGTGGAGATCCTCCGTTTGCGTTGCGTGTATAGTAGCTTGATTTGGGTAGTTGATAATAGCCAGCCGAGTTTGGGTCGCCCAGATTAGTGACGGTTGCGTTGGATTTTGGTAGGTAGGTGGCTACCCCTACAGCGATAGCTTTTGCAACTTTCTTTTGGTTCTCCGCAGTTTTTATAAAGGCCGCGTCCTTTGCTTGTTTTAGGCTTGCCATTTCCACTAGGGATGTAGGTATATCGTAGGTATAACCGAAACCGGCGTTTGAAGGATGTTCACGCACCTCACTGGGGTACGCGCTTCCGCTCGAGTACTTAAGTTTGGCGGCATCGAAGGCTTCGTTAAGCGCTTTGGCAAGAGCGGCATCCTTGTCTATGGTGGAGTCCTTGCGCCTTAATACGTATTCATTATTTGCGCCCTTCACATCCCATTTGCTTTTGATTACGTCTGGATTTGACGTATAGAAGACCATGCCGGGCACCGGACCATCGCCATCATTATGCAGCTTAATGATAATATCTGCCTTCTTTTCTTTTGCTAGTTGGCCACGGTCGTAATTACTCATGAACGTGTTGGCGTTGTCCTTTGTAAGTATAGCGTCGTAACCCTTACTTGTAAGCTCTGTTTGCAGGTATTTTGCGACTTGCTGGTTTACTTCACGCTCTACAACACCATTACCTGAGGTCCCTCCGGTGGCTCCAGTTTGGTTCGTTTCCCAGTTTAGCTTGTCTTTGGCGTAGTCTGCGAGCGAGTTCGAAGTATCCAGTTCACTTGGGTGGCCAGGGTCGATGACAACTATGCTAGTACTAGCTGCCCCACCGCTTGCATCCTTACAATCGTCTCCTGGGTATGCAATGGCGAAAGTGTATAGAAGTAGCCATATAACGAAGGTAAGTATTATTATGCCGGCGATAACAAGAGCTAGTACTTCGGGGTTTTCAAGCAAAAAGGTGAATAGGGCCTTCTTGGCTTCCTTTTTTACTTTGTTTTCAGCGAGATCTTTACCTTTTTCTTTTATATCATCGGCGGCATCTTTTAATTTGTCGGCAGCTTTTTCGCCGCCTCCACCGCCTCCTCCAGGCCCTGGTTTTGTATTTACACCAGCATTCGTACTGTTTTGACCTTCGGAAGCTGGTTTTGGATCCGCATTGGTGCCGATAGGCGGCTCTCCCTCGGTTGATTCTGTTGGAGTCTCGTCGTTCGATGTCCCGGCTTCAGTATTTTGAGCGTCTTCATCGGCAGGAGCGTCAAGGTCGGAGCTATCGTCATTTCCTGCTTCGGCGGGGAGGGTGCTTTCGCTTGGTTCAAAGGGATTTCCACTAGCCTTACTGGTCTGGCCCCCCTGGCCGTCACCGCTCCCGCCACCGTCATACCAACCGAAGGGAGGCTCAGAAGCGCCACTGGCAGCGGTGTTACCGGAACCTCCACCAAAATCATTCCACACATTGTTTTTGTCTAGTTCGGAATCATCGGCCTGTCTTTGTCTTTGCTCGGCAGTTGAGTTTTTGATTGAGGCATCATTTGTAAAACGAAGAGCGGCTTTATGGGCTTCTTCCTCGAGCCCGGGGTCTAGTTCGTGAAGCTTACGAGGATTATTAATATAGAGCTCAGCGTTTTGACTGTCGTGACTCCTTATATAATTCTCTTTGGCTCGCTGATAATTTCTATCACTCATCTATTATCTATCCGCTCTTTACTTGTCTATATAAAAATCTTAAACATAAGTTAGTTGTAAATGATGTTTGTGACCAGCCAGCTACTTCCGGCTTTTCCAAATACAAATTGGATATTATTTACTGATAATTCGTCTTTTGTTTTTGTAACATCGATTGTGACCGTAGCTCCGTCGTTCGAGTCTGTGATGTATGAACCGTATATTGGCAAGAACACCCTTGGCATATCGGTCGGTGAAGTTGTATTTTGGCTTTGTAAGGAGTCTTCTATTTGGAAACTTAGGGAATCGTAGGCATCGCTTGTTAGGTATTCCTTCATAGAGTCTAGATATTCATTTGAATTCTTGGTCCTCGTGAAGTTGGCAGTATGTTTCGTTAGAAGGGTGCCCTTATCGAGCAGTGCCCTACCTTCCTGATTTGGATTCAATGTCAAAGAGACTGTTTTCTGGAACCACGGAAATATTATCAATGAAATGTTCTGCCTGTCGTAGAATTGTGAAGTAGTAGAGATTGTATGGAACCCTGCCTGTATTGGAAAGGATTGAGCGCTATTTAGGGTAATAGCCTTTCCATCTATTTCTGCTTTTACTGTTGGTACGTTCGATTCTATGTTCAGACTTCCTTTAGAAAAGAAACCAACCCCCAAAAGCATAAACAGGAAAACAATCGATATGATTATGTAGGTTGTTTTGTTAAAAATCATTTTCATTTCATGCCTTATTTCATTAATCCTAAAGGTAAAGTTTGATCTTCCGCGAAACCATATTCTAGTTGGATATTTTGATTTGCATCTATGGCATCAAAGGCAGCAGGTGCAAGCCCAGCGACACGTCCTACTGCTTCTGGTGGGTCAAACTGGTGGTACCCCGTCCAATAGTCCGGTGGATTATCGCTGCTTCTCCCACTTCCTGCCCACGGAGCTGGTCCAGATTCGCAAATAGCTGTAACGACGGACTTCTTTGATTTGGGGTTATAAACTATGACTCGTTTTGTAGCATAAAGCGGTTTTGTTCTAGTTGTTGCGGCGTCAACATACGCGGATCTTCCATTCCAAGCCCATTTTACATATGGCCAACGCATGGTGATATACCATTTTTCCTCAGTAGCATTACATTGGCTAGAAAATGTCATTCCTTTCAGATACTCCTCTTGGGCACTTTTACCTTTCGTGGCCGGAATCTTTATTGTTTTGCCTTTCACGGTTAGTTCGGTCACAGTTCCCTCTATTGTTGCAGTGAGTTTTCCTCCAGCGTCACTTTTTGAGTCGAACGCTGAACTTTCTCCGCCAAAACCTAGGAATGCAAGTGTGAGCGAGCCACAGAAAATAATCATAACTGCCATGGCGTAGCAGCCTGCGAGAGAACAGCCAGCTTGTGTCCCTCCTCCTGCCACACGCTACTCGCTTTCTATTTTGTTCAGTTGTTCTGGATCCGTCGTAATCAGTAAATCTTCTTGATAGCTCGGCGTTACCTTCAGGGCAACGTGATTGAGCCCGGCGAAGAAGAGGCCCTCACCCTTCTCAGCATTTAGAAGGAAGTATTTTTCCGCTGTAGTAAGGTTAAAAACCTTAGAGATAATATCCGCGGTTGCTGGGTGCTGTTTTAAAAGAAGTGTCAGTGATGAATTGTTGATGATAGCCCGACCATAGCTGGAGCTAATAAACTCATCTACATCCTGACTGATAGCGGTAAGCCCGAGGTAGTATTTGCGAGCTCTCTTGGCGATAGAGTACAGGAACTGGGCAGAGTCTTCATATTTCATCATCAACCAAGCCTCGTCAACTATAAGCATACGACGCTTTCGTTCGCTCTTTACCCTGTTCCAGATAAAGTTCAGGATTATGTGCATCCCGATCGGACGTAGCTCGTCTTCTAGGTCGCGGATAGAGAATACGATGAATTGATTATCCATACGGATGTTTGATTGTTGGTTAAAAAGACCAGAGAAAGTGCCCGTAGTATATTTTTGCATTCTTATGGCCATGGTTTCTCCGCCCTGGATGCTACCGAGAATTTTCTCTAGGTCACCCATAGTTGGTGGCGTTAAGCCATGAGTACTAGCGTCACTGGTGATGCCTCGTGAGGCATAGGCCTCGATAAGTGCTCTATCTAGCACGTTATCCTCTATTGCAGTCAATTTACCGCCAAGCATGATACGTACCAGGCCATGGATCATTATAACGTTGCTACGAAGGATGTCCTCGCCTTCTGTGGATCCGCTGGCCGAGCTAGGTAAATCGAAAGGGTTGATGCGGTAGTCAGAATTGAGTGAAACCTTTAGATAGCTGCCAGCGACTGAGTAACAGAGTTTTTCATATTCATTTTCGGGGTCGATTATGATGACTTCGGTCCCGAACATCATCGAACGTACAGCTTCAAGCTTGATGGCATAACTTTTACCGGCACCAGACATGGCTAAAACGACCATGTTGGCGTTTTCCAGAGTAAATCTATCAAAGAGTACTAAACTATTATTGTGCTTATTGATGCCATAAAGGACGCCCTCGTTGTTGGAAAGTTCAGATGAAACGAAAGGAAAACCGGTAGAAAGTGCACCGGTATCAAAATTTCGTGAGATATCCATAGAGTCATTCCCAAGCGGTAGAGCCGAGCTAAAGCAGTCCTCTTGCTGCAAAGTCGCTCTCTTTGTGTAGACGAGCATTCCGCCGAGATTAGTCTCCAGCATATCTGTGAGCTGATCCAGCTCTTCCTTAGTTTGCGCGTAGAGGTTGATGTAAAGAGACATCTTAAAGAAGCGTGATTCGCCTTTTTGCAAAGTGTCGCGTAGCTCCTCGACGTCCTGGTAAGCGGTTTGCAGCATTGGGTCACGGACGGCCCCGCTCTCTTGTTGCTCAGAAACCGTTGACTGTATCTGCCCCACTTTGGTACGGAGCTTATCCATAATCTCTTTATTGTCTACTGGGTAGATAAACATCGAGAGGTCACCTTCGAAGCTGCCGTTTACTATAGGCGAGAGCCACTCGGTGTATAGGTATCGAGGGTATGTGTATACGAAAAATGATCTGGCAAAGTAACCACCAATCTCGATATGATCTAGCTCTACGTTTATGCTGGAAGGGGCGATAATGTCGCGCAAGGTAGCCATACCCTCAAGGTAGACACGTTCTGCCTCCATTCGCCGCTTATCATTCTCTTCGCGAATGCGCTTTTCTTCTGCTATCTGTGGGTCAAAAAGATTATCAAACATTGGTGTCCCCCGTTTCTGGGCCGGTATCTGGACCGCCGGTAGTCACCATGTCCGCTTCTATGCCACTTACGTCAGTTAGCTTCTCTGAGGCTGATATATCGGGATTGTAAACAGAGTAGTAGAGCTCGATGAGTTCCTCGGTATTCAGAGCGGCGCAGCGAACCCCGATGCCGGTCAGGCCGTTGAGGATATGATCCACCCTTTCCATAATCTCCATCTTCTGGGTTTTGAAGTCTACGTCTTGTACACCTTCTTTACCACTAAACAAGTTCTTCAAGACACTTACCTTCTCAGTGCCAGTTGGATAAAAAGGAACTATGATAAAAAATCGTTTCTCCATAATGTTGGAGC
>Ga0079306_1002429_pt1 | contig 10432 bp, 10 predicted proteins | sample Methanotroph_Enr_FD_79181 | JGI IMG/M metagenome (GOLD analysis project Ga0079306, IMG submission 79181) | Enriched soil microbial communities from Old Woman Creek wetland in Ohio, USA - Methanotroph_Enrichment_5 | ecosystem: Environmental > Terrestrial > Soil > Wetlands | place: USA: Ohio...
CCACCTGCCCGTGGAACTCCACGATCGCATTGCGGAGCTTGTGGATGAACGCGGGTGACCTGATGCACTACGCCGTGCTCCTGCTCTATCTGACGGGCAGCGGCGGCCATATCTGCGGCATGCTTACCCGCAAGGAGCGCCCGCGCCTGCTGGGCGGCGTTCTCACCGGGCTGGGTTTCGCCCTGCAAGCCGTATCCCTGGGGATGATGCTGGCCGACGGACATGCCCTGGCCAGCGGCGAATTCTACATCAGCCTGCTTTCCTGGTGCCTGCTCCTGGTGCTGTTCATCCTCTGGATCAGGCTCAAACTCTCGTTTCTGGCGCTCATCGCCACGCCCCTGGCCATGATCATGCTCATGGGGTCGCGGGGGGCCACGGCCTCCAACGTCCAGCTGCCGGAGGCGCTGTCCGGGCTGTTCTTCGGGCTGCACATCGGCGCGCTGTTCTGCTCCATCGGCCTTCTGGCCATGGCCAGCGCGGCGGGGCTGGGCTACCTGATGCTGGAGCGACGCATCAAAACCAAGGAAAAGCTCAAGGGGGCCTGGGCGGCCATGCCCTCCCTGGATAGCCTGGATCGGGCCAACCGGACTTCTGTTTCGGTGGGCTTTCCCCTCTACACCCTGGGGCTGATCTCCGGCTTCATCTGGGCCGGTTTCACCTGGCACCGGTTTTTCAGTTGGGACCCCAAGGAGATAGTGGCCGTGTTCATCTGGCTGCTGTTCGCCTTTCTGTTCCACCAGCGCATCGCCCTGGGGTGGCGGGGGCGCAAACCCGCGAAACTGGCCATCGTGGTCTTCGCGCTCTGCCTGGCCTCGATACTGATCATCAATTTTTTGCTCAAGACGCACCATAGTTTCGCCTGATGCAGCACGACATTCACCTCTTCGGTCTCAATCACCGCACGGCCGGAGTTGAAGTGCGGGAATGTTTCGCCTTGAACGACCAGGAACGCTTCGAGCAGTGCGCCCAGGCCTTGGGCTCGGCCGTCAACGAAGTACTGGTGCTCTCCACCTGCAACCGGGTGGAACTTCTGGTGGTATCGCCACGGGGCGAGGACGTCACCGGCAAGGTGCTCTCCTGCTGGGCCGGGACCAGCGCGAAAACCGCCGACGACCTGCGGCCCCACGTGTACCAGCGCAGCAATCTGGAGGCGGTGGAACACCTCTTCTCCGTGGCAGCGGGTTTGGATTCCATGGTCCTGGGCGAGCCGCAGATTCTGGGGCAGCTCAAGCAGGCCTACAAGGCCGCCGTTGAGCGCGGGCAGGCCCGGGTGGTGGTCAACCGGCTGCTGCACAAATCGTTTTCCGTGGCCAAGCGGGTCCGCACCGAAACCGGCATCGGCTCCAGCGCGGTATCCATCAGCTACGCCGCCGTGGAATTGGCCAAGCGCATCTTCGGGGACATGTCCGACAAGCGGGCCATGCTCATCGGCGCGGGCGAAATGGCGGAACTGGCCGCCACCCACCTGGTGGGGGCCGGCGTGCGTTCCATCTCCGTAGCCAACCGCACCTTCGAGCGGGCCGAGGAATTGGCCTCCCGCTTCAAGGGCAAGCCCCTGGCCTTTGCCGAGCTGTTCTCCAAACTGCCCGACGTGGATATCGTCATCAGCTCCACCGGTTCGCAGGAGCCCATCATCCGGGCCCGCGACATCAAGGGCGTGCTCAAAAAGCGCAAGAACCGGCCCATGTTCTTCATCGACATCGCCGTGCCCCGGGACATCGACCCCGATGTCAACAGCCTGGACAACATCTACCTCTACGACATCGACGACCTCAAGGAAGTTGTGGAGGGAAACAAGGCCCAGCGCCAGATGGAGGCCGAAAAAGCCAGGGAGATCATCCACAGCGAAACCCACAAGTTCGGGCAGTGGCTCACATCCCTGGACCTGCAGCCTACCATCGTGGACCTCCTGGGACGCGGCGAAACCCTGGCCCGCAAGGAACTGAAGAAAACCCTCAGGCGCCTGGGGCCGGACTGCCCGGACGAGGTCAGAGCCGCCGTGGAAACCATGGCCCTCACCCTGGCCCGCAAGCTCTACCACGAGCCCGTGTGCTTTTTGAAACGCCGCACCAGGGAAGAAGGCGGGGGCGAGAAATTTCTGGACATCACCCGGCGCATGTTCAACCTGGATGAAGAGACCGTTCCCGACGACGCCCACATGGACCGCAATAACGGATTGGAGGAAGACTGAGCGTGCGCGCCTACCTGATAGACGAACTTGCCCCGGAAGATGTCAAACGCATCGCCGACCGGCTGACCCAGAAAGGATTTGCCGGCTCCCTGGAGGGCATCTACTACCTGCCCGTGCCCGAAGCCCTGCTTTCCCCGGAACAGCAGGAGCACCTGGGGGCCTGCGGCCCGTACATCATGCCCGTTGAGACCGGTGACGACTGGGTCCGTCTGGAACTGCTGGTCCGGGCCAGATCCATCTTGCGCTGCTCCTGCGTGGCCTACGCCCACCCTGCCTTGAGGGAACACATGATCGACACCCTCGACGCCCTGATCAAAGACCTCGATATCGCGGTCTAGGAGATGCCCATGGCCGTTCTGGAATGGAGCCCCGCCCTCAGCGTCAACATCCAGGAGATCGACTTACAGCACCGCCAACTGGTGGAACTGGTGGCGGCGTTGCGAAATGCCCACAGCACCGGCGCGGCCAAAGATATCATGGTTCCGGTGATTCGCAGGCTCAACGACTATGTGCGCGAGCACTTCACCGCCGAGGAACGCTGGATGGAGCGGTACGGCTATCCCGAGCTGGCCGAGCACCGCAAGCTGCATGATGCCTTCATCAACACCATTCTGCATTTTGAGCTGGATTTCCTCAACGACCGCTCCGAGGTGTCGGGGGAACTCCTGGATTTCCTGGAGCAGTGGCTCGTGCTGCACGTCACCGGGGCGGACCAGCGTTACGCCGCGTTCTTTGCCGAAGACGGCCTTCTTTAGACGATGATCCCCGTACACCTGGGGCAGCTGTCGCCGTGGGCGGCTCACCTGTGCCTGCGGGTGGAGACCTTCCTGCGCTCCCAGGCCGGTGAGGCCGTGCAGGGCAAGCCCCTGGTGCTGGCCCTTTCCGGCGGGCTCGATTCCACCGCCATGCTGGTCATCCTGGGTCTCGTGGCCAAACGCCTGGATGTCACCCTCTCCGCCGTCCATCTCGACCATGGCCTGCGCCCTGAATCAGGACAGGACGCCTTGGCCGTCCAGGCCCTGTGCGAGGCCGTAAACGTGCCCTGCCGCATTCAGGCCCGGGATGTCGCCGCCCTGGCAGGCCTTTGGGCAACCGGCATCGAAGACGCCGGGCGGCGCGCCCGTTACGCCCTGCTGGAGGAAGCGCGCCAGGCCGCCGGAGCCGGGGCGGTGGTCACGGCCCACCAACTGGACGAGTTGGCCGAGGACGTGCTCATGCGGCTTACGCGCGGGGCGGGCTGGCCGGCGCTGGGCGGCATGCGGGCCTGGGACGCCCAGCGCGCCGTGCTGCGCCCCCTGCTGCTCACCCCCAAGGTCCATCTGCGCAGATTACTTGAGGAATGCGCCATCCCCTGGCGGGAAGACCCCAGCAACGCCGAACCTGCCTATTTTCGCAACCGGGTGCGCGGGGCCATGCTGCCCCTGTTCCTTCGTGAAAATCCGGACTTTCTCCACACCGTGGCCGAACTGTGGCGGCAAGCCAGAACGGACGAAAAGCATTGGGATGACAAAGTGTTGGCCATCACCCGCGGTCTTGACCAGGGCGACGTGCGGAACTTCCTGCCCAACGCCGTGCTGCGGGCAGCCTCCCCTGCCCTGCGCTTGCGGCTGTACAAGCGTTACGTGGAGCAGCTCGGCCCTGGCCAGCCCCTGGCCGATGCCCTGCACGGCCTGGATGAGGCCTGGCAAGAAGGCAGGCTGGGAAAGCGTTTCCAGTTTCCTGGAGGCAAGGAGGCGGAGGTGGCGTCAGGCGGCGTCGCCTTTCGCCCAGGCCCTCGTTGACAGTTCCCCCTCCGAACGGTAAAGACCTCCGATTGTTATTTTTTATACAAGGAGGCGGCACGGTGAATATCCTGATCTTCGGGCCCAATGGCAGCGGTAAGGGAACCCAGGGTTCCTTGGTGAAGAACAAATACAAGCAGGCGCACATCGAGTCCGGCGGTATCTTCCGTGAGCACATCGGCGGCGGCACCGATCTGGGCAAGAAGGCCAAGGCGTTCATCGACCGCGGCGAACTGGTGCCTGACGACATCACCATCCCCATGGTGCTCGAGACCCTGAAAGAGCGCGGCAAGGACGGCTGGCTGCTCGACGGCTTCCCCCGCAACATCGTTCAGGCCCAGAAGCTGTGGGAAGCCCTGCAGAAAGACGGCATGAAGCTCGATTACGTCATCGAAATCCTGCTGCCCCGCGAAGTGGCCAAGAACCGCATCATGGGCCGCCGCATCTGCAAGAACGACGCGAACCACCCCAACAACATCTTCATCGACGCCATCAAGCCCAACGGCGACAAGTGCCGGGTGTGCGGCGGCGACCTCTCCGCCCGCTCCGACGACCAGGACGAAAAGGCCATCGGCCAGCGCCACGACATCTACTACGATGACAAGACCGGCACCCTCGCCGCCGCCTACTACTACAAGGACTTGGCCGCCAAGGGCCAGACCAAGTACATCGTGCTGAACGGCGAAGGCTCCATCGATTCCATCAAGGAAACCCTGCTGGCCCAGCTGTCCTAGTCCGCCTTATTGCTGATACAAAGCCCCGGCGCTCGCGCGTCGGGGCTTTTTGCGTTTCTGCAGGCGAAGAGAGACAAGAGTCTGTGGCTGCGGCGGGGGCGCGGTTCCGGCGGAACTCGGCCGGCGCGATTCCTCGGGCCAAAGCGCCCTGCGGCGCACCGGCCTGCGGTCCGGCGGAACCATGCCCCCACCGCGACCTCGCAAGGTCGAATAACAGAAAAAATAATGGCCCGCCGGATCAATCATTGAGAGCGGGTATTCAAGCGTGCAGGGATGAAGGAACGGGGTAATACCCCTCAACGGGGGTCCGGGGGGACAGTGTCCCCCCGGCCGCCGGAGGCATATTCTCTTTTCTACTCTTCTCTTAGCATATCCTCGGCAGCTGTTCGCCTTCGAGCATGCCCAGCATGCGGTGGCCGCCAAGGCCGGTGCGCATGACCACCTTGCCGGCGTGGTCGCTGGTTACGGAGCCGATCACCCGGGCTTTGCGGCCCAGGGGGTCGCGCTTCATGATTTCGAGGGCCTTGTGCATCTGTTTGGCGGGCACGATGCAGATAAGCTTGCCTTCGTTGGCCAGATAGAGGGGATCGAGGCCCAAGATTTCGCAGCCCGAGGCCACGACGGGATCGACGGGGATGGTGTCTTCCTCCAGCACGATGCCGACGTTCGATTGCTGGGCGATCTCGTTGAGGGTGGTGGCCAGCCCGCCGCGCGTGGGGTCGCGCAGCACATGGACCGTGTCAACGCCGGTGACGAGTTTCTCCACCAAATGGTTGAGGGAGGCGCAGTCGCTTTTGACCGGCGCCTCGAAGGAGAGCCCCTGGCGGCAGGAGAGCACGGTCAGGCCGTGGTCGCCCAGGTTGCCGGAGATGATGACCACGTCGCCGGCCCTGGCCGAGTGGCCGCTGGGCGCGGGGGAGGCGATCACCTCGCCGATGCCGGTGGTGTTGATGAAGATCTTGTCCACCGCGCCGCGGGGAACCACCTTGGTGTCTCCGGCCACGACCTTGACCTTGGCTTTTTTGGCGGCGGCGGCCATGGAGGCCACGATGCGCTCCAGGTCGTCCAGGTCGAAGCCTTCTTCCAGGATGAAGCCGCAGGTGAGGTACAGGGGACGCGCGCCCATCATGGCCACGTCGTTGACCGTGCCGTGCACGGCCAGGGAGCCGATGTCGCCGCCGGGGAAGAAGAGGGGGTCCACGGTGAAGCTGTCGGTGCTGACGGCCACGGGGCCGGAGAGTTTCAGGACGGCTGCGTCGTCCATGCGGGCCAGGATGGGGTTTTTCAGATGCTTGAAGAACACCTCGGCCACCAAGCGGTGCGAGGCCAGTCCTCCGCTGCCGTAATCGAGCAAGAGCTTTTTGCCCATGTGCGTTCCTTGTCGGGGATGGGAGGGAAAGGACCTAGGCCGCGGGGGCCACATCCAACTGGTATTTGAAATAGGCCGCGCAGCTGCCCTCGGTGGAAACCATGCACGGCCCGACCGGGGTGGATGGCGTGCACACCTTGCCGAACAGGGGGCACTGGTTGGGCGGCATGACGCCCTTGAGCACCTCGCCGCACCGGCAGCCGGGGATGGGCTTCACCTCTTTGAGGGTGATGCCGAGCACCTCGAAGGCGTCATGGGCCTTGTAGGCCGGAGCGAGGCCGAGGCCGCTGCCCGGTATGGCGCCGATGCCGCGCCACAGGGCGTCCTGGGGCTGGTAGACTTCGCTGACGATGGCCCTGGCCTTGGGGTTGCCCTGGTCGGAGACCACCCGTTTGTAGTTGTTGATCACCTGGGGCTTGCCCGTGCGCTTCATCTCGGCCAGCAGCAGGATGGTTTGCAGCAGGTCCATGGGCTCGAATCCGGAGATGACCGCAGGCAGGTGGAACCGTTCGGCAATGGGCATATACGGGGTCATGCCGATGATGGCCGAGACGTGGCCCGGCAGCATGAAGCCCTCGATGAGCATGTCCGGGTCGGCCAGGAGGGCGTCGAGGGCCGGGGGCACCAGCTTGTGGAAGGGCATCACCAGGAAGTTGTCCAGCCCGCTCTCCCTGGCCACCTTGATGGTGGCGGCGATGGGGGCGGTGGTGGTCTCGAAGCCGATGCCCAGGAAGACCACCTTGTCGCCGGGATTGTCCTGAGCCAGCTTGAGGGCGTCGAAAGGGGAGTAGACCACTTCCACCCGTGCGCCGTCGGCCTGGGCCTCCTTGAGGCTGCGCCCGCCGGGGCCGGGTACGCGGATGAGATCGCCGAAGGTGGCGATGATGACGCCGGGGCGGTCGGCCACTTCGAGGTAGGCGGCCACTTCGGCTTCATGGGTGACGCACACGGGGCAGCCGGGCCCGGTGAGGTGCACGATGTTTTTGGGCAGAAGAGAATGCACCCCGGTGCGGAACAGGGCCACGGTGTGGGTGCCGCAGACCTCCATGAAACGCAGGCTTTGGCCCTGCAAGGTCTCTTCTATCTTGTCCAGTACCGCCCGGCAGCGCGCAGGGTCGCGCAGTGCATCATAGGAGTTCAAGGTTCCACCCATCCTGAAAAATCTTGATGGTCTCCAGCGCGTCTTCGCGGCTGAGGATGCGAATGGCGAACCCGGCGTGGATGATGACGAACTCCCCCACCTTGGGTTTGTCTTCGACAAGGTCCAGACGAATCTGTTTGCGCACGCCGCCGATTTCAACGTCGGCCACATCGCCTTCGATGTGTTTGACTTCCATGGGTACAGCTAGGCACATGGTGGACCTCACAATAATGGCGCGGCGGCCTGAAAGGCGGCCGCCGCGTTTGAATGCCTGGGAATATGGGCGTAAGCCCTTATTAAGTCAAGGCCGGGGGCTGGTCGCGGGCCATGTCGTCGATGAGCCCGCGCAGGCGTTCCGTGAGTTCCCGCAGGCCTTCCACGGACTGGGCGGCCTCTCCCATGCCCCCGAACGTCTCCTGGGCCACCTGATTGATTTCGCCGACAGCCTCGGTGACTTCCCGCACGGCCGTGGTCTGTTCCTGGGCGCCGAGGGCGATATTGCGGACCTGGCTGGTGGTCTCCGAGACAAGCCGGACGATGTCGCGCAGGGCCGTGCCGGAATCCTGGGCCAGGCCCGTGGAGGTCGCGATGGCTTCCACCGCGCCGTCCACCTGCTCGGCGCTGTCCCGGGCCCCGGCCTGGATGGCCGAAATGGCGTCGCCCACTTCCTTGGTGGCCAGCATGGTTTTTTCGGCCAGCTTGCGCACCTCGTCGGCCACCACGGCGAAGCCGCGCCCGGCCTCACCGGCCCGGGCGGCCTCGATGGCGGCGTTCAGGGCCAACAGGTTGGTCTGGTCGGCAATGTCGTTGATCATGGTCATCACCCGCCCGATTGATTCGGCCTGCCTGCCCAGGCTGCCCATGGCCTCCCGGAGCAGTTCCGCCCTGGTCTGCACCCGGGCTATGCTCTCGACCAGGTTGCCCACCACCGCCTGGCCTTCCTGGGCCTTGCCGCCGGCGTCCTCGGCGCTCTTGGCCACCTGGTTGGCGTTCTGGGCCACCTGAACCACAGACGCGTCGATTTCCTCGATGGCTGCGGACGTGCCTTCCAGACGCTCCTTCTGCACCTGCGCCCCCTGCTCCACCGCGGACAGGCGCTGGCGCAAGGCGTGGGTGTGGCTGACCACCTCCGTGGAGATATCTTCCGCGCGACGGGTAGCCTCGGCAATGGCCTGGCTGCGGCGGATGATTTCCGCCTCCTTGGCGCGCAGGTCCGTCAAATCGGAATAGAGGCAGAGCGCGCCCATGAGACGGCCGTTGATGGTATTATAGAGCGGCGAGGCTGCGATGAGGATATTGCGTTTGGCCCCTTTCTTGCCCGTGGTTTCCACTTCCTTGATGATGGACGCGTTCTGCTCGATGGCGTCGCTCAGCACGGTCTTGCGGTTGGCGTCGCCGTAGAAGAAATAGGCCACGTTCTGGCCGTAGTTGTCTTCGGCCTTGCCGTCGTATTGCAGCAGGTCCATGAGGGCTTGGTTGGTGAGCTTGAGACGGCTCTGTTCGTCCACCACGATAAATGGCGTCTTGATGCCCTGGAGCACCCCCTGGGAGAACCCCAGGGCGTCGAGCATCTGGCTGTTCATGGATACGACGGCGTCGGCGGTCTCGCGCAATTCCGCCTGAAAATCACCGGCCAGCTCATGGTCGTAGACGCCCTTGGCATGCTCCACGGCAAAGTCGTGCAAACGCGACAGCGGTTTCAGGACATGCCTGTTCATGCTGATGATGACGGCCAGGGCCAAGGCCAGGAGCAGGCCGCCCCCGGCGGCCTGCTCCGTGGTGGAGAGGGCTGCGGTCTCCTCGCCCTGGCGCTGCAGAATACCGGCGGCGGCGTCCATGGCCGAGGCCACTGCGTCGCTTTGGCGCACGATTTCAGCGGAGGCCTTGGCGGCCGCCTCGCCGGAAGGGGGCGCGGCCAGGGCGGCCTCCACGCTGCGGCGTAGCGTTTCCCACTCGCCCCGCGCGGCTTGCAGCCGGGCCTTGACCTCCGGGGACGGAAGGGGCAGCTGCCAGCCGGGGCCGCGGGAATCCAACGATGAAGGGGCCACGGTTCCGTCGGCAAGCGCCTGCAGGGAGCGTTCGAACACGTCGACAATCCGGTTCACCCCGGCCTTGGCCTCGGCCGGGCCGGCAGCGGGGGCCAGCATGGCGGCCAGGGTCTCCTTGGCCAGCTTTTGGGCCAGCATGCGTTGCCTGCCCGCGACGTTCACAGCCATGCCCACGCTCTCGAGGGATTTGCCGATGCTCCAGGAGGCGAACAGGACGCCCGCACCCACCGCTGCCATGGCCACGACGGATATGACCAAACGGAATTTGATTTTCATGGCTGGGCCTTGTTGCCGCAGGGACGCAAGGGCGCCCCGCACTCCCCGGGTGGCAAGCCGAATTCCTGGCACAGTCCGAAGGTCTGGCTGGACATGACGTATATCTCTCCCGATTCGATGGTTGCACCTCCCCGGTCGTGGAGGTGGACGAAGCTATGGTCAATCGCCTCTTCCCGGTCATGAAGACGCGATTTGCCGCAGACTTGTAACAACAAACATGCCAAGCACTCACACGAGAAGCAACGGTAACAATTCAGAGGTTTTGCCGCTCCAGGGGAATAGGGGGCCAAACATCCTGCAGACGCGTCTGTAACAATAAATTTAAATATTTCAAAATATTATCATGGATTTAGACCCGATGCCCCCGTGCCGAGCGGTCTGATTTTCCGGAATCGTTCGACTGGTTCCGAATTTCCAGACATACCCGTATGAAATATCCTGCCGAAAACAAGGCGGGGCAGGACTCCGGAAAAACATCTTGCCAAATCCGGCCCGCTGTGGTTTCAATAAGAAGCAAAATTTTCTATAAATATCAACATGAGGGCCGCGAGAGCCTCTGTAGTATGCAAGAACAAAATCCTGCTGAACTTATCACCCAAGCCCGCAAGCATCTGATGAACATCGTTGTCACCCTCAAGGACGGCAAGATTGAATCAGCGTTAAAATCCGTCATCTTCGGGCTTTTTATCTACATTAAGCATGGAAATCTGCTCATCCGGCAAGAAAAAAAAGAATTCCAGGATTTACTTACCAAAGGCGTACATCTCTTGAGCCTGGATCCGGCCATCAAAGAGCTGTGCAAGGAACCCTTGGAATACGTCCAGAAGAAAGAGCTGGAGCTTCTTGGTAGATTGCGCGCCCTGCCGGGCGAACTCCAGGCTCTGCGCGAGCA
>Ga0079306_1002430_pt1 | contig 10430 bp, 10 predicted proteins | sample Methanotroph_Enr_FD_79181 | JGI IMG/M metagenome (GOLD analysis project Ga0079306, IMG submission 79181) | Enriched soil microbial communities from Old Woman Creek wetland in Ohio, USA - Methanotroph_Enrichment_5 | ecosystem: Environmental > Terrestrial > Soil > Wetlands | place: USA: Ohio...
AAGGCTTTCTGGGCTGAAATTGGGGAATACTTGAGGAATTAGAAAGAGTTGGATAGAAGGATGAAAGGAATGAAATTGTGAATCTACTAATAGAATACAATATTCAATTAGTAGAAGATAGTATTCCTTATTATTGAAATAATTAAGAGTAAAGGAATCTAAAGAGCATTTTCATTTTATGCTAAGTTCATTTTTGCTTTTTAGAGACTATCCAGACTAAAAAATAATAAAAGTGAATATCATGAATAGGGACGCTGAAAAAATATTTGAGCTTGCTCCAAAACAAATTAAATCAATTGATTTGAGCAATTGCAACCTTACAGAATTTCCCAATAAGATATTTGAATTTTCAAAAATTGAGAAGATTGACTTAAGAAATAATAAAATTAGTGAGATACCGAACTCAATATTAGGTTTAAAAAAACTAAAAGAGCTGTTACTTGAGGGAAATCCAATCCTGAATATTCCTCCTGAGATTTTGAATATAGGAATGGAAAGTATTAAAAACTATTTAAATGTTTTATCAACATATGAAGAAATACAAGTATTTGAGGCTAAAGTAATTATAGTAGGTGCTGGCGGAGTAGGAAAGACAAGTCTTGTTAATAGATTAGTAAATGATAGTTACCCCCAAGATGTAAATTTAACTGAAGGAATAAATGTTTTTTATTGGAAACTTGTAAATAATAGAGGGAAAGGCAATGAAACAATTAACATAAATATTTGGGATTTTGGCGGACAGGAGATTTATCATGAAACACATCAGTTTTTTTTAAGTAAAAAATCACTTTATATTTTTGTTTGGCAAGCAAGAAGTGATGATGATCTAATAAATTTTGATTATTGGTTAAATATAATTAGTCTTCTGGGTGATAACTCTCCGATTATTATTGTCCAGAATAAAATTGATGAAAGGGATAAAAAAATCGATGAAAATAGCCTTAAAGAAAAGTTTCCAAACATTGTTGGGTTTCACAATACAAGTGTGAGAAATGGACAGGGAATCAGGGAATTAAGAGAATTTATTATTGACAAAATTCATGATCTGCCTCTCTTTGGTTACTCGCTTCCCAAAAACTGGAAAACTATTCGAGATCATATTGAACACTTAAAGATTGATTTCATTAGTTATGACACATATCTTCAAATATGTTTAGACCATAATATTAGCAGTGATCAGGCAATTAGTTTAAGTAACCTATTACAAGATAGTGGTCAACTTATTCATTATGCAAATGATCCTATTTTGAGAGAAATTGTTATACTTAATCCTGTCTGGTTAACGAATGTTATTTACAAAGTTCTGGATTCGAGAAAAGCAATTGAAAATAATGGAATTTTAGAAATTGGCGAGATAAAAAAACTTTGGCACAAATATGATACTGGTTTGCATAAGTACTTCTTTAGCCTTCTGCAGAAGTTTGATTTGTTGATTCTGATTGATATAGATAAATGTATCATTCCTCAACTATTAACTCTTATAGAACCCCAATTTGAATGGGACTATAAAAACAATGTACGTTTTGAATATCATTATGATTTTATGCCATCAGGTATAATTCAAAAAGTCATAATTAAAATGTATGAGTATGTGGATGGTAATGTTATATGGAAAAATGGGGGTGTCTTTAAGCTAAAAAATGCCAAGGCTCTAATAATTAGCAAACCCTTTGAACGTAAGATTCAAATTTTTATTTCAGGTGAACCTTCTTTTGAACTATTATCTATAATTAAGAAGAATCTTGAATACATTAACAGTACATTTAATAATCTTCATATTAGAATATTAGTGCCTTGCATTTGTGAAAACTGCTTAAAAACTTCTTACCCTTATATGTATGAACTTTCAGTATTGCAGAAGTTTTTAGATAAGGGCAAATCAGAAATTTTTTGTGCAAACGGTTACATTACAGTATCAATTCAAGAACTATTAAGAAGTTTTAATTTTTATAGACTTGAAGATAAGAATAACGTAGAAATAAAAAAAGAAGAAGAACCATTTGCCTTTGAATGGGATGATGAGAATAATTTAAACCTTGAGTACCATCACAATTTTAGTAACATTGAAGTGCTTGAAAGATTTAAAGACAGGCTAAGCAATATTATTGAGCAGGAAAGGAAATGGTCAGACGGAATGATTCTCTATCGAGAGAATAATCGAGCATTGATAGAAAATGATATATTGAAAAATATCTTAAAAGTTTCGATTCATGGGAATGACAATCTTGAGTTTCTTTCAGTATTAAGATATGAGTTCGAACATGTGTATAAAAACTATTTCACAGACAAATATAAAGAGTTAATCAAGTGTACTTGTAAAGAATGTCAGGAAGAAACTGATCCTTATTACTTTGATTTTAGCTTTCTAAGACGAAGAAAGAATAAAGGTAAAATATTTGTCACTTGCCCTAAAAGTGCTGAAGACGTTCAACTCAATGAACTGTTGGGGCTTTGCAGTCAAGGAATAGCGGATACTTCAGGTCACAATACCACAATTGAAAAAGTTTTCATTAATAATAGTGATCGAATTCAAATTGGGGACACCAATAAATCCATAAAAAACATGAAAAACAAAAAAATAATCAACAAGGGTGGGCAGAACATATTTGCTGATAGAATTGAAGGTTCTACTTTCAATTATAAAGTTGCCGAAAACAAATTGCAAAAATTAATTAAGCAACACTCCCAATCTAAAAATGAGGAGGAGGAATTAATTAATGATTTAAATGTTTTCGAGGATCAAAATATTCCTGTGGAAAGGAAACTGACTGCTAAAGAAAAGATTGAAACTTTTTTATATAAGCATTCTGCAACAATAGGTGAATCATTAGTTGCTTCAGCTCTTTACGATTTGGGGAAAATGTATTTCCTTGGGACTACCTAATTTATATAAGCTGATCGTTTCTGTGTTTTTCTATTTAATTTATTAAACATTATCTCTGCTATGTCTTAGCAATAAATCAATTAACAATTATCCGAATGACCTTTCAAGAACTTAAATCCTTTCTGGAATCGCAGATGCGCATGTCGCACATCTACCAACCTGTGATGATCAATCATTTGTTGGAAAAAGGTGGAATAGCATCTGACAAAGAAATCGCTAAAGAAATATCAAAATACGATCAAAGTCAAATTGAATACTACCAGAAAATAACCAATAATATGGTCGGTAGAGTTCTTAGGAGTCATAACATAGTCACTAAAACTAAGAACCAATACAGTATTGAAGGATTCCAAGAACTTACCAAAAATGAAATTGAAGAACTAAAAACGATCTGTGAACAGAAACTGGATGAATATATTCGAAAGTGTGGTCAGAAAATATGGGAGCACAGAAGAAATGACCGAGTCTACATTTCTGGTTCAATTAAGTACGAAGTTCTGAAGCGAGCCCAATTTAGATGTGAACTATGTGGCATTTCTGCTGATGAGAAAGCGTTGGAGGTGGATCACATTGTGCCAAAGAATCTTGGTGGAGAAGATTCAATAAACAACTATCAGGCTCTCTGCTATTCATGCAATGCTATGAAGCGGGATACTGATGACACTGATTTCCGCAATAATGCCAAGAAATATGATCATCGGGATTCTGAGTGTCTATTCTGTGGTGTTAGAAAGGATCATATAATAAACGAAAACAACCTTGCTTTCTTAATATATGATCAATACCCTGTAACTGAGCATCATTCCTTGATTATTCCCAAGCGTCATTTCAGTGATTATTTTGAAACTACCCAAGCAGAGTTGAATGCATTTAGAATGTTATTAAATTTTGGAGAAAGACATTTATTGGGATTGGATAGGACAATTCAGGGATTTAACATTGGTGTTAATAGTGGTTCGATTGCTGGGCAAACTATCATGCATTGCCATACACATCTAATTCCAAGAAGAAATCAAGATGTAAGTGATCCAAGAGGTGGGATTCGGCATGTTATTCCTGATAAAGGATATTATCAGAAATGAAGATTAAAATCTACAGAGGAACTCAGAATAGCCAACCATTAAATTTATAGTCATATGATCGAGAAATTAGATTTAAAAACAGTCTTTTTAATTTTCGGAGACTACAGTATTTATATAAGTGGTAAATCGGAAGATGTTATTGGAATTGAAGGCATAACAGTACTTAAAAAGAAAATAAAACGAATAGAAACTGTTTCATACAAGAAACCTAATACTGTCGGAAATTCAACACGCTACACTCACCTTTGTCAATTTGAAAACTCAAAGATATATGTACTTTTCATTGCTATGTATGATGACATATACAATCACTCTGGGTTTAAGACATTAGAAGCATTCTATAGTGACAGCCAACTTGATGCAGTTAAACAACTTCATGAAATAAATAGGAAACAGGGGGAAATTGGATACTAATTGTAGATAAATTTATAACCATTGTTTATAATTGGCGAATATTATTTATTCAATTGGACAGGTTGGCAAACGTATTATTTCTATAATCCCAAATTTATCGTTCCGATATCTTGGGAATTCCTAACTTTCGGATACTAATCAACACTTAAACCCTTAACCTCCATTCAAATGACCAAAGCAGAGATTGTACATGAAATTGCTAACAAAACTGGGGCTGATAAGCAAAATGTTGCAGCAATTGTTGAAGCTCTCATGGAAACCATGAAGCAATCAATGAGCAAAGGGAATAACGTTTATTTCAGAGGATTTGGGACGTTTCTTTTGAAGAAGAGAGCTGAAAAACTTGGCAGGAATATTTCAAAAAATACTGCCATCAAGATTCCAGCTCATAGTATCCCTTCATTCAAGCCAGCAAAAGAATTCGTTGAAGAAGTTAGAGCCAAGGTTAAATAGCCCTATTTCAGTAGTAACTGCTATCCAGTAGAGCTGATAATATATTTTAGAATAAAAAGGCTGTTATTTATACACAAAACGGTAATGATCTCACCTGAAGAAATAAAATCCATTAGCATAAACCTTGGTGCCGACCAATGCGGAATCGCAAGCATCGAGAGATTTTCAAATGCTCCATCACGATTCAAGCCAACTGATATTTATTCCCAATGCAAGTCCGTTGTGGTTTTCTTAAAACGGATGCCTCCAGAAACCATAATGGCTGAAAATCAAGTCATCTATTCTCATACTGCATATCTTCTATACTCAGCACTTGATCAGATAGCTCTGAACCTATGCTCAAAGCTCGAAAAGCAGAACATTCATGGAGTTCCAGTTCCTACAGATGTGCCATACCTTTTTTGGGATGCTGAAAGCCAGCATGGGATGGGAATTCTTTCGTTACGTCATGCTGCTCATAACGCTGGAGTGGGAATATTGGGCAGGAACACATTACTGATCAACCGTGAATTCGGCAATATGGTATACATCGGTGCAGTGTTGATTGATACAGAAATTGAACCCGATCCGTTGGTGACAGATTTCTCATGCCCACCCAATTGTAAACTTTGCCTTGATGCCTGTCCAGTTTCAGCTCTGGATGGGATGACTGTTAATCAGAAACTTTGCAGGGAAAAGAGTTGTATCCAGCATGAAAGAGGCTGGGATATTTATAGCTGTAATGAATGTCGAAAGGTCTGTCCTTTCAGGGTAAGAAGGAACTAAATCAAGATTATTTGTATTATATTTGATCTGAAAATGACTAATGACCTTTAATAATATAATATTTCATTGAAAATTATTAAAAATTAGAGAGATGACTAAAATTAAATCACATGATCGCTGTGCCGATTGCTCACATTGTAAAATCTGGACAACAGATCATCGAAAAGCAAGCTGTAATCTTCATACAAGTGAGCAAGGATTTCATCCTGATCGACCCGTACCTTCAAAATGTGTTGATCAAGCGACTCGAAGTTATTAAAACAATCAAATAAAAAACTTACCCATTCTGAAATAGAATGGTTTTATGCTATTATAGTTATTGAACAACAATGATAAAACTCATTGAAGAATTATATGTAATTCCTGACAAGAAGCACTTCATAGTCTATGCACCTTTAAAGCGCAAGATTTTGCAAGTGAATAAAGAATTTGTGAAACTTCTTGATAAAATCAGGAATCAAAAAGCGGCTTTATTTGGTGCTGATGAGAGAATGTGTATTGAGTCATTAAAAAACCTCGATTTCATTAATGCTTCTGAAGATTATCCTGAGAATACATTTGGAACTACAGAATATTCACCAACTTCCGTAACATTCCTTCCAACAAGTAATTGTAACCTACAGTGCATTTACTGCTACTCAAATTCTAATCTGGAATCCGAGAATCTTTCGATTGATGTTGCATTTAAAGCAATAGATTTAATTATTGAAAATGCTCTTAAACAACAATTAACCCAAATCCAGATTGGATTCTTAGGTGGTGGAGAGCCATTTCTTGAATGGGATTTTGTTACCACCATTATAAGATATGCTCAATTGGAAGCAAAAAAAAATGATCTTTCAACATATTTTACGGGTGTTACAAATGGTGTGCTTTCAGAAAAGAAAATTGATTTCATTATTAAAAATTTCAATTACTTGAATATTTCGATAGACGGAACCAAGGAGATTCAGAATATCCAAAGACCAAAGAAAAATAGAAAGGAATCGTTTGAAAGTGTTGTCAGAACAATTTATCGGCTAAATGAAGTTGGGTTCAAATTTGGCACGAGATCAACTATTTCTTCGATGAGTGTTAATAATATGATAGATATTGTGAAATTCCTAAATAATGATCTTCATGTTAAGAAAATACATTTTGAACCTTTACATCCTTGTGGACGTGCCAAAATGAAATTAAATCTTGCACCTGACCCCCTACTTTTTATTGCAAACTTTAAAAAATGTTTATCAATAACAAGTAAGTCAAAATCCGAATTATTCTGCTCAGCTATTCGATTGGATACTTTGACCTCACGTTTCTGTGGTGCTCTAAATCAGAATTTTTATGTGGTTCCAAATGGCTATGTGACAGCTTGTACTGAAGTTTCGTCAATTGATGATCATTTGTCTGAGATATTCTTCATCGGGAGATTTGATACTGAAAATGGCAAATTTGTTTTTGATGAAAAAAAGATTCGTGCGCTTTCTGAACGAAAGGTAACAAATATTCCTTGTTGTTCTGAATGTATTGCAAAATGGCATTGTGCAGGAGCTTGCCCTGTTAAAGGGGTGTTAGCTGGGAATCTATATGATCCCTCAGCTACTATTAATTGCCTTATATCCAAAGAACTAACTGAATTTTATATCAAATCAATCGCCAATGGGAAAAAGGGATTGAGCCCAAGAATAACAGAGATTTATAATTGAGTGTCAATAATCATTTTAAAATTGAAATTCTGGAATTATGAAAAAGACAAAGAATGAAAACTTATTTACCCAAGATTTGGGGAATAAGATGATTAAAAACAAAGTCCAAAGACCTGAAATCAGCAGAATTATTGAAATCAAGGTTGAAACAGCCGAAGTTCGATGTTCAAAGGGTGATTGTGATGGAGATTATTCACCAGGTTGACAATTTATTATTGTTGATTCATAAATCATTGAATAAAAGCGATTTGCTTTTATAATGATTTATACTGAGGGTAATATTATATATTCTAATCTGATATTTCAATATTGAAACTCCCTTATTCTGATGGGAGTGACTTACTCTTTGATCAAACCAAGAAGAAGGATATTCTTGTTCTTTCAAATATTTATTTGATAACGCATAATTAGCCTTATTTAAATCAATCTCATTCTGAGTTTGGATAACTCATCACCACGCATACACTTTTGTATAATTTCTTACTAAAATATACATTTTTGACCCTTTTATATTTATATATAGTTTCATATCCTCACAGGATCAAAAAATAATTATACAAAAATGAAGAGAACAAAAGAAGAAAAAGTATTCTTCGAATACCGTGTGATCTTGGATCAAGATCAAAATCAACAACTTGCTGAATATGTCAAACAATTTGGAGCTTCTGTAACGGGTACGCTTAGAAGTGCTCTTCGGCTACTATTTGAAACTGAAAACCAGAAGAATCAAGCTTACCAGCAATACCTAAATGGTCAAAAAATAATGAAAATTGAAAATGAAAATTGAAATTAATTTATTGAAGGAACACCCTATGAATAGAGAGATTTATGGAGAGGATGATGAAGAACAGTTCAATGAACTTTTTGAAAAAATAAAAGCCACTGGTTGGATCAAGCCTTTGGTAATCAACCGAAATTATGTGATCATTAGTGGTCATAGAAGATATAAGGTAGCTAAAGTACTTGGACGAACCGAAATTGATGTCGAGTTTTATAATGAATCGGAAGAAGGTCAAGAGTTAGAAATGTTACTGCAAGAAAATTACTATAGAAACAAGTCTACGCTCCAATTGGTAAAAGAGGGAGAGATATATCGAAAGATTGAAGAAAAAAAAGCTGAAGCTCGACAACTATTTGGCACTAACCTCAGTGCAAACTTGCAACAAGGTCGAACCAATGAAATAGTTGGTGAGAAAATTGGAATGTCAGCAAGATCGTATCATGACGCACGAAAAGTTGTCCAAAGAATTGATGAGGAGGAAGATAGTCCTGTCAAGTTTTTTCTTGAAGATACACTGAATTCCAGCGTCAGTGCAGCTTCAAAATTGGTTGATAAGTCGGATGAATTTCTTCAAACGGTAATGGATCGATCCAATGGCAATCCTAAAAACGTGACATCTGCTATCCGTGATTTGGAGCAAGAAGAAAAGAGCTTAAAGATTCACCTTCCTTCTGGTAAATATCCAGTCATTTATACAAACTTGTCAGGCAAATATTTGCCTGATATAGATCAACTTCCAATTTCCAGTATCATTGAGGATGATTGTGTTCTATTCATGTGGACAACGCCTACGAAACTGGATGAGTCGATGAATATTGGTAAAGCATGGGGTTTTTCTTATAAAACGGCTATGGTCAATAATTTGGATTTTTTGGATGAAATCTCAGATAATGCAACGTTATTGTTAATCTTCACTAAAGGACAGCCTGAATTGATCGTTAATACCACTGCCTCAATTATCAAGTGCGAAGAATCCAGTAATATTCGGGAGAAAATCAATAAAACATACGATGGGACTAAGGTCGAATTATTATTTGATGGAACTTTTCAGGGCTGGAATTATTGGGGAAATGAAGTATAGTTTTCATTAAAGTTAACCATTTATCTGTAAATCTCATTTTCCCAAAATTCCCAAATCAAGACCATAGCGAAGGTATCCAACTCACAATATTTTAGGAGACCCTTACTTACCATATCCCGCTCTTCATCTGACATTTCGGAAAACTGCATCTTTGAATAAGCCATCATGGCGGCACCACCCTCAGCAATTGTTGGATCGGTAATATACTCCTCCAGTTGCTCATCGGTTTTGTCTTCAAATATGGGTGGAAGCAATTTGTAGGGGTTAGTCACCACCCCATCTTTAATTTCGATCCAAGACTTTTCACTGTAATTATGACTTGGAATTTCGGCAGTACCGTAAATTGGTTTTGAATATTTTTCTTGAAGATATTTGCTTCTATTCAACACCGCTGGTAAGACAGCTTTGATAGAATTTGAGCCATTAGTATAAGGATCATAGTAGAACCTCTTTACCATATCCAGCAAATCGACCATGTTTCTATCCCCTTCCCATTGATTAGCTTGACTTCCTGTAGAATGCGTTATAGTCTGAATCCACGAACAAAGCTCATTTTTGTCAGGTACATCCTTTGCAGTAGCTTCTTTCAGTTGGACATAGATCATATTCAAATAGCTGTTCTCGTGTGCAGCATATCTGAAGATGGTTCCTGAATCCTGATCCAGTTCCTTCTTTAGAGCCCTGACAAACTCAAAATTTGGAAACTTGCCTCTTTCAACATTTAGGAACTGCCCAACATGTTTGATATTTCCATGATCATCGATTATATGATGAGAAAACTGAAAAGCAATGCCCTCGTATGGACGCATGTTTCGGTGGAAAGGAATCGCAACAGCCGTGGTTTCAAAATCAATGAAATGAAGGGGGTATTTCCAAGAATCCATTTCAACTTTCAGCTCTTCTACCCTTAAATCCATTGTATTATCATACCTCACAACCTTTTGGATTTGAATACGTTGGCGTTCTGTTCGGGTCATTCCACTTTTCTTGGGATTGGCATTGCCAATATCATCGTCATCAAGATCATACATAAAGTATTTACCATCTTCGATTGCTTGATCCTTTTTTCGAAAATCCCATAAGTCCAATACCGATGGTTTGCTGAAGTCATCATCACTAAATCCAGCAATTAGCTTCCAGCATTCATGATATCCTGATTTTAATCCTGCATCCAACTCTTCAGGCTCACAATAGAATTCACAACCTTTACATTTACTGCCTAAGGGAGTTATTATTTTCTGATCCTTTTCATATTTATTCGACAATAACTTGATGTGATCGA
>Ga0079306_1002431_pt1 | contig 10430 bp, 10 predicted proteins | sample Methanotroph_Enr_FD_79181 | JGI IMG/M metagenome (GOLD analysis project Ga0079306, IMG submission 79181) | Enriched soil microbial communities from Old Woman Creek wetland in Ohio, USA - Methanotroph_Enrichment_5 | ecosystem: Environmental > Terrestrial > Soil > Wetlands | place: USA: Ohio...
AAGCCATCAGCGCCGAAGTGCCCGAGGACCAACTGCGTAAAATTGCCGTCCAGGAAGGGATGACTCCGTTGCGCGATGCAGCTTTGCAAAAAGTGCGACAAGGAATAACCAGTATCGAGGAAGCCCTGCGGCGCACGGTTGCCCACAAAGAAAGTCTGCCGGCCTATCTGGTCAACCCCGACCAGGAAAACTACGAGGACGGCGATGTCATCATCCGGGAAGGGAACAAGGACATCGACTTCTTCAAACTCATCCGCGGCGGCCTTACCGTAGTTAAAGGCGGGAAAAAGATTGCCGAACTGACCGAACCGGGCGAGTATTTCGGAGAGATGGCGGCGATCACCGGCGAACAGCGTACCGCATCGGTTATCAGTCAGGGCAGGTCCACCGTCAAACGTTTCCCCGGCGATAAGATCGAAGAACTCATCGAAAAATATCCGGACGTTTCCCGGCATCTCTTCAAAACCATGTCGAAGAGACTGCAAAAGAGCAATCAGATTATTGTCAAACTCGCCGGCGGCGGCGTACGGAAACCACAGCCCGGCGCACAGGCCGGCCCGCCACCGGCAGTAACAAGACAATAGCTCGCTCATCGCTATAATTCATCCTAATCTTCATGAGCGAGGCATCAACCAAAAAATTGCGTGTCGCGGTTTTGCTGGACGGCAAACCCGGACACGAAAAGCAGACCACAGGGATACTCCGGGCTATGCAAGCCATGGCCGAGGTCGAGGTCGAGATTCTCAGAATTCACGTGGGAGGCGAGAATCCGCTTCTTCTCCTGTTGCACACCTTTTTTCTCTTTCTGCCGGGCAAAGGAATGGCGGTCCCCGCTCTGCCGTCGATTGCCGGGACGGATCTGCTGCTGGGTACCGGCAGCCGCAGCCATCTGCCTTTGCTGGCGTTGAAAAAACGGCACAACATTCCGGCCTTCACCTGTATGAACCCGGCCTGGCATCTCAGAAGAAAGTTTGATCTGTGTTTTGTTCCCGAACATGACGGCATGGCCGAAGAGGGCAATATCATGCTGACCTCGGGCGCGCCGAATTGCTCGATCAACAGGAGGCAGCACCATACGGATCGCGGCCTTATCCTGCTGGGAGGAATCGACGAGAAAAGCCACAGATGGGATTCGGATCGCGTCAGCGCCATGGTGAAACGGATCATTGAGGCTGAAAATACCACATCCTGGACGCTGTCATCTTCCCCGAGAACCCCCCTGGAAACCGTGCTGATGCTGGACAAATTGGCCAGCGAGTCACATAATGCCGCCTTTTTTCGTTATCAGGACACCAAACCCGGCTGGATAGAAGAGCAATATGATATCAACAGCAAGGTATGGGTGACGGCCGATTCCATCTCCATGATGTATGAAGCCCTGACCGCCGGTTGCCAGGTGGGTATCCTGCCGATAGAGTGGAAGAGGACCAACAGTAAATTCAAAAAAAATGAAGATCTCCTGGTGCAGAAGAGACTGGTTGCCTCCTTTTCCTCATGGGCAAGCGGGAACTGCAGTTGGCGTGAAGATATCAATCTCAATGAAGCACGACGTTGTGCTGAGCGGATTTTACGGAAATGGTTCCCAGACAGCTTACGATAGTTCAGGTTCTCCCCGAACTTGATGAAGGCGGCGTGGAAGGAGAGACTCTCGATCTCGCCATATATCTAGCTAAGAACGGTCACCGTTCCATTGTTATTTCCGGCGGCGGCCGCCTGGTGCCGCAACTGGAGAAGAATGGCTGCATCCATATCCTCTGGCCATACATCGGTGAAAAGAGCCTGCGATGCCTCCAATATATAACGAAATTAAAGAAATTCCTTGTCTCCGAACGGGTCGACGTCCTGCATCTTCGCTCGCGTCTGCCGGCCTGGATCGGCTATCTGGCCTGGATGGCCATACCGGAACAGTGCAAGCCGTCGCTCATCACCACCTTTCACGGCTTTTATTCGGTCAACTCCTACTCACGTATCATGACCAAGGGGGAGAGGGTCGTTGCGGTATCGGAAACGATCAAGCGGCATATTATCGAAAACTATGGTGTTGATGCCGGCAAGATCACCCTTATCCATGGCGGATTCGATGTTCGGGAGTTTTCACCCGACGCCGTATCCTCCGACCGTATCCGTCTTCTGCGGGAAAAGTGGCTTCCCGGCTCAGAAAAAAAACCGGTCATCATCCTGCCGGGCAGGCTCACTCAGTTGAAAGGCCAGGATCTTTTGATCGAAAGCCTGGCATTGATCAAGGATCTCGACTTCATCGCTCTTCTCATCGGCGACACCGAAGAAAATCCCTCTTTCACTAAGAAACTCCAGGAGAGGATCAAATTTCATGGCCTCGACAAGAGAATCCAGCTGGTCGGCCACTGCAGCGACATGCCCGCCGCGTTCATGCTGGCCGACGTTGTTGTTTCGGCGTCGTCCACGCAACCGGAGGCCTTCGGCAAGGTAGCGATTGAGGCCATGGCCATGGAAAAACCGGTCATTGCCACGGCCCATGGCGGCAGTATGGAGACGGTGCTGCCCGGGGTTACCGGCTGGCTGGTAAAACCGATGAATCCTGAAGCCATGGCAACGGCGGTCGTCGAGGCCTTGGGGGATCTGCGCAAAACCGCCGAACTCGGCCGGCAGGGAAGGCTCTGGGTTATAGAACGTTTTACCGCCGGGGCGATGTGTGAGAAAACGCTGGCGCTCTATCATGAACTGAAGGCAATCAGGCAGGAGGCCTGCCAGCCGCGAACACTCACGGTCATGCAGTTACTGCCGGAACTCAACAGCGGCGGCGTCGAACGGGGAACGCTTGAAATGGGTCGTTTTCTTGTGGAACGCGGCCATAAATCCATTGTGGTCTCAGGCGGAGGCAGGCTTGTCGATCAACTGGAACGAGACGGCAGCGATCACTTTCAGAAAAACATCGGGTCCAAGAGCCCCGGGGCCCTGCTGCATATCTGGCCACTCCGCCGGCTTATGAAAAAGAAGCGGGTCAGCGTCCTTCACCTTCGCTCGCGGATGCCGGCGTGGGTAGGATACGTCGCCTGGAAAACCCTGCCGAAAAAGGATCGGCCGCTACTCGTCACCACTTTTCACGGGTTTTATTCAGTCAACGCCTACAGCGCCATAATGGCCAAGGGTGACGGGGTGATCGCCGTTTCGAAAAGCATAAAGCGACATATCTCGGAAAATTATCATCGCGATGGTAATGTCCGTTTGATTTTTCGCGGAGTCGATGCGGATGTTTTCAATCCGGATGCAGTACCCCCGGAACGGATCGATTCACTGGTCGATGCCTGGCAGATTGACCGGAAGAGACCGGTCTTGATGTTGCCCGGAAGGTTGACCAGATTGAAAGGGCAGGAGTTTTTTCTGCAGAGCCTGCTCCACGTCAAGCACCCGTATTTCCAAGCTATATTGGTAGGTGACACCCTGGATAACCCGGGGTATACTGCCGAACTCAACGACTTTATCGGCAAAAACAACCTTGCAGATAAAGTGCGGCTGGTCGGCTACTGTAGCGATATGCCGGCCGCATTTCTCCTTGCCGACATCGTCTTGTCGACCTCGTCGCTGGAACCGGAGGCCTTTGGGCGGACGACCGTTGAGGCCATGGCTATGGGGAAACCGGTCATAGCCACCGCACACGGGGGCAGCTTGGAAACGGTGGTTCACAACGAGAATGGCTGGTTGGTGCAACCCTCAGACCCCAAAGCCCTGGCGATAGCCATCGATGAGGCTTTGGCCATGAGCAGGGAGCGGTTGCAGCAATACGGCGAGAATGGCCGAAAAAGGGTGTCGGAGCAATTCACCGCTCAGGCGATGTGTGAGCAGACGCTGAAATTTTATCTGGAGTTACATGCCACCCGCTGCGGCTTACCAGACTGAGCTGGCCTGAAAAGGAAGCTTTTCCGCTCTTACTCTTTGAAATGTCGTTCAAGAAAAGCGCATTCGCTCGGTGAAAGATCAAATTTAATAGCTACCTGTTCGAGGAGCTGACGGCGACTTTTCCCCGGTTTGGTGGTCAGGAGTTCCGATATTTCCTGGATGGCCTTTTTCATCTTGTCACCGGGGGGGTGAATTGTTGTTTTTGGCATGGCTGACAGACTCCCTGACGGTTGGTTGCTGTGGGTAAGAAAAACGGTACTTTCGTTCGGACGAGAACTCTTCCGGTTGATTCACTCTTTATAGAGTATGATACAAAAGTTGCTTTGTCATGATCAAAATCCTCTGAAAAACAAAAGACTTTCGCCATCCAGAGCAAAAGAGCGGGCGAATCTTGACGTGACAAATTTCCATTTGATACTATATATAATAATACATATCAAGAAAACCTTAACCAAGATTGCGTGCGGAGCCGCGGATAAAAACTTTTCAGTGAAAAAACCATGGCTATGAATGGACAATCACCCACCATGCCCCACTCTCTGGCGGGAACCTTCCTGGTTTCGACACCGCAAATGCCGGATTCGCGTTTTGAAGAGCATGTGATATATATTTGCGCCCATAATGAGGAAGGGGCGATGGGCGTTGCTATCAATCAACCGAATCCTGCATTTTCGCTGGCAGAAATACTGCGAAGCGCCAATCTGCCTGTTCCGGAAGGAACGCTTCCGCCGGTCTATATCGGAGGACCGGTCGAACTGGAATCTGCTTTCATCCTCTATCTCTCCGATTATGAAGCGCAATATAAACTGGATATCAGCAAGACGGTATCTCTCACCCGGGAGACGAAAGTCCTGGAAGACATCGCCATGGGGAGAGGACCGCAGCAGTATCTCTTCATTCTCGGTTACACCGGCTGGGGCCCCGGCCAATTGGAGCATGAGCTCATGGCCAACGGCTGGCTCAATGTGCCGGCAAATGACGATATCATTTTCCATCAGCCTGATGAATTCAAATGGAAGGCTGCGGCAATGCAATACGGCATTGATATCGCTACCTACGAAGATGTTATCGGCAATGCCTGATGTTCCCTCCGTCCGTCTTTTTCGATGAAAGTCAGGCAAAAGCAAGGTATTATCTCCTGATCAAATCACATTGAACTTGCATTTCCTTCTTTCAAGGTGCAACGACGAATGGCCCTGACTACCGATATTTTTATATGTATGCGGTGCGGTTTCTGCTGTCACGGCGAGACTACCGTATCTCTTGACGTGGATGACAGAAAACGCATGGTGCGGGCCTTGAATCGCCCTGAAGAGGAGGTGCGCCGATCGTTCTGGCGGATTTCGGGCAACGTCGTGCAGATGCAGACCATCGACGGACACTGCATTTTCTATGAAAATGGCTGCAATGTGCACGAAGGGCGACCCCGACGGTGCGGTGAGTGGCCGCTGCACCCCTCAATCCTTATAGATGAAGCCAATTTTTACGCTATCGCCGATTCCTGCCCCGGCATCAACAAGAACCTCTCCTATCGACAATTTTGCGAAGTTCTTCGGGAATTGCTGAACAACGAGAGCTTCAGCTGCTGATGTCGATTCTCCAATGAAACATGAACTGCTGTTTCTCGGGAAGATAAAGAACAGCTTTATTGCCGATGGCGTGCAGGAATACAGCTCTCGTCTCAGTCACTATACTTCGTTGAAAATTACCGTACTGAAAGAGAAGGGGAGAGCGAAGTCAGCGGTGATCGACGCCGAAGCCGAGGGCCTGCTGATGCTTTCAGCCGTACCGCCGGGAGCATTGATCGTCGCCCTGGATGCCCGGGGTAAACAATTTTCCTCGAAAATTTTCGCGAAAACAATTGCCGGCTGGGAGATGCAGGGAGTCAGACATGTCTGTTATCTGATCGGCGGGCCGGAAGGACATTCCGCCAAGGTGCTGCAGGCCGCCGATCTGCTGCTGTCGCTTTCACAGATGACATTTACTCACGACATGGCCCGGATGCTGCTTATCGAACAGCTCTATCGGGCCTATACCATCAACGCCGGCGAGAAGTACCATAAATGACGCTCCACCGTCACGAATTGAACGTGAGATAAATATCGAAGCGACTGTTTTTCATGGCAATGATATGCGACGGAACGGTTTTCGTGAGCGTCGGCGCCAGGCGCGGCCGTTTTACCACCACCCGGTTGAGCGCCGTTTTCAGCGCCGTTTCGAGAACGGCACCGCAGTCCTCATCGTCCCCGACGAGGGTCCGCAGGGTGCGCATTGCCTGACTGTTGAGCGCCGAACTGCGCCGATGGGGATACATGGGATCGAGATAAATGGTGGCGTAGCCTTCAAAATTTTGGACCAGGAAGTCGGTGGCATCCCCAACAACAAGTTGCATCCTGTGTCGGACAATCTCGGCAGTGGTCCGATCCTGCAGGGCACGTTCCAAACCGTCCGCGAGAAGGGCGGAGATAATTGGGGAACGCTCGCACATGGTGACCCGACATCCAAGACCGGCCAGGACAAAGGCATCGCCTCCCAACCCGGCGGTACCGTCGAAAATCGCCGGTCGAAAGCCTGGCTTGATGCCTGCGGCACGAGCAATTGCCTGTTTTGTCGAACCGTTTTGCATGCGTCTGAAGCCATTTTTACCGTGGACGAAATCGACAAACACAAGCGTTGCGAATCTGTCGGAAGCAAGCGGAGCATGCAGCAGCTGCAGACCTTCCGAGGTATAGGCGAGAAGCAATTCCGACGAACGTTCGGCTGGCGTAGGGATAAATTCCAGTCCGAGTTTCTTCGCCAGCTCAGCCGCTTTTTGTAGAATTATCGCAGAATCTATTGTAGATGAAACGGATATTGACGGGGGTGGATGCATGATGATGCTTGCGGGTCTAAGGGAAAAGTTTCATGTCTCTTCACCATAACTGACTTCAGTCGAAATAACTATTACGTTTGCCATGCCAATCCAGAAACCAGATGTTATTGCCATAATACCGGCTCGTTATGAATCGAATCGATTTCGCGGCAAACCGCTCGCCCTGATTGCGGGAAAACCGATGATTCAGCACGTGGTGGAACGGGCCCGGGCCGTCAAGATGCTCTCCCGGGTAGTGGTTGCCACCGACGATCAACGGATAGCCTCGTGTGTCGAAGATTTCGGCGGGGAATATGTGATAACCAGGAAGGATCATGTTTCGGGCTCGGACCGGCTCGCAGAAGCGGCGGAATTGCTCAAGATCTCCGAACACGATGTGGTGGTGAACATCCAGGGCGACCAACCGCTTTTCCCCGCGGAGGTCGTGGAGCAGGTTGCCCAGCCGCTGCTCGACGATCCGGCTTTACCGATGTCGACTCTCATCTATAAAATCGTCAGGCCTGAAGAAATTAACGATCCCAACCATGTGAAAACGGTGTTCGATCGGGATTTTTATGCCCTGTATTTTTCCAGGTCGCCTATCCCATTTCAGCGGAATCCCGAAGAGACTGTTCGGCCGACATATTATAAGCATTTGGGATTTTATGCATACCGCAAAGGCTTCCTGCTCTCGTTCGTTGCCCTTCCCGAAGGCGAATGGGAAAGATTCGAAAAGCTCGAACAGTTGCGCGCCCTGGAATATGGTTATAAAATAAAACTCACCATCACCCAGCACGATTCCATCGAAGTCGATACGCCCGAGGATCTCCGGCGAGTAGAGCAATTTTTGTTGAATTCCTGAAACGGTCCGGCGTGAGGATTTGCAGTCTTTCCTCATGCCATCTGATCTCAACCCTGTGAGGCATTGTTTGATAACAGACAGACTTCGCCATATCCAGGAAGTGCAGCTTTCACCTCTGGATCTTTTGCCTCAGCTCGATGTGCGCGAGAAAATCATCGACCTCATTCTCCGGGGCATTCCGGTCAATGCCCATTCTACCGCGAAAAACCAGCTGCTTGGCCTGCGTCAGGAACTGCTCGAAACAGATGTCAAAAACGCCAGGGTGGTCGTCTTCGGCGGCGGGACAGGACTCTCCAATATCATCGGCGGAGATTCCCGGCGGGAAAACTGGGCCCGCAAACCCTTCAGCGGCTTGAAGGAAATCTTCCCCAGAACCAGGTCGGTAGTCTGCGTCACCGACAATGGGGGATCGACGGGTGAGATGCTTAAGGATCTTCCTCTGGTTGCTGTAGGCGATATGAGGCACGTGTTGCTTTCATCGATTCAGAGCTGCACCCTGCAAAAGAAATACAGCGTTGATCGTCAGGAAGCAGTAGCCATCGCCTCGACTCTTGCGGAAATATTAAACTGGCGGTTTGCAGGTCCCTTGACCAAGGGTACGCCGCAATTTGTCGCCATCGAAAGGAAGATCCGAAGACTGCCCCAGGCGCTGGAGCAATATCTGAAGTATCTGTTCGAGTATCTCTTTACCGACACCCGTCTGGCCGGAACGCTGAATCGTTGTCATTGCCTTGGCAACCTGCTCCTCGCCGCCGCGATCTACAGGGAGCTCGATCGCAACGTTACCAATGCCGAACTCGCCTACGATCAGGCGTCCCTTCATTCCGCCATCTACAAAGGCATCAATACCCTGGCCAGGGTGCTCGGCACCTGCGAAAGGGCAGTCCTTCCCTGTACGTCCACCCCGGCCCAGCTCCGGGTTCTGTATACCAACGGCGTGGAGGTCATCGGCGAACATAAACTGAGCGGATCGAGACGAGGTTTCCCGGTTGACAGCGTTCAGGTGGATTACTCTGACACGGTCCGGGTTTACGAGAAAGTCTGGGCGGATATCGCCGAAGCCGACATAATAATCCTTGCCCCGGGCAGCCTCTATTCCTCGATTATTCCGGTCTTCAAGGTGCCGGGGTTGGCCGATGCGGTAAGAGCTAATCACAAGGCCTTGAAGCTGCTGATTTCGAACCTGTGGGTTCAGGCGGGGGAAACGGATCTCAGCATCGCCGATCCGGAAAGGAAGTTTCATGTTTCTGATATGATCCGGGCCTATGAAAAAAATATTCCCGGCGGCACCCGAGGGCTTTTCAACGAGGTCATCTGCATTTCTCTGACCGACGTGCCGGCTTCGGTACTGCAGAGCTATGCAGTGGAGGGCAAGGTGCCAATCTACCTTGATCGGGAGGTGCTCCTTCAGCAACGTTACATCCCGGTGGAATGCGGGGTCTACTCCCGGGATGCCCTCAGCGAGCGCGGGGTTATCCAGCATGACCCGGATCTGCTGGCCCAGGCGATCAAGGGACTGTATAATGGCCGAAGCTGTTTTCTGTCCGGCTTAGAGAATAATCCTGGCTCACTGCAGGACCGTGAAGAACCCAGGCCCGAAGAGAGGCCGATCATCTTGCCGTGTCAACGGTATCTCGGTATCAAGGAAAAAATCGACAAGCTGAAAATCAGTTCTATCGGCATGCCGCAGGATATCGATATCGAGCTATTGCGGGCAATGATGTGCGACATCCTCTGGGATCATCCCATTATACCGCTCGCTCATCTGGACTATTTTCAGGGAATTGTCTGTGTCGACCGGTCGTGTTGGAATCGCGATCAACAGTGGGACAATGTCTTTTCTTTTTTTGATCCTGAAGATAAATGTATTAAGATTAGGGGTGACCAAATCACGGTACGACAGAAACTCGAGGTGGCTCTGATGATAGCCATGGGAGAGTCTCTGCTGGGTGACTACGCCGAAAAGAAAATAATGAAGGAGGTCGTCGTTGGTCAGCTGCATCTTGGCCGCGTGTATCATCTCCATCTGCGGGAAGAACGGCACAGAACCTGTTTTCTTACTCATGCTCAGTTGCGATCGTTTCTGTCACTTGCCCGGATGTGCGCTGCCGATGACGAGAATCACTATACCCGCCTTGTCAACAATGGCGAGGGCTTTACTCCGCCGGGGTTGTTGATGGGACTAACCTACGCCTGGTATATCGACAATCGTCTTGCCAGTCATATCGAATACAAGATGTCGGTCATGAAAATCAACCCGACCGATCTCATACCGGAACTCTTGAAAATGGCCGGGAGGAGGAGGGACATGATCAGTTTTTTCAAGGACATAATCTTCAAACAAGAGCTTGCCTCGCGCACTCGCGAATCCATCGCCGGAAATCACGATGAAAATCCTCATAGTCGATGACGATCCCCGAATCCGCGAGCTGTTCCGCATGTGGCTCGAACGGGAAGGATTTGAAGTACTTGAAGCGGAAAACGGGAGAAAAGGCGTGGAGGTGCAGCGCAGGACCCCGGTCAATCTGTTGATCTGCGACCTTATCATGCCCGTTCAGGAAGGCATCGAAACAATCACGCAGTTCAGCGAGGAATTTCCCGAAATCTGCATCATCGCCATCTCCGGCGGCGGCAAGATCGGCCCCGATTCCTATCTCTCCGTCGCCGAGCACCTCGGTGCATGGCGAGTGTTTACCAAACCGGTCGACATGCCGTCCTTGATCCAGACCATCAAGGAATGGCAGCAGACCAAAGGCAAGATGTGATCTCGCAACCAAATGATAAGATGACGGAAAATTCGACAATACAAGCCCTGGTGGTGGACAATAATCCCGTGCTGCT
>Ga0079306_1002432_pt1 | contig 10428 bp, 7 predicted proteins | sample Methanotroph_Enr_FD_79181 | JGI IMG/M metagenome (GOLD analysis project Ga0079306, IMG submission 79181) | Enriched soil microbial communities from Old Woman Creek wetland in Ohio, USA - Methanotroph_Enrichment_5 | ecosystem: Environmental > Terrestrial > Soil > Wetlands | place: USA: Ohio...
CTTTAGATAAATATAACCACTAATATTATCTTCAATATTCAATTCTGAGACACCGGCGCCTTGTTTGAATTCAATAATACCCTCGTTTCCAAGGTCATTGTTTTTAATCTGAAAGCCATAGATTGGTCCGGGAGTGGTATCATTCACAGGGATTCCTGCTCCAAAACCAGGACTGATCAGAGTTGTGGCACAGTTTCGGATAATATTCATGTCATTGAAAGGCCCGGCATGGGTGGCCCTTATGAAATGAAATTCGTCAAATTTCAGTTTTTCAAGACCTATGGATAAGTTACTGGATTCATGATCGACAACGATTCCGTTGATGATGGTATTATCCCGGCTCTCTCCTATCAGGGTGACCCCTGCCTTCAGGAAAAGGGTGTGATCATTCCCCGACCAGGAATCGTCAGGGGTATAGACCCCCTGTCGGATCATAACAGTATCACCTGCAGACGACGCATTGATCCCTTTTTTAATGGTAGTATATGGGTAGCCGGAAGTGCCATTTTCAGTTCCGCTTGTATTTCCTTTATCAACATAGATGATCCTGGCAAACAATGGATTATAAATGCCGGTAATAAACAAAATGAACAGGATAGATCTTGTTTTCATTGTTCTATTAAATTTGAATTGCAATTTTCTATTCATGCTTTTTAACTACTTTTCAATTTAGGGTTTCAAGAGGTATTGAAAGACCTCTCAGTTATAATTTGAAGCAAACATCTCTATTCACATTCATTTTTTATGATTAAGCTTCTCTATCCTGTTTTGCAAAAGAAGCCAGGTCTTCATTATCCTGGATTTTCACTATTTCCTGGTTTCTGAAAGCTTATATCCTTTGCATTTAACATCCCCATCCTCGTTGGGATTATACACCAGGGAATTTGAATAAATAACGTCTCCCCTTTCATTCTCCCAGCGGAAATCCCATTTACCCGTGCCCCTTTCTGTTTCACCGGTAAAAGGATTTGCAAAATCCTTCTGCCCGGAAAGGGAAAGGAACATACCGTCGCATATATCGGAATTGGCCTCTGAACGGTATCCCGATAGGGCTTGCACCGCATTTTGGAATTCCTGCCAGGTTTTGAGGACTCCATTGCAGTTCAAAGACTGGCTTCGCAATTCATTTTCCAGCCAGGACGGATTAACTTTAACAGATTGACCAACAGTAACAAAGAGGGATAAAAACCGTTCAAACATGTCTGCTGTGGCTCTGACAAAATAGGTTTCCCTATTGCTCCATAATCGTCCCCCGGCTTGACCCGTATCTTCAATTACGCACACCATCTTTTCCCTGTATTCAACCCCATTTTCAAAATAATTGAATGACACAACAGATGCCTCATAATTCATTTTGATATCCCGGAGTAGAATTGATGAAAGCTTCCTGGTATGGTCAGCCAGCCCGGGAAGCTTTTCAGTTTTCTGAACCTTGATATTCCGCGCATGGGGATGGGCAAATGGTATTGCAGTATTAATAATGAAATTGGAAGAGGACGGCATGGTTTTCACTTCCATTCCCTTATAATTACTCCCCCCAGGCAAACTGTATACAGCTGCATCTGCCCCTGCATACTGCTTTATATCGATAAATCGGGAATCTGGTAGCCAGCCGATTGTTGCTTGGTTATCCGGTGAACTTAGCTTCATATAGAGTTTGGATTCCAATGAATTCGCCGCCCCACCGTCTGCATTCGGATCCACACGGGTAATACCGCCTGTAATAGTCCAACCTGAGGGCAACAAAAAAGAAAATGCTTTCTCATTAGGTTCGCTCATTCTCACAAAAATGAACGGACCGGCATTTGAATCAGCAGACTTTTCGGACAAGTTCTCATCCGATTCCGGGTGAGAGGAACAGGATACTATTGAAAATAAAACCATAAGCTGGAAAATCCTAAAGGCCAGTTCAGCATTTCCTTTCAAAGCAAAAAACGATGTTTTTGTTCTCATATCTCTTGCTGCCACGATCAATTTCTGCAATCCCTGGTCAGCCGGACAAAATTAATCCCAGGCAGAAGGCCTTACAAGAAAAGCATCCCTACAAATACGTTCAGCGCACCCTATAAAAACACTCAGGATGCTCAAATGCCATTCATAGCCCAGAAGCAGGGCATATAAAGGGAAATGGATACAGGAACGAGGAAAGGCATAAGCGAAATCAACCTATACCTGGGCGATATGATTGGTTAGATTGGCTTCGTGGGAAAGGTTAACTTTTTTCCGGATGCGCGTACGGGCCACTTCTATACTTTTGAAGGTTTGCCCGGTTAAGGATGCAATTTCCCGCGTATTCATATTCAAGCGCAGGAAAGAGCAGAGCCGGCGTTCAGAGGGAGTGAGTCCCGGGAATTTCGCCATCAGCCGCTGCTGGAAACCCGGGTGAACTTCGTTGAATTGCACTTCAAACTCTTTCCAGGCATTGGGTGACAACTCCTGCTTCAGTTCTACCTGGAGATGATGTATTGTTGCAGATGAATTGTCAGACTTTTTCAACTGTTCCAGCTCATTAATCAACTTCTCGAGAATTTGGTTCTTCTGATTTATCAATAAGGTTTTGGAAGTAAGCTCACGTTCTTTGCCGGTAAGATCTTCGCTCAGCTTTTCGATTTGCTGTTCGCTTACCTTCTGAACCCGGCCAGCTTCTTTTTTTGCTTCCGTATGCCTTTTATAGATGAGCCAGATTAACGACAAACTCAACAACAAGCATATTCCCAATAAAGCTACCTGTAAGTTCTTGTTCCTGATGGCTTGTTTCTGCAATAAACTGTTCTGGGCCAATACCAGGTTCTCATTTTTAAGTCTGTTTCGGACAAAACCAGCTTCAATTTCTTCGATAGAGCGATTCTTTTCAACGGAATAAATGCTGTCCTTCAAAGCGAGGGCCTGTTTCAGGTATTTCAAAGCCTGTTTACCATCGCCTCTTTTTTCCCAGCAACGGGCCAGGCATTCCTGAGCTGACAGTTTGGTCTTCAAAGCCCCACACGCGGAAGCCAGGTTTTCCCCCGCGAGGGCATGCAAAGTAGCTTCCCTGAACATTTCCTGTTTTAATTCAACTGTTGCAAGTTCAATCCATGCTTCAGCTTCTTCCGCCTTGGCTCCTGCTTCCTTGAAAAGAACAGCCGCCTTTTTATAATATGCAATGGCGATTTCATCGGATCCTTTAACAGATTGCAATTTCCCGAACTGGGTGTAACAGGATGCCAGCATGGTCTTATCCTCCGATTTTTCAGCCAGCTTTACTGCATCATCCAGGAACTGTGAGGCATTGTCATAATCCTTCAACTCTGTATAGGCGTCAGCCAGGTTTTTAAACCTGCCGATCATGCGGTATTCATCCTTTTTATCTTTCAGATACCTGAGTGATTGATTATAATAGTCCAGTGCCCGGAAAGGGTCCCCATTATCGAGATAGAGGTTCCCGATGTTGTTCAGGCAATCGGAAGCAGATAACTCATCCTTCAATGCATTGAATGTATTTATTGCTTTTTGGTAGGCATCCATAGCCCTGGCAAAATCCCCCTGCTTGCGATACACATTCCCAAGATTATTGAAACATATTGCGGCTTCATTTTTCAAGCCTGCCTTAGTGGCTGCATCCAGGGCATTCGTATAGCAAATGATGGCATCATTGAAATTGCCACTTTGTTTCTGGGCAATTCCCATTCCCGAATAACTCCAGAAAATGCCTGATTGATCACCGGCTTCCCTGTACCGGGTAATAGCTTCATTATACTTATCCATCGCCGCCTGGTACCGGCTTTGCTCCAGGAAGACCTCGGCAAAATTGAAAAGGCATTCTCCCAGAAAAAAGGGTTCTTTTAACTTAGCAGCTGCCTTGTATGCCAATTCATAATAGAATTGCGCTTTCTTGTATGCCAGCTTTTGATAATAAACCAGGCCAATCCCTAAATTGGCCTTCACCATCTGGCGCAGGAATGTTTTGCTTTCGGCTGCATTGGCCCGTCCTTTGAAACCTTCTTCTGCAACCCTGACAGCCTGCAAATAAATCAAAACTGATGAATCAGAAGAAACTTTCCCAGCCTTAGCAATGAAGGAAGCAACCAGGGATGTGTCGGGAATTCCATGGCTGGATTGAGCCGATACCAAGCCCAGGCAATTCAGGAAAATGATTGCAGCAAGGAGTTGCCTGCTGAAAAATGCACAGATTTTCATCCGCATTAGATTGGTTTAAGGATGATCGGAAAACTTGTTCTGATCAAGTATCGCCTTAACAAATATCTTACTGTAATTTATTTAAATAATCTGCTAATTTACTCCAATTAATCTCATTTACGAGCCGTTGGGAATAATCCGGAGGTTAAACTGTCCATTTACCTCCTTTAATGAGACAATCATTTTTAATTCCTTAATTTTTAATCTGATGCAATAATCCGGCAATTTATTAGTATATTTATTATCCGATAATCCTGCCAACGGTATGCATCGTTTCAATATCACGGTATTTTGCTTCTTACTGCTTCTTATAGCTATACCTTACCATTCTGCAGCTCAAAGGATAAGTTTCGAAGGTGGAATCCTGACAGGCATTTATGGTGTAGATATCAGTGGCAATAAGGAAGGATTCTGGAATGACGAATATGATAAATCGGGGATACTGGGGTTTTCCGCCGGACCATTCGTGAAATGCATATTTAACCCTGAAACTTACGGAGTGCTGGAATTGCGTTATATTAGAAAAGGCACTACATATGGATATATTAACAAGTATTTTACCCAATCATTTGAGACTATTAAATTCGATTGCATTGAAGTTCCTGTTCTCTACGGCGTAAACAGTGTTCTGCACTCAAAAGGGGGGGACATTAATTTTTCGATTGAAACAGGATTTGCCTTTTCAAAGCTATTCTCTTCCAGATTGAAATATGATGCCCTGACCCGGAGGGAGACCCCTGCATCCCTTTCTGGTTTTAAAAACTACGATATTTCATGGGTTGCACAGGTTAAACTGCCTTACCGGACCGGGAAAAAACACACCATTCTATTAGGTATCCGCATGGAACGGTCCATAGTCTCAATCCATAAAGAGGTAAAGCTCTTCAACTTTGACTATGGTTTTGAGTTGAACTATTTGTTTAAAAACCTGTAAAAAAGCAATTTATTTTTTATCAATTGCAGGTACCAGGGTATTAATATCTAGTGCTTCCAGGAATCTATTGAGACTGTACCCAGGAGAGTTGTGTTTCAGCCATTCTTCCTTTTCATTGGTATAGCGTCGGGTATCGGCCAGGCGGTTAAAAGTAATTACCTGGATGGCTGATCGGGGAAGTTTTTTATTCCAGTATTCCGGGTTTAAACGCACGACTGGCTGCGGACCGGGTACGGGTGTGATTTGCAATAAGGGGCAACGTTCGTCGTAGGTATTGTTATATGCCCATCCTTCACGCTCGGCTTCTGAAAATTTCGCATACTCCGCTTCCAGCATCTCTATCATCATATCTGATTGTAACTTATCTGGGTGAAGCCTCCAATACTCGATGAGCCATTCAGCCAATTCACAGAATTTGACAGGTAAGTAATATGGAGGCCTCTCCGGATTGTAAATGACAACCAACTCGCTGCTATACCTGTCAATTCCATTCCCAACCTCTTCCTTTTGTCCCGGAATGTAAAAACATTCACTGAGTTTCTCATTGACACTCCTCCATTTTTCGTAATCAAAACCCGCTTTGGGAGGTTCTGATGGTTTTTGAGCGCCTAAATTATATGAACTGCCAATAAGACTGCCCAGGTGATTCACCTGAATTGACCAGCTTGGGGGTTCAATTCTGTATACACCCGGCTTTCCTTTATTCATGAACCAGTCTCCAAAGCCAAATTTTATTTCACTTGGAATTCCGTATCCAAGTTTACTATCGCAATCCTTAGCAAAAACATAGGTCTCGCAGTCAAATCCCTTCTGATTATTAAATACCGGGTTTTTACGCACCAAATCCGTTATACTTATAATTTTCTGATAGTTTGCAGTAGTTTCGCTTTTCGTGAACCCACAGTTGTAATGCGTATAAACACCCCAGTCGATCAACTTGAAAATACCCAGATGATCAGGTATCAGTGGGTAATCCTGTGCCATGACAGGATATAGGAGCCAGGAGGTACAAATCAAGGTCAACAGAACTTTTATCATTTTAAGCATTGTTGATAAATTAGGTGAACCCACAAGTTTATTTAATACTCCGTTGCAGGAATCAAATCATTAACATCCAGCTCATAAAGCAGGCTATAAACATAGAAATAGCCATCCAATGCCTTTAGGTTTCCCTAGATTTTTCAGTGAAATTCTGTGCAACCAGCTTCATTTTCATGCTGCCCCGTTCAATATCCATTTTAAGGTCTATACCATTAACACCTGAAAATGGCCTTTCATCTGCCACTAAAACTATTCACGTTCCAAGTCGAATGAGACCTCAATGGTAGTTTTCTCACCTGATACAGGATCAATCTTAACAATTGGTTCCGGTTTTTGGGTGAGGTATTTATCCCTTGCACTTCCCTTATAGGGTCCAAACACATAGGGCATAGCTATATCTATCTTGTTCTTGATCGTTTTGTCAGGTTCATTTATCGCATCGCACCATCCCTCAGCATACCTGAAAACCGTCTCCGAGATTTCACTGAGTTTTGATGCTGCTTTCACCTGCATGGTATAGGTTTCATCATCATTAAAGGTTATTTCAACCCTGACGTCATTAATCCTGACACCATATAATTCACTCTCCTCCGAGAGGCCATCTATGCTGCCTGTTTTCGATATTTTATCATGGTAATACCTCCTGTACATATCTCCTGACGGGCATTTATAACAACCATTATCGATTTCCGTTTCCGTTACTTCGGATATAGTGAAATCCAAAAAGCCCCTTGCCCATACTTTACTCTCCTTCTCGAACGTCCAATAATTATCCGTTGTCTTATTTTCCTTGAAATTCAATGTATATTTCCTGTCCGTCCCCTGGCAATAAACGGGGTACTCCTTTTTGGTTTCTACTTTTATCTCGCTGAATACATGCACTTTAATTCTTCCTTTATATGGGCAAACCTCACGTTTACAGACCTCATCGAAGAATTTTTTCGCCAGTCGATTGGCAACCTCAAATCCACTTTCATCATTTGTACCCTTATCCATCAAGTTGATAAGTGTTTCTGCCTTTTTTGGATCCAGGAGTTTTACAAAGAAGAATACATTTTGTCCTGATACACCTACTTGTATTGTGATCAGGTAATTAGCCCCAATTGCTCCTGCCATATCCAAACCATATCCATCATCTGCTACACCCAATAATTGTCTTTCCCGTTCATGTCCGAGCGCTGCATAAAGATCCTCCAGGGAAGACACTCTGGCACAAGGGAGTTCATCCTGTATTTGTACACGTATTTTGCCTTCGAGGCTCAAGGAAAATATATCGGCATTTGAACTGCCATTTTTATCCTTTTCACCTCCATACCATTTACGTATAATCAGGAACTTCGTTTTTTCTGCGGCCTTTACACCTGGCATAAGCAACAGGAATGAAACAGCGAGCAACAAGATGTATTTCATTGTGTAAGGATTTTGCAATTGGGAAGTAAGGTTTCTATTTGATGCACTTCGCTTTCCGGCAACTTGGTTTTTGCTATTCCCAGTGTATCAAGCCTGCTAAGCGATTGAATCATTGGAATTAACGTAGGGACAGGATTCATATCCACATATAGTTCCTTGAGCGAAGTAAGCTGTCCAACTTCACCAGGCAATTGACCGATATTGTTATTGAACAGCGCCAGCACAGATAGATTATGGAATACCGCTACTTTATCGGGGATGGCGGTCACAAAAATTTTAAAATTAATGATGTATAATTTTTCCAGGGGATAATTTGCAGCACGAGTCAATAAATCATCGAGGTTTACGGGAGCCCCGTTTTTCCCCCCGGTTATCAAAAGGAATTTAATGGATTTGAACAATGCCATTTGGTCAATAGTACGTTGAACAGTGGGAAGAGACATATCAATGCACAAAAAGGTCTGCTCTTCCAGGTATTCCTTGTTCTTGATCTTGGGAGATTCGTCATCCTTGTAAGCTTCCACAATCTCATCCCTCATGGGTTTCCCCAGCAGTATATCTCCACCTACTCCCTGGGCTACCGACTTCATCATCTGGTCCCAGAGCTTCATCTGGTAATCCACTTCTTCCCTGATTTTGGCTGTATCAGCAGCATTGCCTGACTTTTGCTGATTCTGGACCTTATTCACCATCATCAGTTGCCTTGACAATTCCTGAATTTTAGCGTCTGCCACCTTTGCCTCCTGCTCGTTCCCCCAGTTGGTTGAGCGCCTGATCTGGGCCATTTCCTGTTTTAATTCAGCAGCACTCTTTTGGCTTTCCTGCGAAAACAGATAAACGCCAGGAATGAACATCAGGAGAATTACTATTAGGAATTGCTTCATGACACCTATTTTGGTTTCTAAGTTTACAAACTCCTTCCAACTGCGACAACTCGTTGTTGAGTCTTTGTCCCTGCCTGTGAATACTTCCTTACAATGAACGCTCCCGGAATTGCCTGGTACACGGCCCTGGATTGTGGTTCAACATCTATTCACCACCTATTTCATTGAATTTGATACGTCTACCCACCGAATACTTAAATACCGTGCCTAAAAGAGAAGCATACCCCTGTACTGCACTAATTGCATAAAGTCCAGGCTTATATAGTGGATTCTCCACTCCCATCTGGTATTTCAGTATTTCATGCTGTAGATTCTCCAGTGTATCATATTCGGCTTTAATTAATGTTTCGAATAATGTTAACTTATAATCAAATATGATCTTGCAATACTGAGGGTTGTATTCCTGACAGTAGGTCAAATTTTGACTATATAGTCGGTCTTCAATTGCTTCCCGTTGCTCTCCAGTTAAATCATCATTCAATAACTGTTCATACATGGGTTTTTGCCGGCGGTCCAGGTCAGCCCTGGCGGTATCTGCCAGTTTTCGAAGGGTATCAAACTGCTGGGTGTATTTATCCCAGCGGGCATTCATAATTGCCGACAGTGTCTGTTGTTTCTGCAACAGGTCAAACATAGTTTTATTCCGGAGTTGGTCAGCCTGCATCTTCTCCGGGTCAGCCGTCTGATCAGCCATTTTTTCAGTGGCATATGCCTGTGCCCAGCGTCTCTGCCCGGCGGTATCATATGTTTTCAATTTCTTGACCTCCTCCATTGACATATTCATGTATTTCTGCATCATTTGGCCTGCCAGGGCTTCCTTTTGCTCTTTCGACATATGCTTGGTGTCCATTTTCTTCATCGCTTCGACATCAATCCCCTCAAACCCTGCATTTTTCATTGAAGTGGTCACTGCTTCCTCTCTGTGAGCCTCCATAAACTCATTTTCGGCTGCGGATCTTGCATTTACATCTTCAGATAATTCATTACTTACGGCCCGGAGGTTATCTTCGTACCTCACCCTGGCAGTATCGCCCATTTGGCAACATTCGCCCGGGATATCAGGTAATTTTGCAAAGTACTCAGCAGCTGTTTTTTGCCCTGGGGCCAGGAATGAAAATCCAATCAATAGTATAATTATAGCTATTTGCTTCATTTTGAGTACGTTTATATTCCAGAACGAAAAAATTATAGCTTAATAAATTCAACCCTACGGTTCAGGGCTTTATTCACAGGTGTATCATTGGGTGCCACCGGTTTTGTTTCTCCCATTCCATCGGTTAACAGGCGGTCACCGTTTACATTAAACGATTTAACCAACTCATTTTTAACAGAAGCCGCACGGCGTTTCGAGAGGTCAAGGTTGGCAGCATCGGCACCATCGGCATCCGTATGGCCAACAATTGTTACCTTAACATCGGGAACTTCGTTCAATATTTTCGCAATATCGTTTAGTGTACCATATGATTCAGGCTTTACAACGTCCTTATTTACATCGAAATAAATGCCATAGGTAACCAGTTTGCCTTCGGTCAGCAACTTATTGCGTGTATCAGGGGCAGCATTGGTGATTTTTATATTTGAAATATACGAACCGCAGGAAGCTCCCCGGTATAGTTTGAAACACATGCGGGTAAACTTGCTTCCCTCAAAAATATTGGTAGGAATATCAAGCACTTTCCCCCCTTGGTGATATATCCTCACCCTGCGGTTCTGAACCCACACGATTACATGATTCACCTTTTCCTCCTTTACCAGATTCACCGAAGAGGTTCCTTTCAACTTTTCGGTAGAGCCCTTTTTATACCCGCTGGTTTCCCATAGCGTTTTGGCAATAGTGATATGCAGACCGCAGGTCCCGGGATCTCCGGCTTTGTCCATCTCGCTGTGCGATGTTTCCCCGAACAAAACAAGATCGGCTGCATAACGCCCACCGGTCTTTTTGGGAACAACATCAAACTCCACAATGAAATTCTTTGGAAAGTC
>Ga0079306_1002433_pt1 | contig 10421 bp, 8 predicted proteins | sample Methanotroph_Enr_FD_79181 | JGI IMG/M metagenome (GOLD analysis project Ga0079306, IMG submission 79181) | Enriched soil microbial communities from Old Woman Creek wetland in Ohio, USA - Methanotroph_Enrichment_5 | ecosystem: Environmental > Terrestrial > Soil > Wetlands | place: USA: Ohio...
CTTTTCTTTTTTCATTGGCCCTCGCCGTTGGTCTTACTCCACAGCTTTTACCTGCAATTATCAGCATCAACCTTGCTCATGGCGCCAAGAAGATGGCCAAAAAGAAAGTCATCGTGAAGCGACTGGCATCGATCGAAAACTTCGGAAGCATGAATATCATCTGCTCCGATAAAACCGGCACCCTTACCGAAGGAACCGTGAAGGTAGAATCTGCACTCGATGTGAATGGAGAAACCAGCGATAAAGCATTCCTTTTTGCTTACCTCAATGCTTCCTACGAAACAGGTTTTACGAATCCTATCGATGAAGCTATTTTGAACTTTAAGAAAGTTGACCTGAAAGCATATCAAAAACACGATGAAATTCCTTATGATTTTCTGCGGAAACGTTTGAGCATTTCAGTTAAACACGACAAAGAACATTTGATGGTAACCAAAGGCGCCTTGTCAAATATACTCGATGTATGTTCAACGGTAGAAATGAAGGAAGGCAGTGTGGTTAAAATTGCATCCATGCAGAAACAGATTCAGAAACACTTTGAAGCCTTCAGTAACGATGGATTTCGTACCATCGGAATTGCTTACAAAAACCTGTCTTCTGAATCGCCTATCAGTAAAGACGATGAGAAGGATATGACGTTTCTGGGATTTCTTACCCTTTTTGACCCGCCAAAGGCAAATATCGCTGACACGATTACCACCCTGAAGAAATTGGGAGTTTCGCTCAAAGTGATTACAGGCGACAACCATTTGGTGGCAGCCAGCATCAGTAAGAAGATGGGACTGCTGGATAACAAAATCCTTACTGGTCCTGAAATTCATAAAATGAGCGATTCCGCGTTGCTTAGAAGTGTTGGTACTGTTGATGTTTTTGCTGAAATAGAACCCAACCAGAAAGAACGGATTATCATTGCCATGCGAAAAGCCGGGAACGTAGTGGGATACATGGGCGATGGTATCAATGATGCCTCTGCGCTTCATGCCGCTGATGTTGGAATTTCGGTAGATACTGCTGCCGATGTGGCCAAGGATGCCGCCGATATTGTATTGCTTGAAAAAGACTTAAGCGTGCTGATTGAAGGAGTTCGTGAAGGAAGAACCACCTTTGCCAATACGCTGAAATATGTATTTATGGCCACCAGCGCTAACTTTGGAAACATGTTCAGCATGGCCGGATTATCGCTGTTTATACCGTTTCTACCGTTATTGCCCAAACAGATTCTGCTTACTAACCTGATGACCGACTTTCCTGAAATGACCATTGCCACTGACAATGTTGATGATGAAATGATCAATTACCCACGTCGCTGGGACATCAAGGCTATTCGAAAGTTCATGATTACCTTTGGTTTGGTGAGTTCTGTATTTGATTACCTGACCTTCGGATTGCTTTTGATCGTACTTCATGCCAACGAGCTGGAGTTTCGGACCGGATGGTTCCTGGAATCGGTGATCTCTGCATCGGCTATTGTGCTTGTTATTCGAAGCAGGAAACCTTTCTTTAAAAGCAAACCGGGAAAATACTTGCTTATAGCAACCTTATCGATCGCTGCAATTACATTGATTTTACCCGTCACACCGCTTGGTACTGTTTTTGGTTTCAGTCCGCTTAGCCTGACAACCTATTTGCTTCTAATGCTGATTGTTGTGTTATACATTATCGCAGCAGAAATTACCAAATCAATCTTCTATAAGAAGGTGAAATTTTGAACTGAACTGTGAATAATCCAATTTAATTATTAGGCTGTGAAAACTAAAATCAGGAGAATACCGCATTTATTGGATAAAAATTAACCCGGGAACAAAAAAAACGTAGAAATCTGGGAACCTTTTATACGTTAGAGACGGCAAAAAATCACGAATGGGAAATACAATATTAAACACGTCAAAAAAAAACTACCATGGATAATAATGCAAACCGTATAACATTACAGCAAATTGCACGAAGAGAAATGATCTCAAGAGGATTAGTACCGGATTTTCCAACTGTTCTGCTTGACGAGTTAAAGGAAATAACCTTTCCGGCATCTTATAAGCCTGATATTGCAAAAGATATGCGTGGTCTGAGGTGGTGTTCAGTAGATAATGCGGATTCACTTGATCTCGACCAGTTATCGTATGCCGAACAGTTGCCGGATAATAAGGTTAGGTTGCTGGTTGCCATTGCCGATGTGGATGCATTGGTTACAAAACAATCAAATATTGACAATTATGCCAGCCAAAATACAGCAACAATTTACACGGTAGCTGAGATGTTTCCGATGCTTCCGGAGAAATTGTCAACCGATTTCACATCAATGCGACTGGGTGAAGACCGCTGCGCTGTAGTGGTTGAAATGATTGTGGGCGTTGATGGAGCCGTGCAACAATCAGATATTTATTGTGCCACCGTATTTAATTGCGCAAAGCTTCAGTATGAAAGTTTGGGCGCCTGGCTCGAAGGAAATGGTTCTATTCCTACTGAAGTAAGGAAGGTTGAAGGACTCGCTGAAAATATACAGTTACAGGATCGAATAACACAAAAGATGAAGGATTTACGCTATGAACATGGCGCATTGGAATTTGAAACGATTGAAGCAAGACCTGTTTTTGAAGGTAATTCGTTAAGTGAGATGAAGGCAGAGCAGAAAAACAGAGCAAAAAGTTTGATCGAAGATTTAATGATTGCAGCAAACGGAGCTACTGCCCGGTACTTGATCGGGAAAAAATTTCCTTCGTTGAGAAGAGTTGTCCGCACTCCCAAAAGGTGGGACCGGATCGTTGAACTGGCTTCTGAAAATGGCTTTTCACTTCCAGAAAAGGCTGACTCCAAATCTCTTTCAGCCTACCTGAAATTTATCAAACAAAACGATCCGCTCCACTTCGTGGATATGTCGCTAAGTGTGCTTAAACTTTTAGGGTCAGGTGAATATGTTGTGGAAATACCCGGTTCTGCCTCCGAAGGTCATTTTGGTCTGGCTGTTAAAGATTATACACATTCTACAGCTCCCAACCGGCGGTTTCCGGATCTGGTGACGCAGCGTTTGCTCAAATCGGCCATGGAAGGTCATCCGGTGCCTTATTCGACTGAACAACTGGAAGAAATTGCGCAACATTGCACACTAAAGGAAGATGATGTGCGGAAAGTGGAGCGCCTGGTTGAAAAGTCAGCTAATGCAATGCTCATGGAATCCAGGATTGGCGAAACGTTTGAGGCCATTGTCAGTGGTGCATCGTCCAAAGGTACATGGATAAGACTTTTTCATCCCCATGTTGAAGGAAAGTTGGTAAACGGATTTAATGGCTTAGAGGTTGGGCATAAACTAAAAGCACGTCTGATACAAATCGATGTAGAGGCGGGATTCATCGATTTTGAACGGGTGGAATGAACAGACATTGATTAGTCTGATATGTGAATAATATAACTCTTTCCGAAAATTGTGTAACACTTTTCAGGTGCAAATGAGTCAATTTTGTTACAAATCAAACAGAATTACAATCACAATATATGTTTTATATCTCAAGTAAAATAGGTAGTTCATTCACAAAAGGTTTTCTGACTTTTATTTTGGTTAGTTGTTTCGCCGCCAATAGCTTTACCCAAGAGCCAGTTATAAAGAAAGACTCCTTGGTCAAAAAAGACTCTTTGGTGCAGAAATTTTATGCCATCAATAACGAACCCCTCTATTGGTTATCGACGCGTAAAGACATAAAAAGAGCAACCGAATGGATTACTGCAATTGAGATCGCGAAAGAATCGGGTTTGGTTTCAAGAAACCTCATGACTGGCGAAATTCGTACCAATATGCTTGGCAAGAACATCAGGAACAAAGTTACAAAAGCGACCACCGATAAACTGATAACAGGTCTGGTTTTAAATTTCCTTAAAGAATTGCAAGCCGTCCATGTTCACTTTGATTATGATGAAGTGAATGCTTCTCTACCTGATTCGGTATTCATTCATCAGTTAATGAACTCAAAAGGCAAAGGACCGGTATCACAAATCGTTTCGAAACTTGATTGCCAGAATCACGATTACCTGGTTTTGAAAAAATTTATGCAGGATTCCATTCCTGACAAGAACTCATTGAAATACAAATCAATAGTTCAATCGATGAATTATCTGAAGTATCTCTCGGCAAATCGTCAGCCGGAATATATTGTTGCCAATATTCCTGAAACCGAAGTGAGGTATTACCAAAATGGTAAGCTGAAATTACAAATGAAATCGGTGGTTGGCAAAAAGAAAAACCCCACTCCCACTCTTGCTTCTTACATGACCAATATCGTGACTTTCCCATTTTGGAACGTTCCGTTTTCTATCGCATCCAAAGAACTTTTGCCCAAGGTACAAAAAGATGAACGTTACCTGGAACGGAATAACTTTGAGGTCGTTGACGGTAAGGGAAATGTGATTGACGATTCGGACCTGAACTGGGACAGCTATACTGAAACAAACTTTCCCTATTTCTTTCGGGAGTCAACCGGCCCCAACAATTCGCTGGGTGTATTAAAGTTTAACCTGGGAAATCCATTCAGCATTTACCTGCATGACACTAACTCGAAAAGTGGTTTTAAAAAAGATTCCCGGTTTTTAAGTCATGGTTGCATTCGTTTGGAAAAGCCGATTGAACTTGCTGATTTGCTGACCAGGGGAAAGCTTAATGTGTGGGAATTAAAAACCGGACAGAAAGACACTGAATCAAAAATCCTCAAATTGGATCAGAAAATACCGGTCTTTATAATATATATGCCTGTAGTTGTTGAGAACGAAAAAGTTACTTTCCTGAAGGATGTTTACGGATTAATTCAGTAATGATGAACTGCAAATGTATTTGTTGTCGGCATTATAAATAAACAGGCAAGTTCCTCCTTTAATTCTTTCAATAATAGGCTTATTCATATCAGGTGGAAGGGCCGGGCATCCAAGGCTTCGACCAAGCCGACCATACTTCTTAATGAAATTTTCGGTGGCATAATCAGCGGCATGAATGATAATTGCACGTTTAATTGCATGGTCGTTAAAGCCCTTTTCCACTCCATTGATCAGCAGTGCATAACCCGTATGCGAACCTACAATCGGATTTTCAGTAATGTAAAAACCCAGACTGCTTTTTAATGAACCTTCCTCATTCGAAAACGACCTGGCAAACTCATCACCAGTGTTCCGGCCATGTGCCACGTAGGTATTAAATAGAAGTTTTCTGTTCTTCAAATCAATGACATACAGGCGTTTATTGTTGCTCGATTGGGAGTAGTCGGCAATGGTAATTATTGTGTCATTGTTCAATTTCTTTTCGGCGTCGAGTTTCTTTAAACCCTTAATTGCCATATCAAATACATCTCTGGCCAAACCGGTATCAGCTAAACTCACTGCTGCATAAATGTCTTCCTTCACGGCCTCTCCTGAAACAATTCCAACAACCCTCGCATTATTCACCACAGGTATCAGGAGGAAAAACAGATAGAATATTGTCTTTCTCATTCGGGTAAAGGTACTTTAAAATACCAAAAGACCAAATCGAACGGTTTGCAGGTCGATCCTCGGAAAACTATTTTAATTAAATTATTGAAAATAAATGAATTATCCGATATATTAGTGTATCTTGCGCGAATATTTATTTTTATTAAAATTATCATGAATAAAGGAACAGTAAAATTTTTCAACGAATCTAAAGGATTTGGATTTATTAAAGACAGTGGATCAGATAAAGAGTATTTTGTACACGTATCTGGTTTAAACGACCAAGTCAGAGAAAATGACGAAGTAACTTTTGACCTTCAAGAAGGTAATAAAGGATTAAATGCCGTAAATGTTAAACTAGCTTAGTTTATCCTCATATTAAGACATTTATTAGTTAAAAAGCCGTCTCAATTTAATTTGGGACGGCTTTTTTTATTACTTAACCGTAGCTTCACCGATAAACAACTGATCCGGGTTTCCCGATCTCAAAATCCCGAAACCCGAAATCACCAGTGTTCAATGAGTTTATTTTGAATATGTTATTCCCTTTATCAGGAATAATTGGATAGAATGAAAGTGAGAGCTGAAAAGTATTTAGAATCAGGTTTTCATTCTTGATTAAAACACCCACCCCAATCTGCGAATACACTTTGCTTTTGCGAAATCCGGTTACGGCATCGCTAAGCATTCCGATTGTATAGCTAAAATAAGGGCCAAAACGGAACCCAATAAAGTTCCAGGGGGCATAAGCCTGTGATTGAATCGTCAGCAACAGGCGACTCGTGCCTTTAAGCGCTGTTGTGCGAAAACCATCCAATCCGTAACCATCATTGAGTGTTAAACTGTCGGAAGCAAAACGGTTGAACCCAATAGTGAGTTGTGGTTTTACAAATTGCCTGAGCTTCCATTTGCCGATCTCGAATAATCCGGTAAAATAATTTATTCCTGCAGTAAAAACGCCCTCTTCATAGTGCGATCCTCGTAAAAAGGTTCCAAATTCGAAGTTCGTACTCAGGTATCCCCATGGATAATAACTACCTGTCGACATGCGCGCACCCATGTAGAACCTCCCGGTTTGGCTTTTTTCCTGATAACCGCCTGTCAGGCTGAAAACCTTACCTACAGGCACATCTTCAGTAATTCCGAACTTGAAAATATATTTATCCTGAACGTACTTTCGGGTCGAAACACCTATACTTGCCATGTAAAAATTCTCGTCGGTAAACATGTGCTGGGTATCGAATATTTCGCTGGGTTTTTCCAGGTAATGAACCCTCAAAAAACGAACTGTCGAGATGAAATTGGTGGTTCGGAAGTATTCGCTGTTTCCCTTGAAAAGCTGAATGGCATAACCTGCCCAATAATCCTGGGAGTTAAACTTATACCTTAATATTCCTCGATTCAGGTTATCGGTAGGTACCGAATCGTTCATAAACTGTTGCGTAAAATTAACGCCTGCGGCCCATCGGGCAAAAGGTGAAAAGAATGGCCTGTCAATGGTAAAACTTCGATTGAAATTTTTATCTCCTTCTTTTCCAAAGTGGACCGTCCCCCTGACATAGCTGTTCTTGATGTTTGGGATCGAATAATTGGCATGATAAGCGTTGATTCCTTCAGCATAGTTTCTGGTAAAATCGCCCTGTAATTCGTGCCCCAGACCCAGAAAATTTTTATCAGCTAAATTAATGGTAGTGCTCGATGTAGAAGCCGATCCTTTGGGGATAATGCTCCAGATATCCAGTTCACGAATAAAAATATCAACCGAATCAGATCCTTTTGCGGCAGCTTTGACGAAGAATGAAACATCGCGACAATATTTTTGGCTTCGAACCAAACGCTCCGATTCTTTAACAAGCAACGAATCGAAAACCTGGTTTTGATGGATGAGTAATAAATTGCGAATGGTTATCCGCTGAGATTTAATGTGTAACTCATTACCAACTTTTGACAGAAAATTTGGGGACCTGAAAATGCTATCACCTATAGAATATCCAAACGGATCAAGTGTTTCAATGTTAATATTCCTGATAATTTTTCCTTCAAAAGTGCTGTATGATTTCTGAATCAGCTTTTTGTACACTTTTTTCTTGCCCTTCTTTGTCGATGATCCGTGAGCCACAGGCCTGAATATGAGCGAGTACATAAATTTGGTAAACTTGCCTCGTTTTGAAAAGGTCTCAATATCAGAATAAATTTTGGTCGAATCTTTTTTGACAGGCTTTTGCTGGGCAAATGCAAAATCACTTGATAGAAATGATATAAGAAATAGTATAGAAATAATTTTGAATTGCATTTGCATTTGCCATTTTATTCCAGGTTACGTTTATTTTTTCGGATCTACTGCTTTCTGATCTGCTGCTTTCTGATCTGCTTCCTTTTTATCGTCTGCTCTCGCCTTCTTCTTAAAATATCCCTTTAAAAGGAAATTATGTTTGGCTGCTTCCATATTCTCATTTAATCCTTTACTGCTTTTTTTAAGATTCACAATAGTCTGATCCAAATTTCGGGCTATGGTTGTATCCTGAATCAACCGGCCAAGAGTTCCTTCACCACTGTTTATTTTGGTCATAATCTCTGCAAGTTGTTGCGTGATAATTTCAGCATTTCCTGCCGTCACATGTAAGCTCGCAATAATGGCATCCGTTTCAACCGGCTCTATTGACTCAAGTTGTTGTCCTTCTCTCACTAATGGAGCATCAAAACTTCCTTGTGAAATAATGATAAGCCGGTCACCAATCAATCCTTCAGAACCTATTGCCACCTGGCTGTCCGATTTTATAAATTGCTTTATCTCTTTTTTGACTAACATGGTTACTTTTACTGTAGAATCATTAATGATTGTAATATTATCAACGGTTCCTACAATAATTCCAGAGAAACGGATATTATTTCCAACCTGTAATCCGCTAACATTGTAAAAAGTAGTTGTAAGTTTAAAAACAGGATTAAACAGGTTTTTTTGTTTCCCGATGATGAATATGGTAAGTACAAAAAGTGTTAATCCCACAACTATAAACAGCCCTAACTTTACTTTGAATTTTGGTGAATGCGTATCCATGATATTGATTTTTAATATTTTAGTTTTGAGATGTGATTTTATTTAAAGAATGAATGAATCACAGGATCTGATGACTTTTCAAACTGGGCCAGTTTTCCTTCCTGATAAACTTCTCCATCCTTTAGCATGATAATCCGGTCAGCTGTATTACGGGCACATTCGATATCATGCGTAATGATGATGGAAGAAGTCTTATATTTTTTCTGAACATCGTTGATAAGCATACTAATTCCATCGGAAGTTACCGGATCCAGTCCGGTAGTGGGTTCGTCGTAAAGCATAATCATCGGGTCAACAACAATGGTGCGAGCCAGACTTATTCTTTTCCGCATTCCACCAGATAGTTGAGATGGCATTTTGTTCAGTGCATCGGCCAATCCAACATTTTCGAGTACCTCCGATATCTTATCTTTTATTTCATTTTCTGTAAGTTCCTGCCTGATTCTTCGTAATGGAAATTCGAGATTTTCTTTTACAGTCATCGAATCATACAGGGCTCCGCTCTGAAAAAGGAAGCCAATTTTCTGTCTCAGTCTGCTTAGTCCCTTGCTGTTCAATTCGCTCAAATTTTCGCCGAACACACTGATAGTACCTCCATCCGACTCTAATAAGCGAACAATACATTTGATCAGGACTGACTTTCCGGAGCCTGATTTACCAAGCACCACAAGGTTCTCGCCGTTAAAAAGCTGCAACGACACATTCTTCAGAACTTCCTGATTTTCAAACGATTTTTGCAGGTTATTAATTTCGATAATCGGTTGATTGATAACTTTTTTTACCGAAATATTATTTTCAGTTTCTGTTTTGATCGTGTTCATAATACAAGCATATCAGTAATTTGTACAGCAATCATATCGGCAATGATCACCAAAAGTGAAGCCAGCACCACCGCTGAATTTGCGGCTATACCAACACTTTCGGTTCCGCGACCGGCATGATATCCTTTATAGCAGCCAACCAATCCAATCACTGCTCCGAAAAAAAATGATTTAACGAAAGCGGGTATAAAATCAATGAATTCAAGATGGCTAAAGGCCTGTGAGCAAAATAAAGTAAACGATACATCTCCTTTTATATTTGCACCACCCCAACAGCCTAATATACCAAGAGCATCGGCATATAAAATTAGCAGCGGAATCATCAACGTTGCCGCCCACACTCTGGTGACAACTAAAAACCGTATAGGATTGGTCGATGAAACTTCCATCGCTTCAATCTGTTCGGTTACTTTCATCGAACCTAATTCGGCTCCCATACCCGAACCAATTTTGCCTGCACAGATCAATGCAGTAATAACCGGCCCCATTTCCCTGATCAATGAAACGGCAACCATTCCGGGAAGCAGGGTTACTGCCCCAAATTTCAGAAGAGCCGGACGGGATTGAATCGTGAGTACCAGTCCCATTATGGCTCCTGTTATCGAAATAAGCGGTAGCGTTTTATATCCGATTTGATAACATTGGCGTAGAAATTCTTTAAATTCGAATTTGCGCGAAAACGTTTCTTTTACAATCAGTGTAATGAACAAGAAAACATTGGCAACGTCTGTAAAAAAGTTGCCCGCATCCTGCGTCTTAGCAATTGTTTTCTCGCTAAGCCTTGTCATCGAATGTTTCGTCGCATCTCGAACCTTTGGAATTACCTTAATTACAGGAGTAAATTTTCTCATTTAATTTGCACCTTAGCTTGTTTTATACAAAAATAGAAGTATCGCTTGTCTAAAGTGTTACATAACTTTTGAAATAAATTACATGTTTCACACTTGGCAGAAAACAGGTATATGGCGGACAGCTTTAAAATTTCATTTTCCAATTGAATCATTTTCAGCGGCTTTAGCTTTTTTCTTAAAAAATCCCCGAAGCAAAAAATTGTTCTGAGCCGCTTCAAGGTCCTCATCCAGCTTTTTCGAACTGCTTTC
>Ga0079306_1002434_pt1 | contig 10417 bp, 7 predicted proteins | sample Methanotroph_Enr_FD_79181 | JGI IMG/M metagenome (GOLD analysis project Ga0079306, IMG submission 79181) | Enriched soil microbial communities from Old Woman Creek wetland in Ohio, USA - Methanotroph_Enrichment_5 | ecosystem: Environmental > Terrestrial > Soil > Wetlands | place: USA: Ohio...
AAGGCGAAGATCGCCGGACGTGACCTTGTTAACGAGGGACATCCCCAGGTGATTGAAATCTGGAACCTGGTCTTTATCCAGTTTAACCGCAAAGCCAACGGGCAACTTGAGGAACTTCCTGCCAAACACGTTGATACGGGAATGGGTTTCGAGCGGTTGTGCATGGTGATCCAGGGAAAACAATCAAATTACGACACCGATGTATTTCAGAGTGTGATTACAGAAATCGGCTACCTTGCCGGTAAAAAATACGGAACCGACGAGAAATCGGATATCGCAATGCGTGTGATTGCCGATCACCTGCGCGCCATCTCATTTGCCATCACCGACGGGCAGCTCCCTTCAAACAATAAGGCCGGATACGTTATTCGGCGTATACTGCGCCGTGCTGTCCGTTACGGTTATACCTTTTTAGACTTCAGGAAACCTTTTATCCATCAGTTAGTTAAAGTGCTGGTTGAAAACATGGGTGAGGCCTTCCCTGAACTGGTTAAACAACAGGAACTTGTGGTGAACGTGATCCGCGAAGAGGAGGACTCTTTCCTTCGGACCCTGGAAACCGGGATCAGGATGCTCGATACCATTATAGATGCAACGAAGAAGAATAACGGGACGGAAGTGGACGGGAACGTAGCTTTCGAACTTTACGATACTTTTGGTTTTCCCCTTGACCTCACCGAACTGATTCTTCGCGAGCAGGGGCTGACGATAAATCATACAGCGTTTGAATTAGCCATGAAGGCACAGAAACACCGGTCGCGAAGCGCTACCCAACTTGAGACGGGTGATTGGATCGAATTGCAACAGGCAGAAGGAGAAGGATTTGTCGGGTATGACAGGCTTGAGGCAAAAGTGAAAATCAACCGTTACCGGAAAGTGAAAGGAAAAAAAGGGGAGTATTTCCAGTTAGTGTTTAACACCACCCCATTTTATGCCGAATCGGGAGGACAGGTCGGCGATTCCGGAACTATTGAAGCCAACGATAATAAGGTGGAGATTTTCGATACTGTCAAAGAGAACGACCTTACCGTTCACCTGTCGAAACAGCTTCCGGCCAATCCGGAAGCGATTTTCACGGCTGTTGTTAATATAAAAAACCGCAGGCTCACGGAGAATAACCACACCGCAACACACCTTCTCGATCATGCCTTACGCGAAGTTCTCGGAACCCATATTGAACAAAAAGGTTCTTTGGTTTCACCCGATTCACTTCGTTTTGACTTTAATCATTTTCAGAAAGTTACAGAAGAGGAGATTGCCCGAATCCAGCATCGCGTCAACGAGCTGATAAGGGCTAACGTAAAACGTGATGAACGTCGCGAGGTGCCGATTGCTGATGCCGAAAAGATGGGCGCAATTGCTTTGTTCGGCGAGAAATACGGCGATCATGTGCGTGTCATCAAATTTGGCGATTCTGTTGAATTATGTGGTGGTTGCCATGTTGAATCAACAGGAACCATCGGGCAGTTCGTCATCCTTTCTGAAGGATCAATCTCGGCAGGAGTACGCCGTATCGAGGCGATCACCGCAGATAAGGCGGAGGAATATATCACCAGCCAATTGAAAACCCTTAAGGAAGTCGCCTCTTTATTCAGCAATCCTGCTAATCTGAAAGGAGCTGTGGAAGAGTTATTTGCCAAATACAATACACTAACCAAACAGGTTGAGGCTTACGAAAAGGAGACAGCGGGAATATTGAAGAAAGAGCTTTTACTCCAGGTTGATCCGGTTAATGGCATCAACTTTCTTGTGCAACAGTTAAAGGTTGAAAATGCAGCAATCATCAAGGATATTGCTTTCCAGTTAAAGGGTGAAGTCGAAAATCTTTTCCTTGTGCTCGCTGCGGAGATTGATGGCAAGGCCAATGTTCACGTGATGATCTCCGACAGCCTGGTCAAAGAACGCGGTTTAAATGCCGGGGCCATCATCCGCGAATTGGCTAAAACGGTCGATGGTAGCGGTGGCGGACAGGCATTTTATGCGACTGCCGGTGGAAAGGAACCAGCAGGGATTCCGCTCTTGTTAAAGAATGCAAGGAAATTATTAAAGTAGCCCGATTAAAATGTATTGCAAAGGCCGGCGAATAAACACCGGCCTTATTTTTTTAACTGTTTTCGCACCAGCAGGTGTTAATCCAGGTCTAAAGACTTTCCCCGGCTCACTCTGAACGAATGGAAAAAAATTTGTATTATGGGTGTAAAATTCATAAATTTACATAAGGAAATAAGTTTCACCTGATTTAATTTGATTCTATTTACTCTCTTTAAGAAAGGAGGAAATCATGAAAAACAATGTGAAAATATTTGTTGCATTTTTGCTTTTAGTGTCCCCTGTCGTTCAAATGCAAGTGCAGGCTCAGGAATCTGAATTTAAAGACACTCCATATTTTTCGGGGATGCCTAACTTCAATATCTATGACGCTGAAGATATTGAATTTGACAGTTACAATTTCTTCAACGGTAAAAATTGTACCGCAGTTGAAGGTAAGAAATTTAAAAGAACCTATGCCCTGAAGGAAGGCGCCCAGAAATCGAGCGTAATTCAGATATCTCGTAACTATGCTAACGCTGTCAGGAATATGGGCGGTACTGTCCTTTTCGAGGGAGCTCCACAAAATGCCGAATGTGCCGACAATAATGGCCTCCAGATGATGGTTGGTAAGGTCGTTAAGGATGGAAATGAGTTGTGGATCGAAGTTGCGACACTCGGAGGAGATGACTATTATCTCACACTAGTCTTAAAAGAACTAATGAAGCAGGATGTCACTGCAAGTGATATATTTGAAGCACTGAAACGTGACGGTCATATAGCCCTTTACATAAACTTTGACACCGGCAAATCAATTATCAAACCTGAATCCCAACCAATCATTGAGCAGATTATCCAGATGCTCAAAGCAAATCCAGAGCTTAAACTTAGTGTAGAGGGACATACAGATAATGTCGGAAAGCCGGCATCAAATAAAACCCTGTCAGAGGAAAGATCGAAAGCGGTAGTTTCCGCAATTGTCAACCAGGGCATCGTTACTGAGCGGCTGAGTTCTTCAGGATACGGACAGGATAAACCCATAGGCGACAATAATACAGAAGAAGGAAGGGCCAAAAACAGGAGAGTCGAACTAGTCAGGAAATAAACTCGCTGGTGCGGATCTGTAATCCGCGCCACTCAGAACCCGGGATTTTCAATCCCGATATAAACAGACTTTTTAAACTCACAATCATGGGAATATGAAATAAAATATCACCCGGCTATGTTTATTTCATTACTTATACAATTGTCGACTGGTTGGGTTTTTTCACACGCCCGGTTACAAACACATCATTACCGACTACCCAATAATCCATTAAGAACCGAAATAGTGGCATATCCTATAGATTATTTATATAGTTCAGCAAGTGATAATTCTGGTGAAAAAGGATTGGTAGAGATCGAATTTGTTTAATTCCGTTGAATTGAAATTGAATTGAAAATCAGCGGTAGCTAAATCCAATATCTGCGGGTTTTCTGCTCAAATAAACGCGTTGGTGGTAAAGCAAAAACACATTATAGCACAATGACAATGCGAACTCAACCTGACCGACAATAAAAAATAATCATCAAACAAAAACCAGCGACCTATATAACTGATGCTCTGACTTAAAACCTAAATAATACTTTGGATAATTCTTGGCTGTTTAAATATTTAATTAAATTTGTATTACCGAAAGTGTAAGAAAGAATAAATTTCAAATAAAATTTATGAAAAAAATGAAGCTACTTATAATCCTAAGTGTATTTTTAATTTCATCAAATAGTTGTAAGAAAATATCTGAAGCTACTGCTGAACCGACCACACCAACAATATCACTCTCGGATGGTTTTAGCGGAATATCATCGGTTAATTGGATAATTATCAGCGGTGCCGGAACCGCCTCCCCGTCTTCTGTGACCAGCGGAGATCCTGATGTAATAGGCAGTCCCCAGCACGGAAACCCTTCACCTGGTCTTTGGATGAAGGGTGCTTCATATGGCACTGCCCCTGGTGGCGGTGGTGGTATCCAAAGCGTTAATACCTATCCGGATAATAAGGGGCTAACCGTTTCTGTGGATGCTCGGTTCGACTCAGGATATGACGTGGGTAGCAGTACCAATGGTATGGTTTTTTCGCTGACTGACATCAGCAATGGCCCCCCACGTGCCTGGATTAATATCTTTGAAAACAAGGTGACGTATTATCTGACAATGGGCACGCAACAGCAGATTGTGAGCCATACTTTTCCCTATGACGCTTCATTCCACAATTTCAAATTTACCGTTAATGCCAGCGGAAATGCAGAATGGCGGAGAGATGGCGCTCTCCAACAAACTGTCACAGGTTTCCCCTCGAATTTGAATTTATACCTTAAAACGACATCTCCAGGTTCCAGTGACACGGCGTTAGGCAGTGCGCACATCGACAACGTGCTGGTAACCACACCCTAGATAATTTGAGAATTAAACCCGGCAAGTCGGATTTCGGCGCTTCGTTGACAGGATCCCAATAGATCGGGAGAAATGCATCTTCCCGCATGTGCGGGATTCATCGGGAAACTCCTGTCATGTGTGTATTTGCGAGACGTTATGATAAAATAGACGCAAACACAATTTGAAAAATTAAATTATGAATATACAACCCATAAAATCAGAATTAGATTATCAACAGGCTTTGAAAAGACTTGAAGTTGTTTTTGACGCATTAATTGGTACACCTGAAAGTGACGAGGCAGATTTGCTTGGATTCATAATTGATGATTATGAGAAAAAACATTATCCGATTGAAGCGCCTGACCCAATTGAAGCAATTAAGATTCGAATGGAAGAAATGCAATTAAAGCAAATTGATTTAATAAATGAGATAGGTGGAAAAAGTCGGGTTTCAGAGATATTAAATCGTAAGCGCAAATTGACTGTTGATATGATTCGCAAATTGACGGCAAGATTAAATCTTTCACCAGGATTATTGATACGTGATTATCAACTGACGAGATAAAAAGTACGGTTGGTAATAGCAACTACCTCAAGCAGGGGTTTTGTGCTTTATTGACAATAAATTGAAAATGAAAAAGATATTTGAAGCATTAGGTAATATATAGGATAATTCATTTGATTCTGGGCAGATTGAAAGTCCTTGTCGGAAAAAGACAATTCAAATATTTTTCATATATTGTCGGATAAATCTTGAGACGATAAAGTATATATTATGAATGATTGCTGTTATATTCTATAACGCATCCTTAAAACAAAATTAAAATGACAAAACATACAAGGAGGGAGCTTTTAACACTAGCTGTACCTGTCACCATTGGCGCTTCAATCGGGTTAACCAGTACCCCCGCTTTGGGGAATAGTACTTCGACTACTACATCAGTATCCGAAAAGAAAATGAAAATAGTGGTAGTAGGGGCTCATCCTGATGATCCGGAAACAATATGTGGTGGTTTAATGGCTTTGTATTCAATGTTAGGTCACGAGGTTGTTTCAGTGTATTTAACAAGGGGCGAAGCAGGTATTGAGGGTAAATCGCATGAAGAATCTGCACGGATCCGCACTGCTGAAGCGCAAAATGCATGCGATATTTTAAAAGTACGTCCGGAGTTTATTGGGCAGATCGATGGTAATTGCGAGATCACCAGGGAGAGATACGCTCCGCTTTTAGATTTTTTCAAAAAAGAAAAACCGGATATCATTCTCACCCACTGGCCAATTGACTCCCATCGGGATCATCGCATTTGCTCAATTTTAGTTTATGATGCATGGTTAAACCGGGGACGCAAATCTGCACTTTACTATTGTGAAGCGATGAGCGGTGTTCAATCGCAAAATTTTACACCCACCGATTATATTGACATTACAAGTGTCGTAAAACAAAAACATAAGGCTTGCTTTGCTCATGTTAGCCAGGAAATGGAAGAAACCTACAAAGACCATCACGGGAAAATGGAGCTGTTTCGTGGAATGGAATTTGGATGCGAATATGCGGAAGCTTTTGTACGACATGTTAAGAGCCCGGGAATTTACCTCAAGTAACTTGATTTAGATCTGTTTAAATTTATTTATATTCATTTATAAGTAGTTCAATCTCGCTGGTACAGTGGTTAAAATTGCTTCCTTCGTATCTATGCACAACATTAGTCCCAACCCAACAAATCGATCCATGGATGTTTTTGTCGGTGTTGTAGAGATTAGTACCTTTGGATTATGGTTGTGAAAGATGAAATTTCGAAAAAGCTTAATGACTTCAATGCTTTGTGCCAATTACACAAGGTTAAGTATTTGTATGCTTTTGGTTCATCCGTTACCGATAGATTTGATTATGATAAAAGCGATATTGATTTGTTAGTGGAAATTGACGATGCCGACCCCGTTGAGCGAGGTGAAAAATTGATTTCTTTATGGGACACTTTTGAGAGGTTTTTTCATAGAAAAGTCGATTTACTTACTGATTCATCAATTCGTAACCCTTTTTTGCGAAAAAGTATTGATTCTACCAAAATATTGATTTATGACGGATCAGGGCAAAAAGTACTTATCTGATATTTTACGGGCGATTGAACTAATTGAGCAGTTTACTTTTACAACGACAAATTTCAATGATTACTCAGTGGACTTAAAAACCCAAAGTGCCGTCGAACGTTAACTTGGAATTATTGGAGAGGCTGTTAATAAATTTGACAAATTGTTGCCGGAATTTACACTTGAGAATGCAAGAAAAATTGTAGGATTCCGTAATCGGATAATACATTAAACATTGAAACAACGATATAAAACCCAACTATTTCGTTATTTAGAATTAAAATAGTTAGTCAAAGGCCGGTGAACAATTACCGGCCTTAGTTTTTTATCTATTTTAGCAATCTTAAATTTATCTTTATGAAGAGTTTTTTCAAATTTCTTTTTTCTGTCGCAACAGCCGGATTCCTGCTCCTTTTATTTGCTTTTGCTTTGGGTTTTGCCACCTTTGTCGAAAATGCCTATGGAGTTGAAGCAGCCCGTTCGTTGGTATACAATTCCTGGTGGCTGGAACTAGTTCTGTTCCTCCTCTCAATAAATATGATTGCCAATTTCTTCAGGTATCAAATGTATAAGCTTAAGAAGCTTCCCATGGGAGTTTTCCATCTTGCTTTTGTTCTTATTATTATCGGAGCCGGGGTAACCCGCTATTTTGGGAGCGAAGGATCCATGCACATCCGCGAAGGGGAGAGCACCAATATAATTACCTCTTCCGAAACCAAATTCAATTTCGCTGCTGAATACCAGGGGAAAGCGCAACAACTCTCGAAACCTGCGAACTTCTCAGATCTTTCAGGAAATAAGTTGTCGGGTAAAATCAAAATCGGGGAGAAAGAGATTGGGATAAAATCGGTTAATTATTTTGTTGATGCACAGCGAAGTATAGAAGCGGATCCGCAGGGGGAACCGGTAATTGAGCTGGTCTATTCGCAAAATGGCACCATGCGCACTGAACTTTTGCATTCAGGTCAGGTTATCGCACCTAACGGAACTACTATTGGTTTTAATGCAGACGCAAATGTCCGTTTTATTTTTAAAGGCGATTCATTGAAGCTCTCATCTATGGATACCATCCGGACAATGGATATGCAGGGTAAGGATGCCCTTGTATATCTCCCCGGAATTGAAGTTGCCGGTTCCCAAAAAATGGTGCTCCGGACAATGGGCATTGCACTTGTCGTGAAACAATTTTTACCTGCAGCAAAGGTTGTAGCTATTCCGGGCAACGGAACACCAACCGGCGAAAATGCACTAACCGTTCAATTGAATGACAATCAAAAACAGCAGCTCGTTACGCTTTGGACCTCAACACAGAATGATACCCCAAAAAATTCGGGAACCTTCGAAGGGATAAATTACCGGATGTGGATCGGTCCGGAGGAAACAGTATTGCCTTTCTCACTGAAATTAAATGATTTTGTTCTTACAAGATACCCCGGATCTAACAGCCCTTCATCATACGAAAGCCTTGTTACCCTTACAGATAATGAGCAGGGGGTAAATAAGGATTATAAAATATTTATGAATAATGTACTAAAGCACAGGGGATACCGTTTTTACCAATCTTCATACGACCAGGATGAGAAAGGTACGGTTCTTTCTGTAAATCACGATGTTACAGGAACAACGCTGACCTACCTCGGTTATTTCTTACTGTTCCTTGGAATTCTTATCTCTATCTTTAATCCAAAGAGCTACTTCTACGGATTGATGAAACGCGCCGCTGCAGGAACTTCGGTGGTTGTACTGTTCTTATTATTCGCTGGCTTTACAGCGAATGCTGCAGAGCCTGTGCCTGTTTCTCCCGCAATTTCAAAAGCGTTTGCCAAAGTGTGGGTGCAGGGGCACGACGGGCGGATAAAACCGTTTAGTACACTGGCCTACGAAATGGTGATGAAGATCTCCCGGTCCGAAAAGTTGCTGGGGCAGGTTCCCGAGCAGGTTGTTCTTGGAATGTCAGCCCGCCCGCAGGAATGGCAGCAAGTCAGGATGATCGCAATTTCCGATGACGAAATTGAATCAAAGCTTGGTAGCGATGGGGGAAAAGCCTCTTTTAACGATTTTTTCGATCAGCAGGGGAACTATAAATTGGCTGGTGATGTACAAGCAGCTTATGCAAAGAAACCGGCAGAAAGAGGACGTGTGGATAATAATGTGATCAAGGTTGACGAACGGCTAAATGTTGCCTACCAGCTTTATCATGGTGATATGTTCCGTTTCTTCCCCTCACCAAATGTGGCCGACCTGACCTGGTATGCGCCTGGTTCACAATTTCCTGCCAGTTTTGGTCCTGACTCGGTACTGGTAAACAAAGCATTTGCAAATATCCTGGCAGCACTGGCCAGCGGGAACCAGGATTTGAGTCTTCGGTCAGTATCCGAAATTGTTAGTTATCAGAAACGGTACGGATCGGCGCTTATCCCCGGAAAGACGAAGCAGCAGCTCGAAATTTTGTATAACCATATTAATATTTTTAAGGATCTCTCTGGCTGGTATGTCCTGCTTGGATTTGTCCTGCTTGGATTTTTCTTCCACTCACTGTTTACGGGTAAGGCTTTGCGCAAAAAGGCAGTCAACTATGCAGTCATTGGTTTGTTTGCAGGTTTTCTTGCACATACTTTAGGTTTGATTGTCAGGGGATATGTAGCGGGCCATATGCCATGGAGTGATGGCTATGAGTCGATGATTTACATTGCCTGGGCCGGAATGTTTGCCGGTTTGATTTTTGCGCGTCGTAATCCGATGGTACTCGCTGCAGCTGCAATCCTGTCAGGACTTACCCTCTTTGTTGCGCAGATGAGCTGGCTTAACCCCGAAATCACAAACCTGGTACCTGTCCTTAAATCGTACTGGCTGACGATCCATGTAGCGGTCATAACTGCAAGCTATGGTTTTGTAGGGGTAAGTGCAATTCTCGGACTTATTAACCTGCTGATGGCCGCTTTCCAGAACCAGGAAAACCGCAAGCGGATCACAACAACGGTTGCTCAACTTACTACAATTAATGAGGCTGCCATGATACTGGGGCTCTATTTCCTTACGATCGGTACATTTCTTGGCGGAATATGGGCCAACGAATCGTGGGGGCGTTACTGGGGCTGGGACCCTAAAGAAACGTGGTCGCTGGTAACTATCCTGTTGTACAGTTTCATTACCCACATGCGGAATATCCCTGGCTTTAAAGGATGGTTTGCCTTTAACCTGGCTGCTGTGGTCGGATTGCTATCAGTATTGATGACCTACCTGGGTGTCAACTATTACCTGTCAGGGTTACATTCCTATGGAAGCGGCGAAGGTTTAAGGTTCCCATTGGCTGTCGTGGTCGCATTTGCATTAATCGGCGTTCTTGCCTTTGTGGCGAAGAAGAAAGAGGATAAATTTAAAGTGGTTACGAAACCATAAGACTACTTTATATGCTTTTATAATACAGGCCCGACAGGTATTCAAAACCCGTCGGGCCTTTTACATTAGCGGAGGTCCAGTGAATTTGGTAGTGAATTAAATGAACCTAATGATGGCTATTTTGAATTTCGAAAAGAGAAAAATGAAGATGTTGATGCCTGTTATGAAAAAGATAATGCAAAAAACAAAGTCGGTTATGATTATTATAACATGCTTTAACTAATTATATATTTATGTTTGATATATAATATTATTAAATTTGAACTCAAACTTAAAGGATTAGCATTTGAATCAATTTTGTAAGTTTTAGAATTATTTTAATAAATTAAATTTTGCAATAGCGTTATGAAATTGCCAACTCAACAGCTACTAAATGTTATATTTGAACGATGAATATGGAAATACCTACTGTTTATATTTGCGAAATTGACAGCGAAGCTGACACTTGCCGAAAAGAGGTGTTACCAAAGCTTCATTCAAGTGATTG
>Ga0079306_1002435_pt1 | contig 10416 bp, 9 predicted proteins | sample Methanotroph_Enr_FD_79181 | JGI IMG/M metagenome (GOLD analysis project Ga0079306, IMG submission 79181) | Enriched soil microbial communities from Old Woman Creek wetland in Ohio, USA - Methanotroph_Enrichment_5 | ecosystem: Environmental > Terrestrial > Soil > Wetlands | place: USA: Ohio...
TTGAGTCCGGTGTCGCTTAACAAGGCCCGGCCCTGTTCGGCATTGGTGCCTTCCAGGCGCACCACCACCGGTACGGCGACATGAACCTGTTCGACGGCGGCCAAAATTCCCGCCGCGATAATGTCGCACTGGACGATACCGCCGAAAATATTCACCAAGACTGCCTTGACGCTATGATCCGACAGGATCAGCTTGAATGCCTCGCAGACTTTTTCAACGCTGGTGCCGCCGCCGACATCGAGAAAATTGGCCGGCAGTCCGCCTTTCAGTTTGACCAGATCCATCGTTGCCATTGCCAGTCCAGCGCCGTTGACCATGCAGCCGATATTGCCTTCCAAGGTAATGTAATTCAGCCCGAATTGCTGGGCTTTGTTTTCTTTTTCGTCTTCCTGGTCGGCGTCTTTCATCTCTAAAATGTCGGGATGCGCCGCGACCGCGTTATCGTCGAAATTGATCTTGGCGTCCAAAGCCAATAGCTCGCCGCTGTCGGTTTCTATCAACGGATTGATTTCAATCTGGCTGGCGTCCTTGGCTAAAAACAGGTCGTACAAGCCGTGCATTATTTTGCTTAAGGCTTTGATCTGTGCGCCTTTAAGCCCCAACGCGTAGGCGATTTTCCGGCATTGATAGCCTTGAAGACCGGCGGCCGGATGCACCGGAACCGAGATAATTTGTTCCGGCGTTTCGTGGGCGACGGTTTCTATGTCCATGCCGCCCGCTGCCGAGGCAATAAAAATAATGCGCTGGCTGCCGCGGTCGACCAGTATGCTCAGGTATAGCTCGCGCTTGATCGGGTAGGTTTTTTCTACCAGCACTGAGTTGATCGGCAATCCTTCGGCGCCGGTCTGTTGCGTGACCAGCCGCTTGCCGAGCATATTCTTGGTAAACTCGACCACTTCGGCCTGACTCTTGGCCAACTTTACGCCGCCGACTTTACCCCGGCCGCCAGCATGAACCTGGGCTTTGACCACCCAGCCGTCGCCGCCCAGTTCTTCAACCACCTGTTCGGCGCTTTCCGGTGTGCTCGCCTGCCTGCCGTCAGGTACAGGTACGGCGTATTGTAAAAACAACTGCTTAGCCTGGTACTCATGAATATTCATTGCTTACTCCTTGATTGACCGAGGGTATTTTTTCACACAAATCATAACCTTAATGCTACGATTAAGGGCACTTATTAAGCATTTTAACGAAGTCCCTGTAAAACGCCATTTTAAAAATAAATATGCCGCCGAATACCGCTGAGACCATTTATCCTTGTCCGTTCTCCAAAGGTTACGGCATTCCCGCCAAACAAGCCTGGATATTACTGAAAGTTTTTTTGGGTTATCGCCTTATCCTGGCCGGCCTGTTTGTCGCGTTGTTTTACAGTTATACGGATTCTTCATTACTGGGTACTTACGACAGTAAATTATTCATCTACAGCAGCCAAAGCTACCTGCTTCTCTCACTCCTATCCGGTATCTGTATCGCCTGGCGGCTGACAACTTACACCACGCAAGCACAACTGCTTATCTTCACAGACATATTCATCCTTACTTTGATCATGCATGCTTCCGGCGGCATTAACAGCGGCATGGGCGCTTTGCTTGCGGTATCGATTGCCGCCGGCGGATTATTAATCGGCGGCCGCTGTGCGATGCTGTTTGCCGCCTTGGCTAGTTTATCCGTGTTGGCTGAGCAAGTTGTTGCCGATTACACATACGGTTTTAACTCGACCTCTTACGCCAATGCCGGAATGCTGGGTGCCGCATTTTTTACTATTGCGTTGCTGTCGTATGTCCTCGCCAAGCGTAGCGAACAAATATTCCAACTTGCCGACCAGCAGAAGCAAACCATCATTAAGCTGGAAGATCTGAATAAGTACATTATCCAGCACCTGCAATCGGGCATCATTATCGCCAACCGGCAACAGGCCATTCAGATGGCCAATGAGTCCGCATTGCGGCTGGCAAATCTGGCGGCGTTGCCGGGCAAACTAGGTGATATTTCAGACCATTTATCGCAGGCATTCCAAAGCTGGTTAATCGATCCCGAACAAAATTTCACCTTGCTGCAACTGCCGAACCAGTCTGAAATTCACAGCCGGTTCATGCCATTGCCGACCGGGCATGATTTTTTTTACATGATTATTCTTGAGGATATTGCGCTTTATAACCAACAGGTGCAGCAAAGCAAACTGGCGTCGCTAGGCCGGCTCACCGCCAGCATTGCCCATGAAATACGCAACCCGTTGAGCGCAATCAGCCATGCCGGACAACTGCTTTCGGAAAACCCGCAGTTATCGGCACAGGACAAGCGGTTGACGGAAATCATCCAGACCCATTCGGTCCGCGTCAACCATATCATTGAGGACATCTTGCAGCTGTCCAGGAGAACCGATTCCAGACGGGAAAAAATCAGCCTAAAACCATGGCTGGATAATTACCTGAACAGTTTCTCGCTTGAACATGCCGTTGACCTCGATGCGTTTAAACTCGCGTACCCGGCTGAATCCTTATGTGCGCTGATAGACCCCGGCCATTTAAGGCAGATTATGGACAACCTGTGCCGGAATGCGCTGAAGTACGGCAAGCCCGATGCCGGGCCGATAATTCTGCGCGTTTTCGCGGCACGGCAGGCGCCTTGCATAGAAGTCATCGATAACGGTTCCGGCATCAGCCGCAAACACCTGCACCATCTGTTCGAACCTTTTTTTACCACATCGTCCAGCGGCACCGGGCTAGGGCTTTATATCTCAAAAGAGTTGGCCGAATTAAATCAGGCAAAATTAAGCTATTATTTAACCGCCGATAACCGAAGCTGTTTTCGGCTCTGCTTGTTGAATGCGGAACAGACTATAATTGATATATGAATAAAACACTGGCACTGATTGTAGATGACGAACCCGATATCCGGGAGCTGTTGGAAATTACGCTTAATAGGATGAATATCCAGACTTGCTGCGCTGAAGATATTGCAGGTGCCAAGGCATTGTTGCAACAAAAGTCTTTTGATCTTTGCCTGACCGATATGAAGCTGCCTGACGGCAACGGCCTGGAGCTGGTCGGTTTTATTCAGGCGTTGTCCATACCGATACCGGTTGCGGTCATTACCGCGCACGGCAACATGGAATCGGCCATTCTGGCAATGAAAAAAGGCGCTTTCGATTTTGTTTCCAAGCCGGTTGATCTGGCGTCGCTTAGGCTGCTGGTTAACCATGCGTTAAAACTTTCCGGCACAATAGCCACCAAGGAGAGACGCACCCGGCATACGCTGCTGGGCGACTCTCCGGTCATGCAGGAGATCAGGGCCAAAATAGAGAAGCTTGCCCGTAGCCAGGCGCCGGTCTATATCAGCGGCGAATCGGGCTCAGGCAAAGAGCTGGTTGCAAGGTTGATTCATCAGCAAAGCTCCCGTAGCGACCATGCTTTTGTCGCGGTCAACTGCGGCGCTATCCCGCACGAGCTGATGGAAAGCGAGTTTTTCGGCCATAAAAAAGGCAGCTTTACCGGCGCTTTCAGCGACAAAAAAGGCTTGTTCCAAGCTGCGGAAGGCGGCACTTTGTTTCTTGATGAAGTCGCCGATTTGCCGCTGTCATTGCAAGTCAAATTGCTGCGCGCGATACAGGAAAAAAAGATCCGCCCGGTCGGGGACCAGCAGGAAATCCCGGTCGATATCCGCTTGCTTAGCGCGACCCATCGCAATCTTAACGATATGGTCCGGGAAGGCAGTTTCAGGCAGGATTTGTATTACCGTATCAACGTAATCGACCTGCATGTGCCGCCTTTACGCGAGCGGTTCGGCGATGTTCCCCTGTTAGTCGATCATATTTTGGCTAAATTGACCGGCGCCGGCAAAGAAGATCGGCCAACCTTATCGGTATCGGCACTGGCGGCATTGCGACAGTATTATTTTCCGGGCAACGTCCGCGAACTTGAAAATATCTTGGAAAGAGCGCTGGCGCTGTACGACGGCAACATCATAGAGAGCGATGACTTGAATCTGCCTAAAGAAGTACATAACGGAGCCAAGTCGCCGCAATATGATCCCGCCGCGGCTTCGCTGGAGGAGCACCTGGAAAAAATTGAAAGAAGAGTAATTACGCTGGCGTTGGAGGATAACAAATGGAACAAGACTGCTGCCGCCCAGCAGTTGGGTCTATCTTTCAGGTCGCTGAATTATCGCTTGAAACAGCTTGATATGGATGGTTAAGGCTGAAAGCAGATCAGCGATAAAACGCAGTCATTCTGAAGATCGGTATTATTTAAGGGGCGGCCACTGCAACTTTCTGCATCCATGCAAGCGGGCCTCCCCTCTTGTCGCTAAGCCTTATATTTATCCATGGCTTCCAGCTTTCCTATCGCTTCTTTTATTTTTGTTTCAGCTTCAGGGTTCAGCTCATTGGCTGTATAAACTTTATCCAGTAAACCTTCAGCAACCAATGCGTCTTTTATCCAACGCTTAGTGAATCGGTAATTGGTATACGCGGTGACAACATCGCCTGTTTTAGGATCTTTTAAACCGGTGCGCTTTGCTGGCGCGGCGGCGGCTTTTTTGGCTGGAGCTGCTTTGGCGGCGGCAGGTTTAGCCACTGTTTTAGGTGTAACTGCTTTGGTTGCCGGCTTGGCGGAAGCCGCTTTGGGAGCGGCGGGTTTTGGCGCGGCAGCTTTGGCAACGGCCGGTTTTTCGTTCGCGACGGCAACCTGAGGCTTAGGTTGCGCCACGGCTGCTACTTGTGCTTCAGGTTTTGCTGTTGGCGTTTCAGGTTTTACCGCTGGCGCTGGTTTAGCAGTTGCTTTTTGTTCAGCGATAATTGCGTAAACAACATAAGCAACGAAGATAGTTGTTAGTATAAATAACCCTTCAGTCATAATGGCTCTCCACCTCATTAAGTTAATTTTTATTATTGCTTTGAAATTAAGCGCCACTGGTTGCAGGTAAAGCTTCATCTCCTCGGCAACTGCTCCTGCGTTGCTAAGCCACAGGGATGTGGCGAATGCAGAAAACGCAGGAGCGGTTTTCTGCCTACCTCCTGCATCCATGCAGTCGTCGGCAACTGCTCCACTGCCTTACCTCCTGCGGTTATGCAAGAAAAACCGTATCGCTAGTCCCGAAATATAACAGAAGGCAGGGAGCAGGGAAAACTCTAATGCGAAAAAAACGCAAATCTGTCCGATACTTAGCCACTAAGATTTAATGGTTACCAGCATATTTGTTTGTTTGCCAGTTTGGGCAAATCATCGCGCAAACCCATCGCGTAATGGTTGAAGTAAGCCTTGACTGCCGAGGTATTATTGATCCGGTTCATCCCCGCAGAGCGCAGGCTGACAAAGGGTTGCGCGGTCACTTTATAGGTTTTGTTAAGCACATCCATGCTCGACATCATCAGCAGGTTATCTCCTTTGCGCCAACGCTCATAACGGCGCAGGAAGCGCGAGCTGGATAAAGGCCTATGTTCCTGTTTGGTTTGGATGATCAGCTCCGCAATCGCTGCGGCGTCCAGCAGTCCGGCATTGACGCCTTGACCCGCCAGAGGATGCATCGCATGAGCGGCATCGCCGCATAATGCAAAGCGCTGATCGATATAGCGGTTGGCGTATTGAAAGCGTAAAGGGAATGCCGCGCGCGTGCCTACGTCGAGCATTTTGCCGAGAATGCCGCCGGAAGCCTGTTCCAGGACTTGCAGAAAGTCTTGATCGGCAAGCGCCAGATGATTTTTTGCCGTTGCCGAACTCAAGGTCCAAACGATCGAGCTCTGCCCGTTTTTCAGCGGCAGGAAAGCCAACGGTCCTTCATCCAAAAAGCGTTGCCATGCAGTGAACTGGTGACTTTTTTCGGTGCTTACCGTCGCAACCAGGCCATCCTGATGATATTCCCAACCGGTCACATCAATGCCTGCTATCTTTCTCAACGCAGAATCGCGGCCGTCGGCGGCAATCACTAAATCGGCATCAAGGATCCGGCCGTCTTCCAGGCGCAATTGCCGGCTGTTGCCGGTCAGTTGCATATCGACCACTTTGGCCGGAGTAATGCAAGTGGCCGATGGCAGGGCGTCCAGCACATCCCACAAGGCGGCTACGGTGACCCTGTTTTCGATCAAATGCCCCAGTTCGGGGAAAGCGGTGTCGGCGCAATCGAAATGCAATTCCCCGTCGGCGCGCGCATCCCATACCCGCATGTCCCGGTAAGCGCAGACGCCGCGCTGCACCATACCCGGCCAAGCGCCCAGCATTTCCAGTATGTTCTGGGAGGCTTTGGTCAGCGCGGAGACGCGAATATCGACAGGTTCCGGCGGCCACTGCCGTTCCGGGTTGAAGCGTTCCAGCAAGGCCACCCTGACGCCGCCGTGGGCCAACGCGCAAGCCGTCGCCGCACCCACCATGCCGCCGCCGACGACGATTACTTCATAATGCTCAGTCATTATCTTATCTCCTGCCGTACCGGATCATGACAGGCGCGGTAAGCGTCCGGCCAGCCCCATCGCGTGGCGGGCCAGCAGTGTTTTTGCGGCCGGGATATGGTCCAGTATTGCCAAGCCGATGTTCCTGGCCGCAGCCAATGCCAGCCAATCATTGGAAAAAATCCGCACCATGCTGTTGGTAAAGCCGATAGTCCGGTCGTGATCTTTTTGCCTGGATTCGGCATAAGCCGTTAAAAAATCGGCAGCGCCAATATCCTGGCCTGACTGGTGCCGGTTGATGATCATTTCGGCCAGTCGCACAACATCGCGCAGGCCCAGGTTAAAGCCTTGCCCTGCAACCGGGTGCAGTTGGTGCACGGCATTGCCGATCACCACTGTTCGATCTGCGGTCATTTTCTCGGCGCGTATCAGCGACAGGGGGAAGGCCCGCCGCGGCGCGACTAAGCTGAGTTTGCCCAGTTTGTAGCCGAAGCATTGCTGGAGTTCGGCCAAAAAGTCGGCTTCGCTGCCGGACATCAACGCTTCGGCATCTTCATTGCTGCGCGTCCAGACCACGGCGCAACGATCGTTATCGACAGGCAGCAAGGCCAGCGGACCAGAAGCGGTAAAACGTTCGAACGCGACATTGTTATGGGGCAGGGATGTTTTAACGGTGGTGACCAGCCCTGTTTGGCCGTATTCGGTGATGTGTTGGGCTATTTCCAGCAGCTTGCGCACCGAGGAGTTGCCGCCGTCTGCGCCAACCAGCAGTTTGGTCGTAACGATAAAAGATTCATCGCCGCGTTTCAGGCTGATGTTGACGCTATTGCTGCCGGCCATCAAGCCGACCAAGCGGACCGGGCAGATCAGTTCTATGCCGGCTTCTGTAACCAGGTCGGCGATATGCGTTTCAATGTCCCGTGCGTTAATGACATAGCCTAGCGCTTCCACTTTTTCTTTTTGCGCCGAAAGCCTGACTTTACCGAAATGACCTTGATCGGAAACATGGATTTTTTTGATCGCGGTGGCGGCTTCCGCAATGCCTTGCCAGATTCCCATCGCTTCGAGCATTTTCACGGTACCGGCAGCCAACGCTAGCGCACGGTCGCCGGAGTTGGAGTCATGCAATTGTTCGCGGGTGTTGGCTTCAACTATCGCAATTTTCAGGCCGGTGTCTCTTAACGCCAGCGCCAGACAGTTACCGGCCAAGCCGCCGCCGACAATCAATAAATCATAATCATGTTGCATCAGGTCGCCTGCATTAAGCTTTCAATTTCCGCAATGGTTTTGGGTACGCCGCTGGTCAAAATCTCGTGCCCTTCGGCGGTCACCAGCACATCGTCTTCAATGCGTATGCCTATGCCGCGCCATTGCTCGTCAACGGTCGTGCAATCCTCCGGGATATACAAGCCCGGTTCGATGGTCAGCACCATGCCGGGTTCCAGCAGGCGCCATTCCTTGTCCAGTTTATAGTCGCCGACATCATGCACATCCATGCCTAACCAATGGCCGATCCGGTGCATGTAAAACTGTTTGTATTTTTCGTCTTTGATCAGTTTCGCTACTCTGCCTTTGAGCAGTCCCAGCGACACCAGCCCCTTGGTCAGCACTTCGACTGAAGCATCATGCGCCAGATGCCACGGTAAGCCGGGTTGGATTTGGGAGAGGGCCGCAGCCTGGGCATCCAGGACCAGTTGGTAAAGTTGTTTTTGCGGCTCGCTAAAACGCCCGGAAACCGGGTAAGTGCGGGTAATATCGGCTGCGTAATGGTCGCATTCGGCGCCGGCATCGACCAGCAATAAATCGCCATTTTTTAATTTGTCCGCATTTTCGGTGTAATGCAATACGCAGGCATTTTTTCCGCCGGCGACAATCGAAGGGTAAGCCTCCGCACGCAAGCCTTCCTGGATAAAGTTATAAACAATTTCCGCTTCTATCTGGTACTCATAAAGGCTCGGTTTGCATTTTTGCATGGCGCTAACATGGGCTCTGGCAGATACCTCCGCCGCGCGGCGCATCAGTTTGAGCTCTTCAGCGCTCTTGAACAGGCGCATCTCATGCAGGATATGTTCCAGCGAAACCAGTTCACCCGGCGCAGTGACGCCGCTTCTGGACTGGCTGCGGATATGGTTAATCCAGACCAGCAGGTTGTGGTCGAGGTCGGAATCCCGTCCGATCGGGTAATAGACTTTACCTTTGTCTTCCAGCATGCCCGGCAAAATGTCGTCCAGGTCGTCAATCGGAAAAGAATCGTCAGCTTTATAATGCTTGGTAGCCCCTTCAAGACCGGCGTGCGCGCCTTCCCATAAGGCTTTTTTCTCATCGAATTCGCGGCAAAATAAAATGTATTCGCCTTGTTTGCGCCCGGGGATAAAGACAGCCAGAGAGTCCGGCTCGTTAAAGCCAGTCAAATAATAAAAATCGCTGTCCTGCCGGAACGGATAATTCACATCCCGGTTGCGAGTTCGGACTGCTGCGCTGCCTATCAGCGCAATATTGCCTATGCCGATCTGTTGCATTAATCGTTTGCGGCGTTTTTTAAATTCACTTTGTTTCATTTCTAAATCAGGTAAGGGGTTAAAGGCTCAGGCGAAAGACAAAAGGTTCAGTGTCGTCTTTCGTCTTTTGCCTGGTATTTTTCGCCTTGGTCATTTAATTCGCTTTTCAGCAATAAAACAGCCGATCTCATGTATTCGGTAATTTCCATAAAATCGTTCTCGTCTTCCTCGCCTTCAGCGTCGGTATCCAGTTTGGTAAATTCGATAATGTCTTTCAGTATGGCGGAAGCATCCTTGGACCATTCGGAGTCGGCATGAGTCACGCCCACGCCTAAGAGAAAACCTTGGCACCAGTGAGTTAATGCCTCAACTTGGTCGCTTAACGAGGCTTCATCGTCGTCCGGTAAAAATAAGTCAAATTCAAACTCATCACTCGCCAGCAAGTTTCGCGTTTCTTCAAACAAGCGCGCCAGCACCTCTTTGTCTTGGTCCGCTACCGGTGCGGCATGCCGGAACAGCTCGGCTAACCACTCGGCGCTTCGAGCCTGTTCATTGACGCATAACATGCCTGTTGCCATGCCGTGAGCTTGCGCCGCCGAAAGTTCGGCATCGCTTTGTATAACTATTGCATTAATTACTTCGTAAGTCATAAATTCCACATAATAATTTCACTATCGCGGACTAAAAATATCGCTTATGCTACCATGATCATTAACTTGGATAATATTTGTTAATCTTGAATCATCCGGTAAATACGCAATATGGTGCGTATCTTCCAGCAACAGCCTAGTATCGCCATGACACAATCAAATCAATCTTTAGAGTTAAAAGACCTCGAAGACAAGCTGGATCAGCTGATCGAGCAGTACACCCATTTGCAGAATGAAAACAGCTCCCTGAAAATCAAGCAAGATTCACTGGTTCGGGAAAAAGCCAAGCTGTTGGAAAAAACCACGCTGGCCAGAACCCGGGTTGAAGCCATGATTACTCGTCTGAAAGCAATGGAGAGCGGTTCATGAATAAAAAGCCCCAGCCCGTATCGTTAACCATTATGGGCAAAGAATATAAGATTGCCTGTGCGCCCGAAGAGCAAAGCGACCTGATCAAGTCGGCCGGACAACTCGATGCGCAAATGCGGCAAATGAGGGATTCCGGCAGGGTAGCCGGCGCTGACAGAATTGCGGTCATGGCGGCGCTTAACTTGGCTCATGAATTACAGTTGATGAAAAGTCAAAATGCCGCGCTCCATAAGACCTTGAGCGAATGTCTGACAAAAATGACTCACAAAATAGAAAACGTTTTAGAAAATCATTAAACACGCTAAACTATTGTCTTGCATCTCCTGCAGCATTCGAGAGTGTGCTGGGTGTTTCCTGAACCTGTTTTTACCCCGGGGGCGGATACCGTTACTGGTGTGCATGCCCGTTTTATACGGGAAGCCTGATTTACCGGTCATGTCCCCACTTGAACCTCCGGTTCAAGGACGAAAGCATATTACGGTGCAGGCGGGAGATGCACTCTAATCACTTCCTATTTAAA
>Ga0079306_1002439_pt1 | contig 10399 bp, 16 predicted proteins | sample Methanotroph_Enr_FD_79181 | JGI IMG/M metagenome (GOLD analysis project Ga0079306, IMG submission 79181) | Enriched soil microbial communities from Old Woman Creek wetland in Ohio, USA - Methanotroph_Enrichment_5 | ecosystem: Environmental > Terrestrial > Soil > Wetlands | place: USA: Ohio...
GACGCCGTTGCGGGCGTAGTCGCCGAGGTCGCCTCGGCAGGTGGATTCCGAGCGGGCCAGCTGGTCGCGCACGTGAGCGGGGCTTTGTCGCTCTCGGTGCTCGAGCCCGCCGCGAGCGCGGGTGCACTGATCGGCTGCCTGCACCCGCTTCAGTCCTTCGCCACCGCCGAGGACGCGATCCGCACGCTGCCCGGCTCGGTGTTCGGAGTCACCGCCGGTCCGGGCGCCGCCGAGCGGCTCGACGAGCTGGTCGCCGCGCTCGGCGGCACGTCGGTACGCGTGGCCGATGCCGACAAGGCGCTGTACCACGCTGCCGCCGTCATGGCGTCCAACTACCTCGTAGCGCTCGAGGACGCCGCCGTGAGCACGCTGATGCGGGCAGGTTTCGACGAGACCTCGGCCCTGCGCGCGCTGCGTCCCCTGATCGCGGGTACCGCCGAGAACCTCGCCGCCCTCGGACCCACCCGCGCGCTGACCGGCCCCATCGTGCGCGGCGACGTCGACACCGTGCGCGGCCACCTCGAGGCGCTGCGCGAACTGCCCGGCGACGAGTCGGCGCTCTACCGCGCTCTCGGCCGACACACGCTCGAGATCACCCGCCGCCGAGCAACCCTGACCGCCGAGCAGGACGCGGCGCTCGCTGAGCTGCTCGCGGAGTGAAACACCGCTGAAACCTCGCCGTGCGAGTATCTTCGAACAACACACCAGCAAAGGGGACTCGACATGGATCTGACTCAGGGAAGCGGCGGTGGCCTCAAGCGATCTGTCAGTGCGAGAGTGGAGCCCGGATCGCATCCGGGAACATGGACGGTCACCTTCGAGTCGCAGGCCGTTCCCGGCACGTTGGCGGTGTTTGCCGGCACCCTTGCGCTCACGGGACTCGACATCATCTCGGCAATGGTTCGCACGTCGCCCGGCGCGGTGACCGATATCTTCGACGTCATGCCGCTGGGCGGCACCGCGCTGGATCGCATCGACGCCGAGCGGTTGTCGCAGCATGCGACCGAGGCGCTGGAAGGCCGTCGCGATCTCGCGGGCGAGTTGCGGACGTTGCGACGCTCGAGCGGCGAGCGTGCGGGTCAGGCGCCGCGGGTCGAGACCACCACCGACAGTTCGCTCACCACCGGCATCAACGTGGTCGCACCCGACAGGGCCGGCTTGCTCTACGACATCGCCTCCACGCTGACAGCCCATGGCCTGCGCACGCGATCCCTCTCGGCGCTCACGTTCAACGGACACGCGCACGACACGTTCCGCGTCGTGGATGCGCTCGGGAAGCCGCCGCAAGAATTGCTCGTACTGAGCCGCTTGCAGGCGGCACTCGTTCGCGCCTGTTCGTAGGGTACGGGTATCTCACACGGCGCCGGGCGATTGAGCCCACCCTTCGGCAGGGAATACTCCAGGGCGTGATCGAAGGGAGGCGTCATGGAGACTGCGAAGAATCCGTACTTCCGCTCCATCGTCGAGTTCATTCACGACATCGCCGCCGGGGTCTTTCCGGGAGCCGTCTGGTTCGCATGGATGCTCAGGCGCAGCATGGAGACCTCGTCCCCCGACGCTGTCGGGGAGCTCGCCCGTGCATCGATGAGCCTGTGGGTGATCCTGCTGGTAGCGCTGTTCGCGATCGCCGCCACGGGAGCGATGCGCCTCGTGTACTGGAAGCTCAATGTGCGCGAGGGGGCCCTGGACTCCAAGAAGCGGCTGATCCTCATCAAGCACACGCTGTTCGTGGCGCTGATGCTTGTCTCGGTCTGGGTGATGACGACGCTGCTCCCGTAGAGGAGGCTCTATGAGCTGGGCACCACACGAAGGCGAGCTCACGCTGGCGGATTACCTTGCGGCGATGGCGCGCGCGGTGTTCGTTTCCGGCATCAACTGGAAGGTCATCGACGCCAAGTGGGACGGCATCGTCTCGGCGTTTGACGGGTTCGATCCTGAGACGGTCGCCGGGTACACGCCTGCGGACGTCGAACGGCTGCTGTCGGACGCGCGCATCGTGCGCAATCGCAAGAAGGTGGAGGCGATCGTCCACAACGCGGGTGAGCTCATCGTGGTCGACCGCGAGTTCGGCGGCATCCGCACATACCTCGAATCGTTCGACGACAACGACCTGCTCATCAAGGATCTGCACAAGCGCTTCGCGTTCCTCGGCGAGTCGGTCGCGCACTTCTTCCTGTTCGCGGTGAACTTCAACTACCCCGCGCAGGAGGCTTGGGCCAAGCAGCACTTCGGCGAGTCACACCCGCATCATCCGTAGGGAGGCACCGTCATGACCACGATGGAGAAGTTGAGTCCGGAACTACGCGGATTCCTGACCCTGTACAAGTGGGTGCGCATCGATCCGGTTCCGTGGGTCGCGCCGGCAAAGCCGCTCGCGGAGTCGAAACTCGGTCTCGTGGTGCACGCGTGCATGACGATGCCCGAGCAGCCGCCCTTCCATGCCGAGCTGCCCGACAACGACCCCTCGATCCGCATCGTGCCCTCCGACATCGACCCGCGCGTGCTGGTGAACACCTATCCCGGCCAGGGGTTCGACCACGCGGGGTTGCAGGAGGACCCCAACCTGCTGATCCCGCTCGACCGGCTTCGCGAGATGGTGGCCGATGGCGAGATCGGTGAACTGGGGTCGCGGGTGGTGTCGCTGTGCGGGCACCTCACCAAGCCGAAGGTTCTCATCGAGGAGACCGCGCCTGAGATCGCCCGCATCTTCGTCGAGGACGGCATCGAGGTCGCGCTGCTGGTGCCTGCTTGACCGATGTGCAACCAGACCGTGAGTCTGGTCGCCGCCGAACTCGAGCGTGCCGGCATTCCCACCGTCACCCAGGTGTTCCTCCGCGAGATCGCCGAGAAGGTCCGCCCGCCCAGAGCGCTCTGGGTGCCGTTCGACCACGGCTATCCGCTCGGCGAGCCGGGCAACCCCACACTCCAGACCGACGTGCTGCGGCAGACGTTCGCACTGCTCGACGAGGACGGGCCTGGCCCCGTACTCAAGGAGTTCGAGGCCGAAGACGGCTGGTGGTAGGAGATGGCGCGTGTCATACGCATGTGCATACAATGCGTATGACAGTTCCACGACCGAGTCCAAGGACACGCCATGACCGCCAGAGTCACCATCTCTTTGCCCGACGAGCTGCTCGCACAGCTCGATCTGATTGCTGAACGCGAATCGCTCACGCGAAGTGACGTCGTGCGCGAAGCGGCGGGACAGTACCTGGCGACCCGAGCGAGTGGTACCGAGGCGGCCTTGCGCCAGCAAGCTGTGGAAGACGGAATCGCGTGGCTGAGACAGGTCGCGGACAAACAGGGCATCGATGAACGCCGTGGCCTCGAGATTCTCCGCGAGATCCGCGGCGATTCGGCCGGCAGCTCCAACCGGCCTGCTGACGTCGGTAGCGGCGGTGGGAAATGAACGCGGTGGCTCAGGTCGTCCTTGACGCGTCGGTCGGCGTGAAGTGGTTTCGCGACGAGCCCGGTTCGGCCGAGGCGCTTGAGCTCCTGCGCACGCACGGTCGCGGCGAGATCCAGTTGGTGGTGCCGTCGATCTTCGTCTACGAGCTGGTTGCGGTAGCGACGCGCACGATGTCGGCAGCGGATGCGCGCGTGTTCTGGGAGCGGTTCCTGAGCTGGCGAATCGCGGTGGTCGAAGTGGGCGGTGCGCTTGTCCATGAGGCGCTCGAACTTCAGGACCGGCTCGGCTGCAGCTTCTACGATGCGGTCGCACCGGCGCTCGCCGAGCGGTTGGGTGCGCCCCTGTACTCGGCCGATGTGCGGGCCCACGGGCTCGTGCCCGATGCTGTGGTGCTCGGCCGATGAACCTCACCGAGGCACCAGCACCGTCGGCGCAGCGTGACCCCCGGCCCATACTCGGCGATAATGGCGGGGAACCCATCCTCGACAGTCCCCGAGACTTCTCGCCTGAAAGGCCCACCTCATGATTCCTCGCTACTCACGCCCCGAGATGGCACACATCTGGGAGCTCGAGAACAAGTTCGCCATCTGGCAGGAGATCGAGGTCCTCGCGTGCGAAGCGCAGGCCGAGCTGGGGCAGGCTGGCATCACGCGTGAAGAGGCCGCGCACATTCGCGCCACGGCAGCGTGCGAGGTGGCCCGGATCGACGAGATCGAGCGCGTCACCAACCACGATGTCATCGCCTTCCTCACCAACATGGCCGAGTTCATCGACGCCGGCTTCGGCGAAGAGGATCCCAAGCCCAGCCGCTGGGTCCACTACGGCATGACCTCGAGCGATCTGGGCGACACCGCTCTGTGCTACCAGATGACCCAGGCGATCGACATCCTCATCGCCGACGTTCGCCGCATCGGTGCCATCTGCAAGCGACGCGCGCTCGAGGAGCGCGACACCCTGTGCGTCGGGCGTACGCACGGCATTCACGCCGAGCCGATGACCATGGGCATGAAGTTCGGCCGGTGGGCGTTCTCGATGAAGCGCGCCGAGGAGCGTCTCATCCGCACGCGTGAGACTGTCGCCGTCGGCGCCATCTCCGGTGCGGTGGGCAGCTACTCCAACATCGACCCGTTCGTCGAGGAGTACGTCTGCAGCAAGTTGGGCCTCACCCCGGAGCCCATGTCCACGCAGGTCATCCCCCGCGACCGCCACGCGCAGTTCCTCGCCGTACTCGCCACCGTCGCCGCCTCCGCCGAGGAGATCGCGATGGAGGTGCGCGCGCTCCAGAAGTCCGACACCCTCGAGGCGGAGGAGCCGTTCGCCAAGGGCCAGAAGGGCTCCTCGGCGATGCCGCATAAGCGCAATCCGATCACCGCCGAGCGTGTCTGCGGTCTCGCGCGCGTCATCAAGGCCAACGCCCAGGTGGGCTTCGACAACGTGGCGCTCTGGCACGAGCGCGACATCAGCCACTCCTCCGCGGAGCGCGTCGTGCTCGCGGACTCGACTATCGCGCTGGACTACATCCTCAGCAAGCTTGAGTGGATCCTCGACGGTCTCGTGCTCTATCCCGAGCGTATGATGGCGAACCTCGAGTCCACACGCGGACTGATCTACAGCAGCCGCGTGCTGCTGGCGCTGGTCGATACAGGCATGCTGCGCGAGGACGCGTACGTGGTGGTGCAGACCGCTGCGATGAAGGTGTGGGACGACATTCAGAACGCCGTTCCCGGACCGGGTTTCCGCGACTACCTCGAGGGTGGATCTCACGAGTTCCCGCTCGACTTCGCGACCGTTGAGGACTGCTTCGATCCGCGGCAGTTCCTGACGCGCACGGGCGTGCTGTTCGACAGGGTGGAGCAGCTCGAGTTCTGATCGGCTCCCGGACCAGGGTCCTGAGACTCAACCGGCACTCGTCGCGCGCCCTCGCACACTTGCAGTGATTACCAAGCACCTCCACGTGGGAATGGTGTAGAGACCAGTCACGTGAGAGGAGGTGTAGCGATGCAGATGCAGACGGAAGCGACCGTTCTAACGTGTCTCGCCGAGGACTGCTCCTACAACTGCCGAGACGAGTGCTGTGCGCCCGCCATCGAGGTTGGGGATGACCACCCCAAGTGCGACACGTTCACCACCGGTGAGGTGGCGATCGCGGACATGATGGCGACGGTTCAAGACTGCAAAGTGGGCGACTGCCGCTTCAACGATTCGATGGCATGTTCCGCGCCGGGGGTCACGCTCTCGACGCACGCGGGTCACGCTGACTGCTTGACCTACCGGCACTAGTCCCCTTCTCCTGTACCGGTTCTTCGTAGCGGTCGCATGACGACGAGGACCGCCGCGCACCGTGCGCGGCGGTCCTCGCTACCTTCTGGTGGTCGTTCGCTAGCGCGCCTGAAGCACGGCCAGCGCAGCGACGTTGTCGGCGGTGTCGACCACGATTTGAGCAGTGGGCGCGTCGCCCGCGATCATGAGCAGCTGCTTCACGTCGATGTCCGCGTCAGCCAGCGCGCGAGACACTGCGGCCAGCTGGCCGCGGTCGTTGGGGACTTCCGCGGTGATGACCGACGTCGCGGAGATCGTGGCGTCGGGAATCGTCTCCAGCGCCTCGGCGGCCAGGCGGCTGTTGTCCGGGAAGATCAGGAAGACGCCGATCCCGCCCTCCTCGTAGGCGCGAATGCCCAGGACGTTGATGCTCTTGGCGTACAGGTGCTCCGTAATGTCGGCAAGCAGGCCCACGCGATTGGGAGCGCGCAGGACGAGTTCGTTGCGAAGCTGGACGGTGGTCATGAGGCCTCCTCTGTTGGTCTACGTACTAAATGCCCCTTTCAGGTGCAAACCACTCTAATACCTGCAGAGCCCGGAGCGTGAGCCATTTGCTGGGCTTGCCCTTGCGTTCCACATCGGCGCGCATCTTGCCGTTGAAGCTGGTACGAAGCGTCCACCGCATCTTGTCATCCGCCGTGGATTCGACCAGCCCCAGCGCGGTCTCGTATTCAGCGCGGCGCGGCTCGCCCACGGCGCGCAGCGCCAGCAGAGCCTCGAGCGCATCGGAGTTGTAGCTGAGCGGGTACCCGAAGCGCGTCCAGCCCGGCTTGTCGTCGTAATGGAGCGGCTGGTGCTCGGCGAGGAAGAGGTCGCGCACCTCCGCTCGCTCGGTGGCGTGCGCCTGGTAGATCACGTCCTTGAACTCGGCATACTCGACCGGGAGCGAGCGGAACACCTCCTTGTCGCGGAGCGCGTCCACGCACGCGGCGCGGAGCTCCTCGGCACCGTCGGGCCACAACTCGTGCGGCACCTCGCCGAGAAATAGCAGCGTCTTGGGGGTGAGCATGTGGCAGTACCCGTTCAGCGAGAACGGTTGCATGTCCGAGCACCCGAGGAAGCCGAGCCGCCTGTAGCCGTCGGCGATGCACGCGACCGCGGCGATGACGCGCTCGTCACGCGCCCAGCCCATGCGCGCGAGTCCCCGGCCTACGTTCGCAGTGAGGCACGGCATGTGGTACCGCGCCTTGGGGTTCGCGCTCCACCCGCCGTCCGGTTTCTGGCGGTCGAACGCGTACGCGGCGCCCCGCTGCACCAGCTCGTCGTCGCCCGATGCCCACAGCTCGCCGAGGAACGTGATCTGCCACAACGACCCACCGTACTTCTGGTAGTCGCGCGAGGTCATGTCCCACGAGCCGTCCTCATGTTGCTCGGAGAGGATGCGGGCGACGGGGGAGTACTCGTTGCGGCGAGCCCAGAGCGCGAGCGTGTCCGGGGTGTCGGGTTCGGCCAGCAGGGTGCGTCGCGTCAACACCGAGACCGCCGGGTTCTCAGGTTCGAGAAGCCACTCGAGGGTCTCGGCAGGGACGCGGTCGAGGATCCTTGCGCGCATCGTGAACGCCATCGGATCAGCCCCGCTACATCGTGGTGATGTTGAGGATGTTGCCTTCCGTGTCTTTGAACCAGGCGGCTTTGCCCACGTCCATCTCGGCGATTCCGCCGGTGGTCTGGATGCCCATCTCCGGCATGTCGTACTCCTCGAACACGACGCCCTTGGCGAGCAGGTCGGCAACGACGAAGTCCCACGCGTCGTTGGGGATGCCGAAGGCGAGGGTAGTGTTCTCGGGTGCAGGCATGCCGGGGCGCTCGTAGATCATCACGGTCGCGCCGTCAGCGACGCTGAACATGCCGCTGTCGGGTCCGATCGAACGGTCTTCGACGAGACCGAGCACCTCCGTGTAGAACTTCTTCGCACGGTTGAAGTCCTCGGCCCTGAGTACTCCAGCCATCGGAAAGTCGTTGAGTCCGGCCATGACAGACCTCACTTCCGATAGGGCGCTGTTGGCGCCTTCGATCCAAGCACTTCTGGATACCCACATCGGAGGAATCGGTCACCGGCGCCGGGCGTGGCTACCCCGCGGCGCGCTCCACCACTGCCAGATTCGCGTCAACGATGGGCATGTGCGGTACGGCCGAATGCAGTTCGGCCGGCCGGACCTCGCGCACGGTGAAGCGCGGTGCCGCGAACGTCGCGCGGATCTCCTCGGCGCTGACGCGACGCGGGCCGAAGCCTGCGGGCACGCGGTCCGAGAAGCACAGCATGGCGTAGACGCCGCCGGGGACGAGAGCCTCGGCGAGGAGGTCGGCGAAGCGCACACGGCCCTCGTCGGAGAGCGCGTGGAAGAAGCCGCAGTCGATGACGGCGTCGAACGGACCGCCCGCCGCGGGCATCGTGTCGAGCACGTCGCCCTCGAGGAAGTCCGCGCGCTCGGTCAGCCCGCGCTGCTCGGCGGTCTCGCGGGCCGAGGCCAACGCCGAGGCGACCGCATCGATGCCTACGATCGAGGCTCCCCGTTCGGCGAGCATGAGGGCGTTGTCGCCTCGCCCGCACCCGACGTCGAGCACTCTGCCGGTTCCGATGACGCCTGCTTCTGCGAGTGCGACGAGCTCGGGCTGCGGCCTGCCGATGTCCCACGGCGCGCCGGCGTCGTACTGCCGAGCGAACCGCTCGTGCGGGTGACCGCCGGGATGACCGCCCGGGTGCCCGCCAGCGCTGCCAGGGTGCCCGCCGCCGTGCCCGGCCGGAAGTCCGCCTGCGGGTGCTTCATCGTGTCCGGTCACGTCGTCCTCCGTGGTCGCGTCAGTAGATCCAGGGAATCAGCTTCTTCACGTGCTTTGCGTACTCAGCGTACTCGGGGAAGCGCTCGGTGAGCCACTCCTGTTCTCGGCGGGTCTTGAGGTCGAAGAGAACGAACAAGGCTGCGGTGAGCGCCAGCGTCGGCCACGAGTTATGCCACAGGCCCAAGCCGAGGGCCCCGATGAGCAGGCCGCTGTAGATGGGGTTGCGGACGATCCGGTACGGACCGCTCGTGGTGAGCGTGGCCTCGTCCTTGGGGTAGGGCAGCGCGGTCAGATTGTTGCGTCCCAGCGCGATCAGTCCCCAGACCGCAAGCGCCGCGCCCGGGACCATCAGCACGAGGCCAAGGAGTGCACCGATGGTGGCAGCCGGCTCGTTCCAAGGCGGCTGGTTGGGCCACAACGCTGAGGCCGACGCGATGGCGGCGAACAGGGCGAACTGCACGATGACGTACCACTCGCCACGTGCGCCACGCCACCAGGGCGTCTTGCTGGATGTGCGACCATTCTGACCGTTCGGTGTACTCATTCGACCTCCCGTAGGGGTTCATGCCCGAACCTCGGGTACCATTGTTCCTGAGGGCGCACCACAATCGAACGCGACAGTACCTGCCGAGAAAGGCGAGCCATGCGCAGCGAGATCGTCATCACACTGACCGGTCCCGACCGAGTCGGTATCGTCGAGGAGGTCACAGGCCTGCTTCTCGGACTGAACTGCAACGTCGAGAGCAGCCGCATGGCGCGTCTCGGCGGTGAGTTCGCTGTGCTGATGCTCGTCACCGTGCCCGAGAGCCGCGAGGATGACCTCGCCGACGCGTTCCGGGGGCTCACCGAGCAGGGCTACAAGGTCACCTACAGTCCCACCGTCGCGACGCAGGGCTCTGTTCGGGCCGACTGGGAGGCGTTCCGCATCGAGGTGCAGGGCGCGGACCACGAGGGCATCATCCATGAGATCGCGCAGGGTCTGGCGCAGCGCGGCGTGAACATCGAGTCGATGGAGACGTCGGCGAGGCCCGCACCGACCAGTGGCACGATGCTCTTCACGATGATCGCCGAGGTCGTCGTTCCGCCCGGGCTCGCGGACACCGACTGGATCGATCAGCTCGGCGAGGCTGGCCACGAGGCGAACGTCGATATCGAGGTAGAGGCGCTCTAGCGTCCCGGCGGGACGCGTACCCGCTCGTCGCGTGCGGCACCGAATCGTGCTCCGCGCACTGGCCGAGGAGGTCACATGCCCGACGATCCCACCACCGCCACGCCGACTGAACCCGAGCCGGACCCGGACACCGAACCCGTCGCCGATTCCGAACCCGCAGCTGACGCCGCGACCGAGCCTGAGACGGCGGCGGGATTCTCCAGCGCTGAGGCGCGGGAGGCATGGGACGACGTGATCGCGCGGATGGCCGAGCTCGGCGAAGCGGTCGCTCGCTGGACCAGGACGGCCGTAAACGACCCTACCGCCAAGCAGAAGCTTGCCGAGATCCGGCGCGGTATCAGCGACATCACCAGCAAGGGCGAGGAGACGTTCAGCCACGTCGCCGACAGCGATGCCGGCAAGCAGTTCGCGCAAAGCGCCGAGCACGCGGGTGCGGCCATCGGCGACGCGGCACAGCAGTTCTCGACCGTAGCCGCACCCCACGTGAAGAGCGCGTTCGAAGGGCTCGCGGGCATCTTCGGCAAGGCTGCCGAGCGGATCGACGAAGCAACGCGGAGGCACGAGGAGGCTGCGGCCGCCGCGACATCCGCACCGCCTGCACCCGCTCCGGCCCCAGACATCCCCGAGCCGCCCGCGGACACTGCACACGAGTCACCAGCCTCGGACATGTCCGAGACGACCGATGAGTGATCCCGCGAACGCTGCAGCTGTACCGGGCC
>Ga0079306_1002440_pt1 | contig 10391 bp, 10 predicted proteins | sample Methanotroph_Enr_FD_79181 | JGI IMG/M metagenome (GOLD analysis project Ga0079306, IMG submission 79181) | Enriched soil microbial communities from Old Woman Creek wetland in Ohio, USA - Methanotroph_Enrichment_5 | ecosystem: Environmental > Terrestrial > Soil > Wetlands | place: USA: Ohio...
AAGATCATGAATCCACAACATAAACGGTTGCTGTCTCAACTCAATTGCAGTTTGGAATAATCCCCAAAGTGCAATAAAGATCGGCATCTGTAGCAGCATTGGTAAACAACCGCCTGCGGGATTTATTCCGTAAGTAGAATAAAGTTTCATGGTTTCTTTATTCAGCTTGGTTGGATCATCTTTAAATTTTTCTTTTATTTCTGCGATCTTTGGTTGAAGCATCTGCATTTTTTTCATCGAATGCATGCTGCTTTTAGTAAGCGGATAAGTAACTAATTTTATTATCAAAGAAAAAATGATAATTACAAATCCGTAGTTCGGAATAAATAAATGCAAGAACTCGAAGAGCGGAAGCATTAAATATTCGGCAATCGGGCGGACAATTATCTTCAATCCAATGAATCCACCAAAATCGATAATCTTATCAAAATTCTTTCCGTAGTGCTTAAAAAGATCGTAGCTAACCGGTCCCAAATAAATTAAAAATGATTCAGACGATTTTTCACTATTCGTCATCTTCATTTTTAAACTTGCAGAATACATTTCTTTTATTCCGCCATTAGGCCAGTGATAACTGTTTCCTTTAATGTACGCGCCTTCAACATTCTCGGTGTTTTCAGGAGCGATGATCGCCGCGAAGTATTTATTCCTTATTGTTACCCAGTCAACTTTCCCACCGAAATCTTTTTCAACCTTTTCTCCTCCCTTTGGAGCATCAACAATGATCTGTTCTCCACCGGAAAAAACGCTTGCGTTTGCAGCGGCAGCTTCGTCAACTGAATTTTCTTCAACAAACCGTAACCCGCTATTCCAAACAACATCATACATTCCGTTTGTAATAATGCTGTTCATTTTGGAAAACTCAACCGTAAAGCGAGTATCATACCGGGCTCCGAAAAAAGTAAAATTCTTTTTAATATATCCGTTGTCTTTTGTTTTGTAAACAAACGAAATGGTAAGAGAATCTTTTCCGGAAATTTTTATATCTGAAGCAGTAACCGATGGAGTAAACGAAAGATCAGCAGTAGAAACAGCTTTTCCTTCGGAAGTAATAAAAGCTAAATCAAAACTTCCTCCTTTTGAATAATTAAGAAGCTGAACATCTTTTTCGTAATAAGGTTTATTGTTAGAGCCTTTTTTGTAGTTCCAATTATCATATTTTTTTAAAAAATATTTAGTGATCTTTCCCCCTTGTGTTGAAAGCTCAATAATAGCTTCATCATTTTCAACAGTAATTGTTTTTTCCGGAAGGGGTACGGAAGAGAATAAAGAACCTAGTGAGGCTGAATCATTTTTAGTAGGAAGTTCTTTTGCTTCTTCAATCTTTCGCTCATTAACTTTTGGCGTTACTTCTTGTTTAACAATTTCTTGTTTTTTTTGCTTTGCCGGAGGCGTGGTAGGTGCGCTTATATAAAGCCACACCATAAGGATTATCCCTATCAAGACAAATGCTATAGTTGTTTGTTTTTCCATACTATTCCTGTATTAAGTAAGAGGATCAAATCCTCCTTTATTAAATGGATTACATCGTAAAATTCGCCACGTTGCTTTTGCACCCCCTTTAATAACACCATACTTGGTAAAAGCCTGGAGTGCATATTCTGAACAAGTAGGATAAAACCGGCATGAAGGTGGAAACAACGGCGAAATTACTTTCTGATATCCCTTAATCAGTAAAATAAAAATATATTTCATTTATTTTCGTTTCTCATTATAGCACCTAGGGTCTCTTGAACACCCGGCATTACGTCAAAAAGGCCTATTGTTTTATGTTCTGTTTGATTTAAAAGAAAAGGTGAAAAAATAATAAACAATTGTTTTTTCTTTTCTTTACAGAATGAAGAAATCGGAAGTTTGTTTAAACGGTAAGATTCCCGAAGAAGTCTTTTCACACGATTTCTCCAAACAGCATTTCCGGCTTTTTTTGAAACCGCCACAGCAACTTTAGGAAAAGCAGCACTGCTTTCGTCAACAAAAAGGTAAACAACTTTAATTTTTTTATTACTAGAGAAGGAAATCTTTCCGCTTGTATATAATTTTTCGAAGAGTTTTTTTTCTTTTATCCGCTCATTTTTGCTAAAAGAAAAAGGTTTCACAACTCATTACTTTTCATCACTTACTGTAAGTCTTTTTCTTCCTTTGGCGCGACGTCTCGAAAGAACTCTTCTTCCATCTTTCGAACTCATTCTTTCGCGGAAGCCGTGTTTATTCTTTCTTTTTCTATTACTTGGTTGATATGTTCTTTTCATTTTTTCTCCTATTATAAAGGAAGCAAAAATAACCACTTATCGGTAAATAAACAACTATAAAGAGAATGAAAATTTCTGCCCGATATTTTGTTTCCATCTACTTTAGAGTAATTAATTCGGGTTTTCAAGCCTTTTTAGTTAAAAACTCTCAAAAAAGAAGGGTTGCCATTAAAAACAGAGAAACAAAATTTTTTATTTATTTTTTAAAAATTTAACTTGCAATACAACTTTCATCTGTCTATTTTTTCATAAGAAAACAACCAACCGTGGGTTGTTGATAAATTGTGGACAAGTTGTTGTTGTGGAAACGTTTCACATTTTGTCGCCTTGCAAAAACCGCCACCAAGCTTTTACAAAACGTTACTAATTTAAAACAATTTACCGTATCCGTTTGTTTTATAATCAGTTACGGGGGCGTGTTTAATGTTAAAAAGTTGTTGATAATGTTGGTTCGGCTAATTAATAAAACCATTATTCTTTAATTTTTAATCGATTTTGTAAATTTTCTTTGTGGAAAACTAATGATTACTCTTGATTCATCTTACTCAACCCAAACCTTAACTCCCGAAAGAATTTGGCTCGATTGTCTTAAAGTTATAAAAGAAAATGTTAGTCCGATGGCATATAGCACATGGTTTCTTCCTATTAAACCGGTTGGGCGCCAAAACAATATTTTAAAGGTTGAACTTCCTGGAAATTTTCATTGGGAGTGGATTGAAGAGCACTATAAATCTCTCATAACCAAAGCACTAAAAACTGCTGCCGGTGAAGAAGCAAAATTAGAATACATTGTTGTTAATGATTTTGGACAGGAGTCAGAAACAACACCCCAACCAGTCCAACAATCCGAAAAAAGACAGGAAACCACTTTTTTTCAGCAGAAGCAAGTTGAAAAAATAAAAAGTTCTTTAAATCCAAAGTATACGTTTGATAATTTCATTAAAGGCGAAGGAAACCAGCTTGCCAGGGCTGCTGCAGGGGCAATAAGTGAAAACCCAGGCGGTACGGCATTTAATCCCTTTTTTGTTTATGGTGGAGTTGGTCTTGGCAAAACCCATTTGATTCAGGCGATTGGAAATGAAATATTGGCAAAGTTGCCGGGTAAGAAAATTATTTACCTTTCTTCCGATCAGTTTACAGTTGAATTCTTAGATGCCATTCAAAACAACAAAGCAAATGAGTTTTCTGCTTATTACAGATCAATGGATGTTTTAATTCTTGATGATATACAATTCTTGATACACAAAGAAAAAACTCAAGAATATTTCTTTAATATCTTTAATACGTTACACCAATCAGGAAAACAGATTATTCTTTCAAGCGATAAAGCTCCAAAAGACCTAAAGGGGATGGACGAAAGATTGATTTCCAGGTTTCACTGGGGATTGCAAGCCGATATTCAACCACCAGACTTTGAGACTAGAATAGCTATTCTAAGCAAAAAAGCGAACGATTTTGGTATAGTTATTTCAAGTGAAATTTTGGAATATATAGCAACAAATATTACTTCAAATATCCGTGAACTCGAAGGCTGTTTAATTAAACTATTGGCTAATGTTTCACTAAATTCGAAAAAAATAACTCTTGAATTAGTTAAAAAATCTGTTAGAGAAATTTTTACTTCAAAAAAAATAAACATTGGAATAGATATTATAACAAAAATTACGTGCGAGTTTTTAAATGTTGAAGAAAATAAAGTTAGAGCGAAAACGAGGAAACAAGAGGTTGTGCTGGCGAGGCAAGTATCAATGTATTTATCAAAAGAGCTAACAAAGTCTTCATTAAAAACCATCGGATTACATTTTGGTGGAAGAGATCATTCAACCGTAATTCATGCATGCACTACAATAGATTTGCTTTTACAAAAGGATAAAGCGTTCCGGGAATCTGTAGTTTTAATAAAAAATAAGATCGAAATAGCGTGTTCATAACTTGTTGTTCTAGTTCTTAAAAACTTGTTGATACTGAAGGCTTATTAACAAAATGAAAATTATCTATTTGTTTTTAAGATTTAACCAACATAAAAGAAATGATAAAATTTTTGTAAGTCGTTCTCTTAAATAGTGTTCTCTAGTTATTAACATATAAACACTATTATTATAATTATTAGTTTTAAATTTAAATACTTAATTATTAATATATCTAGTAGACGTGTTTCTTTGAATTTTGAAAAAAGCTTAAAAATATAAATCATTTTATTTTGAAATAACTCTCAGAACCTCTATTTTTAGAATGTGTATTCATATCTGTTAAAAAAAAGACGATTAACGTTTGTGAATTAAATTAACGGTTTAGAATAACTCAATTTATTAAATAAACAAGTGTTTTAAAAAATCACTATCGAGGAGAAGTAATAAATGAAACAATCCATTTTCATTGTCAGTCTGTTCTTTGTAGCTTTTGCTATAGCCTTAGGGATATTCCTTTTAGTTTTTGGAGATCCATCAAATTTTAAAGACGGTGCCGGAAGATCAGTTCCGTTGAATTTATTAGGTACGATTTATACAGGTGGTCCACTTGTATCCTTACTTATTTCGTTATCAATTATGGACGTAGCAATTATTTTTGAAAGAGTACTTTCGCTTAAAAAAGCGGCAGGAAAAAAAGCTATTCCTAAATTTTTTGCTCAAGTTCTTGAAGATGTTAAAGCTGGAAGAATTGATGAAGGTTTGGCAGCTTGTGATGAACAAAGAGGTTCAGTTGCAAATATCCTTCGCGCTGCTTTATCAAGATATAAAGAACTCACAGCAGACACTTCCAAGAAATTTGATCCCGAAAAAGCATTACCTGAAGTACAAAGAAGCGTTGAAGAAGCAATGATGCTTGAAGTTCCGCTCTTAGAAAAGAATTTAATTGCGCTCTCTACAATCGCTTCAATTGCTACAATGGTTGGATTGTTAGGAACAGTTGTCGGTATGATCAGATCTTTTTCAGCCTTGGCGCATGCCGGATCAGTTGATGCAACAGCTCTTGCAACAGGTATTTCCGAAGCACTTATTAACACCGCCGGCGGACTTATTGTTGCTATTATCGGTATTGTTTCCTATAACTTTTTCGTTAACAAAGTAGATAACTTCACTTTTCAAGTTGATGAAGCTTCTTATAACGTAATTCAAATCTTGAAGAGTAAGTAATTAAATTTTGAGGCTTAAACAATGGCTAGAATAAAAAAGAAAAGAGTTAATGTTGCAATTGACATGACACCTTTAGTGGACGTGGCTTTTCTTCTATTAACATTCTTCATGATGACCACGCAGTTCAAACCACCTGAAGAAGTTGAAGTAATGTTACCATCGGCGCATTCGGAAATTAAAATACCTGAAACCAACTTAATGCAACTTTGGATAACGAAAGATGCAAAAATATTTTTAGGTTTTGATGCCCCTTATATGATGCAAACAATTTTCGGCGAAGCATTTCGCATGAAATCTGCCACGGAAGTAAAAAAAGAAGATCTGGCAAATTTGCTGATGAAGGCACGTATGACTAATCCAAAGTTAAGAACAATTATTCGTGGTGACGTAGACGTAAATTACGGGATTATTGCAGATATTATTGATATCTTGCAAAAAACACAAATAACCCGTTTTGCAATGGTAACAAATTTAAAAAAATAAATAATTTTTAAAAAAAGGAGTTAATTATGTCCGGTGGCGGCGTAGATGCTGGTGGCGGCTCAAGATCAAGAAAAAAAGGAAAGCGTAAACCGAAAAAACGTGTAAACGTTAGAATGGATATGACTCCATTGGTTGACGTTGCTTTTTTACTCTTGACCTTTTTTATGATGACGACAGTCTTCAGAAAACCATCAACAATGGAAATTAATCTTCCTCCAAGCGATGCAAAAGTTGAAATTGCTGAATCAAACTTACTAACCCTTCGTATTGATGAAGCAAAGATGATTTATTACAGTTTTGGAATAGATATACCGAAAAAATTAAAGTTTGACGATTTAAAGAAATTCTTAGTTGAAACTGCTTCTCAAAATCCTAAACTTGTTGTTTTACTGAAAATCGACCGAAAAGGGAAGTTCAATTATATGGTTGATATTATTGACGAATTGAACATGGCTAAATTAGACCGTTTCTCTATCGCGCCGATGACAGACATTGATCTTAAAGAGATGGCAAGGGCGTCATAGAAAGGATATGAAAAAAATGAATGAAACAATAGCAGTTCAAAATACTCAAACCCCTTACGGTGCCTTTGAATTAAAAAAACTTTATCCAAAGAATTATTCAATTGGATTAACAATCGCAGTAATTTTTCATGTTTTTATGATAGGTGTTTACTTCTTCGCTATTTTTATGCAAAAAGAAGATGAAGACAACATTCCTACTGTAAGAATAATGAAATACAGTGAACTTGGTCCTCCTCCATCAATTTCAAATGAAATTCCTCCGCAGGTTGCTGTATCGGGACCGGTTGTTAAACCAACCGTAGGTATTCCTGTTCCTGTTCCAGATGCTTCTGTTTCACCTGAACAGACATTAGCGTCCCAGACAGAAATGAGCAATGTTGCTGGTCCTACTATTACCGAAGGAGCAGGCGGTGCTGGAGTACAAATTACTCAAGATATTAAAATTGATCAAGAAGATGATAATCCGGATATGGATAAATTTGTTCCGGTTGAAAAAATGCCCGATATCGTCGTTCAAGCAAAACCTGTTTACCCGGATCTTGCTATTCGCGCAAACCTCGAAGGACGCGTTTGGGTAAAAATTCTGGTTAGCAAAGAAGGACAGCCAAAAAAAGCGGTTGTTGTAAAATCAGATGCAGAAATATTTAATCAATCGGCAACCGATGCCGCGATGAAATATCGTTTTACTCCAGCGCTTCAAAACAACAAACCGGTTGCGGTTTGGGTGGTTGTCCCTTTTAAATTTGAACTAAGAGGCAATTAGTTTACTTGGGTTCTTTTTTTACTTATATTGGTTACGGAGCGGGAACAGTGTTCTCTCTTATCGGAATAGCGATGATCTTAGGTTTTATCTTTCCGAAAGAGACTCCCGCTCAGTTTAAATATATTATGGGCTCTACTTTGATGTTGTATGGAATATACAGACTGGCCACTACATATTTCAAAGCTAAAAGGGACGCAAGATTATTAAAAGAGGATGATGAAACGACAAACTCTAATACAACACCTTAAAATTTCTTTTCTTTTCTCTATTATTTTTATCAGTTTTAACTGCCAAGAAAATAAAATTTCACCCACTAAAGGAAATTTAAAAGCATACGCCGACGAGTCGGTATATAATTTAATAACAAAAGAAAGAGATGCTTTTGATTCCTTATACACTGAAGCAAAAATAGAGGTTGAGCCGTTAACGGCTAGAGAAGGAATCACAAAAATACTGAACAATGAAATAAAAGTTTTTATTTGTTCAAGGGATTTTAATAAAGAAGAACTCGAATTTATTAAGGGACAAAAATCGGAGTTACAATCATTTAAATTTTGTTTTGATGCCGTTGTTGCGATAGTTTCTAAAAACAATGCATTAACGGAAATTAAATTAAGTGATCTAAAAAAATTACTGCTTGGTGAAAAGAAAGACATTAAAATATATTTACCCCAAAAAAATTCTGGGGTGTATGAATTTCTTAAAACCGAATTATTGGAAGGGAAAGAGCCTTCATCTGAAGTTCAAATAATTGAAAGTGAATTTGCTGTAAAGGAACAGGTCCTAAAAAACAAAAATTCGATTGGCTTAATCGGATTAAATATTTTGAAGGATACCAGCGATGTAACCCTCTTGAAAATTGGATACGCGCGTAATCCCTTAGAACCGGTAGTCTTTTATCAACCTCATCAAGGTTATATGATCAACGGCTCTTATCCGTTAACGAGAACAATTTATGCCCTATTAAACGAGATAGGTTTGGGGTTGGCTTCCGGTTTTGTAACTTACTTAACAAGTTATGAAGGACAGGCAATTGTAAAAAACAATAATTTAGGACCGGCTGCGATTCCGGTCAAATTAATTTCAGGACAAAAATGAAAGTACCAATGAAAAAAACATTCATCACTTTAATTCTTTTCTTCTTTTGTTTCGGGCACATGCTTGCTCAAGATAAAATTAAATCTGCCGAATCGGCAATAAAGAAAAAAGATTATCCAGCCGCAATGCAAATAGCAAAAGAGTTTCTTGATATTGATTCCGCAAATATCGCATTGCGTATCTTAATTAATATTGAATCCAACAACGTAGTCAATAAAGAATTATATGAAATGATCGGCGACTCATACGCAAAACTAAAAGTGATAGAACTTGCATTGTTGAATTATGATAAAGCTGAAGCCCTAGACTCGCTTGATAAAAACATCAAATTTAAAACAGCGGAACTGTTATATAAAGAAAAACGCTATACGGATGCAGTTAACAAATATCTAACAATCATTGCACTCGATTCTACAGATACAAAAGCATTATACAATACGGCAAATATCTTTTACTTAGCTAAAATGTATCCCGACGCCGCACTTTATTTTGATAAATATCTCGTTTACGAACAACTTAACGGGTCACATTTAAAGGCAGCAAAAAGTCATTTAGAGTCAAGGAATTACCAAAAAGCTTACGAATACGCCAAACTTGCCGCCGAAAAAGATAAAGCCGATAAAGAAAATATAAAAGTTCTCGCGGTTGCAGCGGCTTGGTTGGGTAAATACGATGAATCATTAAGTTATTATTCACAAATAGATGATTCAACACTTACTAAAAGTGATATCAGAGATCTTGTAAATGCAGGAAGAAATTGTAGAGTAATCCATAAAGATTCTCTTGCTTTGATCTATTTCGACAAAGTTTTAAGTATTGACAGCACTTATAAAGATGTTTTTTGGGATGTGGCTACGCTCAATTATACGCTGGGCAATTATGATACGGCAATAGTTTTTTTCGATAAATTTTTAGCAGAAAAACCAAACTTTGAACCGGCTATCAGATTTAAAGCTTTTGCCTATTTACAGAAAAAAGATTATGACAAAACAAGGGAATATCTTTTAGAGGCAATTGCATTAAACGATACTCTGGTTGATTCATACTTCTGGCTTGCGCAATCTTACAAGGCGGTTGATTCCCTCGGAAGATCAGCCGAAGTGATGGAAAAAATGATCTCGCTCTGCAAGGGAAATGAAGGGCTTTATGAAAAAAAGCTTCAAGATGCTTACGAATTTTTAGGTCAAACAGCTTTTGAAAAAAAGAATTATGGCGGCTCAATTCCATATTTATTGAAAGCGTTGAGTTACAAATCCGATAATTTGACGGTTACGTTTATGTTGGCAAATGCCTATAATGTTATGAAGGATACGGAGAACGCAAAAAAATATTTCTATAAAGTTTTAAATTTGGCGTCTGACCGATCAATGGAATACGAAAACGCCTATAAAAATTTAAGAGCTATGGGAGAATTACCTCCAAAGCCTCCGCGCAAATAGGCGTTTGAAGTTTTCGAGGTTATTTGGAAAGAGGATCATGTACTAGGTTTTAGTTTTAAATTAAATAATTTTTTCACAAAAAATATTAGGAAAAAAAATGATGACAAAAAAGTTGCTCAGATGGTTGCCGGTTTTTTTATTAATTTTTTTGGTTTCGTGCGGAAAAAAAGAACCACAAAAATTAAATTTTGAATGGCAGGGATACGATAATCCGACGGTTCGTTACCATTTTGAATTTCCAAAAGGTTGGTCAATGACCACCGACCATGGAAGAGTACGTTTGCTTTCTTCTCAAGACGCCTATGATAAATTTGTCGATCCAACATCAAAGGGGACTATTGGAGCTTTAATCATAGTCTCTGTAGCAAAAGATACACTTGGCGGCGATTTACAAAAATTTTACGATGCGACTCTGGCTTCTGATAAAGACAAAGAAACCATCGAAAAATATGAAGCAGTTACCGATACAGTGGTAGGTGATAAGCCGGCAAAGCGTCTTTACTACAGGTTGAAATACGATAAAGCAACAATTAAAAAAGTTGAGAAATATTTAATTGCGGCAGATACGCTTGATTATGTTATTGAATTTATAAGCTTTAACGAAATGTTCGAAAGCTACAAACCGGCAGTTGAAAAATTAATTTCAACTTTTGAATTCCCGAAAAAATTAGAAAAAGGACAGGAAGATCCGGCAAACAAAC
>Ga0079306_1002441_pt1 | contig 10390 bp, 12 predicted proteins | sample Methanotroph_Enr_FD_79181 | JGI IMG/M metagenome (GOLD analysis project Ga0079306, IMG submission 79181) | Enriched soil microbial communities from Old Woman Creek wetland in Ohio, USA - Methanotroph_Enrichment_5 | ecosystem: Environmental > Terrestrial > Soil > Wetlands | place: USA: Ohio...
CATTTATTTAGGAATGTTTTTTATACTTTTAGGACTAGAAATATTTCTTGGATCATTAACAACCTTTCTGTTTCCAGTTGTTCTATTAATTTTCTTAAACAGACTAATAAAAAATGATGAAAAAAGATTAGAAACATTATTTGGAGATAGTTATTTAAAATATAAAAGAGAGGTAAGAAGATGGTTTTAAAAGAAGTATATTAGGAATAATGTTTGGGGCATGATAAATATTAACTTTAACTTTAACTAAATAATCATAATGTCAACTGATATCACTATTCAAAAACCGAAAAAGGTTTCTTATGCAATCAATTTGCTTATTGCTTCTATTATTTTCGGAGTTGTTAATACAATCATAACTGAGATGACAAATTATTCGAGTGATAATAATTTATTCATGAACATTTTGTCCATTGTCTTAATGATGTTTTTTATCTACCAAATGGATAGAGGCAAAAAGTGGGCTCGGACGACAATCTTAGTTGTATTCATTTTGGGTTCATTTTTTTTCATTTTGGGAGCAATCGTATTTCCGCAAACACTAATCACAATATTCAAATCAAGTCCATTTATTGTATCCCTTTATTTAATTATTCAGATAATATTGCAGACTATATCGTTGATAATGATATACAGCAAAACAGCTAATGAGTGGTTTAACTCTGACAAAGATTTGGATATATAATATGTAAAAAATGGATAAGATATCAATGATTAACTCATGCACAATACTGACAACTTTTAAAATTTAGCAGAGAGACTATGATATACTTAATTTGGGGCTTACTCAATCTTGGACTAGTAATTTGCTTTTTAGTAATTTGTTTCAAGGCAACAAAATTAGTACGAGAAAAAATAGGGTTAATTGCGGCTGTTAGAGCTATTCCAAAAAATCAAACTTAAATAAAACAAACACATGGTACTTTGCCTCAGAGGACAGTTTGAATAGAAATGCAACTTCCTTTATTAATATTGAGATTGAAAAGAACTGGATGTCTAAAAAACACTTAGGAGTCAACTATGGGAAGGACATACACGGACTTATCAGTATTCCGATAAGTGCATATTCCACGAATACTGGTTTTGTTAGCGGAACAGTCTGGAAGCCAATTTCAATAAAAGTAACCAGGACAGGCGACAACAATAAATTTCAATATTTTATTGTCGGAGTAGTCGATTGGAAATTACTTGGCGCAACAATTTACACACAATCAAAAGAGTTCGCAGGAGATGTAATAACAAAATAAGTCAGCCGCTACCAACTATAGAAGTTAATGAACCAATAGCAACTATTTCAGAATTATAAAAACAGAAAATATGATGAATTCACTTAATATGGGAATAGCAGTAAAAAATGCAGGGTTAGTATTGTTACAGAATTATTTCACAATTCTTTTTGAGCGACTAAATTTAATAAAAGAGGGAAAATTTATTTCGGAACAATCACAAGAGGATGCCGTGCACTATTTACAATACATAGTAACGGGACTTACTGATAGCCAGGAATCTTCTTTAATTTTAAATAAAATACTTTGTGGATTACCGCTTAGTACTCCGGTAACATCGAATTTCCCCATTTCAGAAGCGCATAAAGATTTAATTGAGGGAATGATTCATTCGTCTATAGGGTTTTGGAAAGCTATTGGAGATACGTCTGTCAATGGTTTTAGGGACAACTGGCTGGCAAGAGAAGGGGCATTGAAAGAAGAGGATGGCCGCTGGAGTTTAAGTGTAGAAAAAAGAGCCTATGATATTCTTATTGCAAAATGTCCTTTTTCATTTTCAATAATCAATTTTCCGTGGATGCAAAAACCATTATATGTCAATTGGTAATGTATTAAATATTTATTTTAAAAATTATAATGAAACTTAATTTTAGAATTATTCCGGATGAAGCTTTTGGGTTTAAGCCTATCGTTCGTATCAGAGATATAGATGCTGTTGTTCACAACTATCTATTATTTAAAGAAAGAGCCGACAGGACAGGCTCAATATGCGCTGCTGTTCTTAAGGGAGAGGTTTATGGATTACAAATGAAAGATGTTGCTCCCGAATTATATAATGTTGGTGCAAGATATTTTTTTGTAGCAGAGTTGTATGAAGCTATAAGCCTTAGAGAAATTTTACCTTATACTGACGCAAAAATCTTTACTCTCTGTGGAATTCTGAAAAATGAAGAACCCTATTTTAAGAAATACAATGTTATTCCCTGTGTAAATTGCATAGAACAACTGGAACGATGGAATCTGTTTTGTAAGGAAAACGGGAAGAGTTCTGTTATAATTCACCTTGATACCCACATGAACCGTCTGGGACTCCTTGACGATGAGGTTGATGTTTTGAGTAAAAATTATAATAAACTTACATCAGACCTGACTGTTGAATTTTACATGAGCCATTTATTTGATATAAAAGGGGATGATTTTACTAACAGCAATAACCAGATAAAGATATTAAAAGAATTTACCAACAAATTGCCAAAAGCTCCGATATCTTTAGCTTGTACAGATAGTGTCATTCTTCTGAATAATTCAGAAGCAAATTTTGATATGATCCGACCCGGGATAGGCTTAGTCGGGGGCGCACCTAATGCAGGGCATCCAATTGCTCCGGATGCAAGACATACTTTAGAAATATATGCAAAAATATCTCAGACAAAGAAAATTCCTAAAGGACAGACTGTTGGATATGGTGGCTCTTATACGACTAAAAGAGATACTTTAATGGTATTGGTTCATATTGGTTATAAAGATGGATATTTAAGGTTATTAAGTGAACTTGACAGCGAGCCTAAAGGAGTCTATATGTTTATCAATGGTTACAGGGCACCAATAATTGGGAAAATCTCTTTGGATGCCACTACTGTTGATGTTACAGATATTCCGGAGAGCATTTTAAAGGAAGCAAATTATGCAGAAGTTGTTGGCCCGAATGTCGACATTAAAGCAATTGCCGATAAATCGGGTTGTTACGAAGTTATGGTTGCATTAGGGAGGGATAACAAAAAAATGAATGATTATACGCTAAAAGAATATATAAAGCGGTTTGAAACTAAAATTACAGACAATGTTTGACATAAGAAAAATTCAGGAACAAGTTATTTATAACGCTGTTAAAGCAGAGAGTAGCGACGCAAAAGCTCAAAAAATCGTATATAGCAATGAAGAAAGTAATCCGACATGGGTGAAAAACACCATGAAAAGGTTGGAAGACAATTTCGATAAGTCAACTGTTAAAAAAATCAGGATGAATTGCCAATGTGGTTATGGAATGGACGAAAAATCAGCCTTATTAAATGAGCTTCTTGAGTCTTCCTCAAGTTTGGAAGAATTTGCAAGTCAAGAGAAGGCGCAAGCCGCCGGGTTATCATTTAGTAATGGCGGGCTTTATTTGCAATTCCCTTATTGTCCGTGTCCGATGCTTGCAGAAGTAGATAAACTGGAAACAAATACCTGGTGCCAGTGCACGACAGGTTACAGTAAAGTGATTTTTGAAAAGGCATTTGGTTGCGAAGTTGATGTTGAATTGCTGAAAAGTGTTAAAATGGGAGATGATATCTGTCTTATGAAGATTATTCCTCTTGGTATAGTGCGGTTTTGAATTATAATCACGGCTAGTCGTTTAATTATAAATCGTGAAAAATGAGACATTTATTAAACATTATTATCATTTTTTTAATTGGTTGCAATAACCAAAATGCTAGTAAAGATTCGCAGACAGATAATTGTGATGATTTAACAAAGAAGTTATCGCAATGGACAGATTTAGAAACCATTAAACCAACAGTTTGTTTTAGCCCAACAATAGAAAGACTAAAAAAGGCAAACGAAATTCAAATTAAGCATTTTTGGGACAGTATTATAAGCAAGGGTACGCCAATGGTTGAAAAATGCAGTGACAGCAATAGTTTGATTATTACTTTTTTGTATCGGAACAAAGATAGCAGGATCAAAGTTAGGATAGATATAAAAAACGGATATCTGGGAAATGGTGAGGGTGATATGATGCTACTTCCGGTCAGAAACACAGATGTTTGGTACAGGACTTATAAAATACCAATAGATTTGACCACATCTTACCGTTACAATATAACTGATAGTTCGGGAACAATAAATGTTACCGATAAATTTAACAAAAATCTTATTCCTGTTGGATTGGATACCAACTACAGCTATAACGCTTTTGATTACGCGCTCGATAGTTCAAATGTCTGGTTTTATGAAATGGAAGGAGTTTCTAAAGGAACTTTGACAGAATATGAAATAGAAAGTAAGATATTGAACAATTCACGAAGTGTAATGGTTTATAAACCATTTGGATATAGTGAGAAAATGGAATATCCATCTATTGTCATTTTTGATCAGTCGCTATATCTTGAAAGGGTTCCATTACACATAATATTAGATAATTTAATAGCTGATAAGAAGATTCCGCCATGTATTGCTATTATGATTGATAATCAGCCAGGAGAAAGGCGGGAGTTAGAATTGCCTATTTACAAACCGTTTGCAGATTTTGTAGCATTGGAGTTAATGCCGTGGGCATATCAGAATTTTAAGATTTCTAAAGATCCTGATAAATCGATAGTTGCAGGAGTAAGCTATGGTGGACTGGCTTCTGCTTATATTGCTTTAAATTACTCAAGTATGTTTGGGAATGTCTTGTCACAATCGGGTAGCTATTGGCGTGGGATAAAAGTAACTGACAGTATCCCTTGGTTAACAGAACAGTATAAATCATCACAAAAATTGCCCGTTCGTTTTTACCTGGATTGTGGATTACAGGAGACGGTTATGAGAAGCTTTAGTAACTTTAATTTCATCTTGAATCATAGAAAAATGAGAGATGTCTTAAAATCAAAAGGCTATGAAATATATTATCAGGAATTCCAGAGCGGACACGACTGGACCGGTTGGCGAAAGACTTTACCCGACGGATTAATGGTATTATTCGACAAAATAAAAAAATAGATTTTGTATATTTAGACTAATAATAAAGCAGAGTTTTGCACAGACTCTGGTTGTGTGACATTTTTACTAAACTACTACAATGGAAACAAAACAAAGATTAAAAGACTAGGATTAATTTAGATAGTATTACCACCGTTAGTTGTTGGAAAACAACGATAAGTAGCGTAATTACAACTATAAGTTTTTGATTTTTTTTGATTATGGAAATGAGTCCGGATAACTTTGCAGCATCAAAAAAATTAAACAAAATAGCCTTATGTTAAACACTAAAATGATTGGTAATAAGATTACCGAAGCAAGAAAAAAAGTAAACATTTCTCAGGCTCAGCTTGCTGAGCGACTATTCATCAGTCCGCAGGCTGTCGGAAAGTGGGAGAGGGGAGAATCACTGCCTGATATTATTACATTAAATCGTCTCACGGAAATTCTAGGTGTGGACCTTAACTATTTTTCAGAAAACTTCCAATCAGTGGTCAAACAATCGGATGAACAGCCTTCCGATATGAAAAAGAAAAACCCTGGCTGGGATATGTCGCGCGGGAACTGGGCAGATGCAGATTTTTCCGGGTTGAAGAATATGCATGAGAAGTTCAGTTCCTCAAACATGCAGCGTTGCTTGTTCATCGGGTCAGATATGTCGGGTCTTCTTCTAAAAAGCAATAATGTTGATAAATGTGACTTCTCAGGTTCTGACATCAGCAGCAGTCACATTAAGAATTCCAACTTAGCCAACAATCTATTTAAGGGTTGTTCACTCAAAGAGACAGAATTTTCCGGGAGCAATATCATGGGCTGCGATTTTTCCGGCGCCGATTTTACAGGAGCGGCGTTTAGATCCGGTGGCTTCCAGAGCAACCCAATAGCTGACGCTGTTTGGACCCGCACCTCTTTTAATGCAATGCAGATTGTCGATATAGTTTTTGAGGGAACAATTGAGGAGTGCTCCTTTGAAAATTGTGCATTTAAGAAAGTGACATTCCGGAATTCGACGCTTATTAACAACTTCTTTAAAAACAACAACAGTTTGAAAGGGATAAGATTTATTGACTGTCAGGTAGATAAAATTACATACGCATTTCTGAAAAACGGGAAGGCAGATTTAGCTAGCATTACATTGTTGACATAGTAAAGGAGAATATTTGCTATATTCGCATTATATATGCGGCGAATAATTCATATATTTACCGCAAAGTAAAAATATTCAAATGGTAAAATATATCTATCAATCTGAAAACTGGCCTCATTTTACATGGAATGAACAAGAAATTCAAGTGATATTGGGAAAGGTAAGGCATATACAAGGAAAACTTATAGGCCAAATGAGTGCTATGGGATTTTCTGAACAAGAGGATACTATGCTTTCGACTTTAACTATTGACGTTTTAAAATCTTCTGAAATTGAAGGCGAAATTCTTAACTATGAACAAGTCCGATCTTCAATTGCCAGGAAGCTGGGGATTGAATATGCAGGTATGATATATTCCGACAGAAATGTTGATGGAGTGGTAGAAATGATGCTTGATGCAACGCAGAATTACAATAACCTCCTGGATGAAGAACGTCTTTTTGGTTGGCATGCAGCATTATTTCCAACGGGTAGAAGTGGATTGCATAAAATCGACACGGGCTGTTATAGAAATGGTGAAATGCAGGTTGTTTCGGGGCCAATGGGAAAAGAAAAAATTCATTATCAGGCTCCTTCTCCAAGTCAGGTAAAAAAAGAGATGGATGTTTTATTACATTGGTTTAATAATGAAACAAAAATTGATCTTGTACTTAAGTCGGCAATTGTTCATTTTTGGTTTATTATTATCCACCCCTTTGATGATGGAAATGGTCGCATAGCCAGGGCACTTTCAGATTTATTACTTGCCCGGTCAGATAATAGTCCCCAACGGTTTTATAGTCTTTCAAGTCAAATTTTAGTTGAGCGAAAAGTTTATTATGAAATTTTACAAAAGGTACAATATAGCAATGGAGACATAACAGAATGGTTGATATGGTTTTTAAATTGTTTGTACAAAGCAATAGATTCAACAGGAGAGACTATTGAAAAGGTGCTTTATAAAGCCCATTTTTGGGATAAACACAAGGAAACTGTCTTTAATAGTCGTCAAAGATTGATGCTCAATAAACTGTTTGATGGCTTTACAGGAAAACTAAACTCGTCCAAGTGGGCGAAAATGGCAAAATGCTCTTCTGATACTGCCTTAAGAGATATTCAGGATTTAATAAAAAAGGGAATTCTACAAAAAGAATCTGCTGGTGGAAGAAGTACGAATTATGAATTAATAAAAATACCAGCAGATAATGGAAAAGATTAGAGAAGTAATAGAGAAAAAGGTTTTGGAAACGCCATTCATCGATACTCATGAGCATTTGATTGATGAGTGTGAACGGTTGGATTGCCTGGAACCAATAATTCCTTGTGATGACTGGGCTTTATTACTTAATCTTTACTTTGGCTTTGACCTGATTTCGGCAGGAATGTCGAAAGGACAGATTGACAGGTTGTTTTCAAGACAGGTCAACCCAATTGATAAATGGGGCATATTAAAAGAATACTGGCCATACCTGAAAAATACAGCTTCTGGGATAGTATTTAGAAATACAATCAAAATACTTTACGGCATCGACGAGATTTCTGAAGATAACATTATAGAATTACAGAACAGATACGAACAGACAAGAAAAAAGGGATTTTATAAATATATCATCCAGGATATAGCAAACATCAAGCATTGTTATGTGCACTCCCCTGTTGTTGCATGCAAAAAAAGTGAATCTCCCGACTTATTGTATCAGGATATTGTTTTAACCGGGTTTATTCAGGTCGCAGTAAAACCCTATTCAGTTCCTGAAAATGTGAGGATTAACTCTTTATCGGACTGGCACTCGCTAATTGACCTATGGTTCTCCGAATATAGTCAGATTGCTACGGGAGTGAAAATAGGGAACGCCTATTTTAGAAGGTTGAATTTTGAAAGGGTCAATGCCAGCGAAGTTGAAGAAGTATTTACAAGAAAAATAGGCTTACAAATAATTGGTCCCGATGAAGAGAAAAAGCTTCAGGACCATTTGTTCTGGTACTGTGTTGACAAAGCTACTGAATACGGATTGCCGGTAAAAATGCATACGGGCCAGTGGGCTATGAATAATGTAATGAACATGAACTGGGTAAAGGAAAATCCATCGGATTGTGCTTCGCTGTGCAGGCAGGCTCCAAATACAAAGTTTGTCTTTTTCCATTTATGTTATCCTCATTATGAGGAGATGCTCTCTTTGGCAAAAAGTTATTCAAACGCTTACATGGATATGTGCTGGTCATGGTCCATTAATCCTTTGGCAGCTAAGGATTTTTTGAAAAAAATCATACTAACTGTACCAAACAATAAAATCTTTACATTTGGAGGCGATGACAAGATTGTCGAAAATGTAATTGGACATGCTTTTATTGCCCGCAAAGGAATCGCCCAGGCCTTGTCTGAATTGGTTAATGAAAATTGGATAACGCTTAATGATGCGTTGGATTTAGTAGATAACTTAATGTATAGAAACGCAGAAAAACTATTCGGCAAATGAAAGGAGGCAGCATCTCTGAAAAAATCTATCTCAATATTAATGGAGTAAGGCAGGGTATGTTTATCAGGAGCAAAAGTGTAACAAATCCCGTTTTACTTTATCTTCACGGAGGTATGCCAGATTATTTTCTGACTGAAAGGTATCCAACTGGCCTTGAAGACATTTTCACTGTGGTCTGGTGGGAACAACGAGGGTCGGGCCTTTCTTATAGTTCCAAGATCCCACGAGAGTCTGTCACGCTGGATCAAATGATATCCGACACAAAGGAGGTGACGAATTACTTGCGTAAACGATTTGGACAGGGAAAAATTTACCTTATGGGACATTCAGGCGGAACCTTCATTGGTATAAATGTGGCAGCACAGTTTCCGGAATTGTACTACGCATACATTGCCGTTGCTCAGATGTCGAATCAGCTTGAATCTGAACGACTGGCATTTGAATATATGGTTGAGCAATATAAAGTTAAGGGAAACAGGAAGATGCTTAGAAAACTAGAATCCGCGCCAGTCACTCTAAATGATGGTACACCGGATTCATACCTCTTATTGCGTGACAAAGCAATGCATAGCCTTGGTATAGGAACTACACACGATATGAAATCTGTAATTACAGGTATTTTTTTACAATCGCTTAAGTGCCCCGACTATACATTAATAGAAAAGATTAAAATGTGGAGTGGCAAAGCCCGGTCCGGTGTCAGTCCATTGTGGAACGAGATGATCTCAACAAATCTGGCCTTAGAAGTGACTGAAATAAATATTCCCGTCTATTTTTTCCATGGCATCTATGATTATACCGTTTCGTACAATTTGGCAAAGGACTATTTTAATAAACTTAATGCACCCATTAAGGGCTTTTATACATTCGAAAAATCTGCCCACAGTCCCATATTTGAAGAACCGAAAAAATCAGTTCAGATAATAAAGAATGATATTATCAATGGCCAAAGTACCCAGTCATAAAATTTATTATATTGCTTTCAAATTTCAACGGATAAAGCTATGAAACTTAAGGTACTTATCGGCAATGGAAGAAAGATAGGAATATTAGCGTTGCCATTTTTAATTATTGGTTTGATCATGAATGTGATGTTCCCGGATTATTTTAGCATTGGCGGACCCTCTTTTGCTTTGACAATTGTTTCAATCATCATTTTAATCTCCGGTGTTACAATCTGGATATGGTCAGTTGTATTGATTTTAACTAAAATCCCTCGAAAAGAACTTATCACAACTGGTCCGTACTCGTTGGTGAAACATCCGCTGTATACCGGAGTGGCCTTACTTGTGCTTCCATGGATAGGTATTTTATGTAACACGTGGTTAGGAATTGTTATTGGGATAATTGTATATATTGGATCTAGGTTATACTCGCCAGAAGAAGAGAAAATCTTATCAAAGATTTTTGGTAATGCCTGGGATGATTATAGCAAAAAAGTAAAGCTTCCTTGGGTATAAATCAAAAATTAACGTTATTAAAATTATAACGACAATGGAAAATAAAAAGAAGTTGCCACCAGAGCAGGTTGAAGATATACTAAGAACATTAAAAGATCGTTTTGAGAAGAACATGAACCGCCATAAAGTAATTATCTGGAGTGAAATACAAGTGAAGCTAGAGAAGAATTCTGAGAAACTGTGGTCGCTTTATGAAATGGAAAGAACCGGAGGTGAACCGGATGTTGTTGCACAGGATAAAAAGACTGGCGAATACACTTTTTACGATTGTTCTGAGGAGAGTCCAAAAGGTCGCAGGAGTCTTTGTTACGACAGGGAAGGGTTGGAATCAAGAAAAGAGTTTAAACCTGAAAATTGTGCTGTTGATATGGCTGCTGA
>Ga0079306_1002442_pt1 | contig 10389 bp, 8 predicted proteins | sample Methanotroph_Enr_FD_79181 | JGI IMG/M metagenome (GOLD analysis project Ga0079306, IMG submission 79181) | Enriched soil microbial communities from Old Woman Creek wetland in Ohio, USA - Methanotroph_Enrichment_5 | ecosystem: Environmental > Terrestrial > Soil > Wetlands | place: USA: Ohio...
CGAAGCGAGCAACCTCATCGACGCCGCCACGCGTCGGTTCGGGCTCGACGCGGTCCAGCGGGAGCGGCTGGAGCGCGCCGTGACGGCGTTCGCCCAATCGGACGTCGCCCAGAGAATGCACGCCGGCGACATGCTCCGCCGAGAGGAGCCGCTCCGGGTGCGTCTCGGCGAGACGATGCTGGTGGGAAACATCGACGCCATCGCATGGCACGGCACGGGTGCGTTTGTGGTCGACTACAAGACGGGCAAGGGGCCTGAGCAGGCCGATGAGCAGCGCTTGTCCGCATACGAGCTGCAGGCCAAGTGCTACGCCCTTGCCGCGTTCGAGAGCGGCGCCGCGTCCGTCGGGGTCGCATTCTGCTTCGTCGAGCACGATGCCACCACGATCGACTTCGAGTTCACTCGCGAGAGCGATCACGAGTCAGTACGAGCGGAGCTGCTCGGACGGATCGAGAGAATCGCGAGCGGGGAGAGTGGAAGGCTTAGTCACTACGACGCCAACACCTGCAGCAGCTGTCCTGCGCTCGGCGGGTTGTGTCCGATCGACCCGCCGCCTCGCCGGGGCTAGTGCTCGGTCAGAGACCGTCGCCGGAGCGCTGCCGGAGCTGACCGCATGCCGCGTCGATGTCCGTTCCGCGTTCAGCGCGAACGGACGCCTGGATGCCGGCCCGTTCGAGCTCGCTGACGAAGGCGCGCACTCGCTCGGCCGTCGCGCGCTCGAAGCCGCTCTCTGTCACGGGGTTCACCGGGATGAGGTTGACGTGCACCAGCATGCCCCGCGCGAAGGTGACGAGCGCGGCCAGCTCGTCGGCGGTGTCGTTCACTCCGGCGATCAGTGCGAACTCGAGCGACGGGCGGCGACCGGTCTTCTCGGCGTAGGCGACGAGCGCTGATCGCAGCTCCCGGAGGGGGATTCCGCGCACGCCTGGCATGAGTCGGTCCCGCGTGGCCTGTACCGCCGAGTGCAACGAGACCGCCAGCGTGAACTGCTCAGGTTCTTCGGCGAACCGGCGGATGCCGGCGACGATGCCGCACGTGGACACGGTGATGTGGCGGGCCCCGATTCCGAGAGTGTCCGGGTTGTTCATGAAGCGCAGAGCACCGAGTGTGGCGTCGTAGTTGGCGAAGGGCTCTCCTTGGCCCATGGCGACGGCGTTGGTGACACGCCGGCCGAAGTCGTTGGCGACGAGCCGCACCTGATCGACCATCTCACCCGGACCGAGATTGCGTGTAAGGCCCGCTGTACCGGTCGCACAGAACGAGCAGCCCATCGCGCACCCGGCCTGGGTGGAGAAGCATACGGTGAGGCGATCCGACGTCGGCAGCCCGACGACCTCGACAGTTGCGCCGTCACCGAGCGCGACGAGGTACTTACGTGTGCCGTCGGCCGATTCTTGTCTGGTGACAACGCGCAGTGAAGGAAGAGAGAGCCGGCCTGCGAGGGACGCTCGCAGGCCGGCTGACAGGTCGGTCATCTCGGAGTACGACGTGACACCGGCTCCGTAGAGCCAGCGCTCGAGCTGTGCGACGCGGAACCGCTTCTCGCCCAGATCCTCGATCAGCGCGGCGAGTCCGGCCCGGTCGAGCGCTTTGATGCCGATGGCGTTCTCCGAGGTCGCCACTACGCCTGCTCGAGCTCCTCGAGCGCGGCGAGGTACTTCTTCTGGTGCGAGGCCTCGTACCGTCCCACCGAGCGGAAGTAGTGCGCGATCTCGTCCAGGCCCTCGTTCTCGGCCTGCTCGGCGAAGCCCGGGTACATCTCGAGCGTCTCGAATCCCTCGCCAGCGGCAGCGGCCTTGAGGTTCTCGGCGGTGGTGCCGAAACCGCCCATGTATGCGAGGTGGCCCAGCGCGTGCGCGGTCTCCTCAGCAGCGGCGCGGTCGAACGCGTCAAGCGCAGACTGCGGTGCGCCTTCCAGCTCGGCGATCCGACGCCAGAGGGTGTAGCGGCGGTTGGCCTGGGACTCGCCCGCGAAGGCGGCCTTCAGGTTGTCGAGGGTCTTGGTGCCCTCAAGCTCCGGCAATGTCTCGAACGCCGAGAACGATGACTGGGGCGCGCCACACACGGGACAGACCTCGGGAGCGGGTCCGACGTGGAGATAGCCACAGCTACTACAGCGATACAACTCGATCATGTGGGCTCCTTTCAGGAGGCAAGGGTCGATGCATGAATGGTGTTCGTACCCATCCTAGACGACGGCGTTCGCAGGAACTTCGCGGCCCCGCTACTTGCTCGGAGTGGTGGTCGAACTCTCCTTGCTGGACGGCAGAGAGGACGGGCGGTCGCCCACAGTCATCTCAACCTTCTTCTCCTTGCCGTCTCGCACGATGGTAAGCGTCACCTTGTCGCCGACGGCGTGACGGCGCACCTGCAGGATCAGGTCGTCCATCGAACGGATCGGAGCGGTATCAAGTGCGGTGACGACATCACCGGGCTTCAGGTCGGCCTTGCTCGCGCCGGTGCCCGGGGTGATCTCCTCGACAAGCGCGCCCTGGCTCACCGTGAGCTTGCGCTCCTTCTGCACGTCGGAGTTGACCGTGGTACCCACGATGCCGAGGAACGGGTGGCCCACCTTGTCGCCAGCGATCAGTGTGTTGGCGACGTGCGTCGCGGCGGCAACCGGGATCGCGAAGCCGACCCCGTTGCTGGCACCCGACTCGGTATAGATCGCGGTGTTGATGCCGATCAGCTCGCCGAGACGGTCCACCAAGGCTCCACCGGAGTTACCCGGATTGATAGCCGCGTCGGTCTGGATGACATCGACGAGCGGGTAGGCCCCGTTGGTATCGGAGGTGAAGTCGGGAAGCGAACGCCCCAACGCCGAGACGACGCCGGACGTGACCGTGTGCTCGAGGCCGAAGGGGGATCCGATGGCGACTACCGTCTGCCCCACGACGAGCTTCGAGGAGTCGCCGAGCTTGATGATCGGGAGTTTGGCGTCGATGCGAACGACCGCGATATCGCTGTCAGCATCGCGACCTACGAGGACGCCCGGGTACTTGTTGCCGGAGGTGTCGCGCACGGTGATGGTGGCGGCGTTCTCGACGACGTGGTTGTTGGTCAGGAGGTACGTGCCGTTGTTGGGCGCGCGCTTGAAGGCGACGCCCGAGCCGCTGCCCGTGACGGGCACGTCGGGGTGCGCTGTCGGCAGACCACCTTCTCCGGCGGACGCGGACTTCTGCGCGACGTCTATGTTGACCACACTCGGTACTGCTGCGGCGCTGGCGGCGACGACCGGCTCGGTCGTCTTGTCGCTGACGACAGTCACCGTGCGGGTGCCGGAGTCTCCGTTGCTCTCGGCATACTTGGCGCCGAGGAACCCACCTGCGAGACCGGAGAGCGCACCGACGATGAACGCGGCGACGACCGCGAGCGTTACAGCCAGAGCGACGCCGTTGCCTCGCGCAGGGGGCTCGCTCTCCACTGCGACGTTGGGGATCACCTGTGGATCGGGGGCCGCGGCAGGCTCCGGCGCGGTCGTGGACTCCGGCGCAACCGTGGACTCCGGTGCAGCGGCGGGCTCGGACGCTTGTGAGGACGTGGCGGGAGGCTCTTCAGGGGAGTGTTCCGGGGTGGCCGGGATCTCGTCGGACATGGGTGCTCCTTCGTTGACGACGTGGCCGAGGGTATACTCGCATCGCTCGGGGCGGCGTGCCACTATGTAATAGCACGCGGCGGGTTGGTGGTTCGGCTGTACAGGGTTCTTTCCCGCATCATGGCTCGCGCGGAGGCGAAAGGGTGCGTACTTCACCAAACCTCCGCACTCTCGCCAACGTATTCACGGAATCGGGCGCCTACGCTTGAGCTGTCGCGGGCCGATGCTAGACTTTCGGGGAGTCTTATGAGGAGGTTGCATGGGGGAGTCGCAGGATGCCGTGGTACCGACCATGGCTGACGAGACGACCGTCAACGAGGACACGGTTCCTGGTGACGAGGCGGCTCTGGACGCCATAGCGGCAGATCTGGAGAGCGTCGCCGCACCGGCCGCAACCGCGACCGCCGAGAACGCGACGGCGGATGTTCCCGTGACGCCCGAGGCGGACACCGACCTCGAAGCCCCTGTCGACGGCGATATTGAGCCCGACGAGATCGCGCTCATTACCGCAGCACTCGATGCTGAGGACGCTGTCGATGCTGAGGACGCTGTCGAGACTGCGCCCGATGCTGCTACTGAGACTCTGGCCAGCGAGGCCGCCGAGCCCCAGGCGACCGACTCCGACTCCGCCTCGTTCGATGCCATTCCCGTGACCGCCTCGACCCCGCCGCAGTCGGCAGCCGCCGCGGATACGGCCCAGACGCTGGCGACCGTGCCGTGGTGGCCGTTTCTCGCGTATCTCGGGGCGTGGATCGTACTGGCCGGTGTGGCGGTCTGGCAACTCATGCAGCTGCCGCCGACGCAGGTGGCGTACGAATCGACTACCTATGCGCTGATGATTCTCGGCGGGCTCGTGATGACCGCCGTTGGCCCGCTGCTCATCCTTGCCGTCTGGCTGGCCACGCGTGCCAGCCGACCCTCGACGCAACGCGCTGGCCTGCTCACGTCGTCGCTGATCAAGGGCGCGCTTGTGACGCTCAGCGGAGCCGTGGTGTGGTGGGCGGCACTCGTCATCGTCGACTATCTCCGACTCGGCACGCTGCTCTAGGTTGGAAGGACCCACCGTGACCATCATTCCTCAAGATATCCGCGTCGCCGTACTCAAGGGTGGCAGGTCTGCCGAGCGGGCCGTCTCGCTCAACAGCGGCTCGCAGGCCGCTGCCGCGCTGCGCTCAGCCGGGTTCGACGTCGTCGAGATCGACACCGGCGAAGACGAGTTCGTCACCGAGCTCGCCGCTGCGCAGGCGGACGTCGCCTTCATCGCGCTGCATGGTCGATTCGGCGAGGACGGCACCGTTCAGGGGCTGTGCGAGCTGATCGACCTGCCGTACGTGGGCTCCGGAGTCCTTGCGAGCGCGCTCGCGATGGACAAGGTCATGAGCAAGCGGTTCTTCTCGGAAGCGGGGCTCTCAACGCCGGAGTACGCGGTACTGCAGCGGCACGCGCTCTACGACATCGCCGCGCTGGTGGATTCGTTGGGCGACAAGACGGTGGTGAAGCCAGCGAACGAGGGTTCCTCGGTGGGGATGACGATCGTGCATGACCCCTCGGAACTCCCGGGCGCGATCGAGAAGGCGTTCGGTTTCGATCGCCAGGTGCTGGTGGAGCGGTTCGTCGCGGGCACAGAGGTCACTGTTGCGGTGCTCGGGAACGACGACGTCATGGCGCTGCCGACCCTCGAGATCGTGCCCGAGAACGAGTTCTACGATTACGACTCCAAATACGTCCCGGGAATGTGCCGCCACATCATCCCCGCACGCGTCAGCGCGCAGGCCGCCGAGGAGTGCCAGCGGCTTTCCGTCGCGGCGCACAAGACGCTCGGCTGCCGCGGTCTTTCCCGCGCGGACACGATCGTCGCCGAGGACGGGACGGTGTGGTTGCTCGAGGTCAACACGATTCCGGGCATGACATCGACGTCACTCGTGCCCGACGCGGCGCGAGCAGCCGGCATCGAGTTCCCCGAGCTGTGCACCAAGCTCGTGCAGTTCGCGCTGGAGCCCCGCCGCTAGTCTCACGCTAGCCGGAGACGGGCAGCTCGATTCGCGCGACCGTCCCGCCGCCTTCGCGCGGGGCTATCGATGCGGCCCCGCCGTGCGCTTCAGCCACGCTGCGCACCACCGCGAGCCCGAGCCCCGTGCCAGGTTCGCTGTCGTCGCGACCGAGTCGCTCGAAGGGCTCGAAGGCGCGTTCCGCTTCATCCTCGCTGATGCCGCAGCCACGGTCGGCGACTGTGACGACCGCTCGGCCATCCTCGGTATCGATGGTGACCTCGATCGTCTGATTCCGCAGCGAGTACTTGAGCGAGTTGTCGATCAGGTTGCCCAGAGCCCGGCCGAGCGCGTTCGCGTCACCGCTGACCACAGGCGAGGACCGGACGTCGAGCGAGACGTCTCGCTGAGTGATCGCCCGAACGTCGGTCACGATCTCATGGGCGAGCTTCGACACGTCGACTTGCTCGTTGGCGGTGGCCGGGCCGTGGACGTCTCCCGCCAGAGCACCTTCGATAAGCGCGTTGGCGCGCGTGACAGCACGGTCGATACCCTCGAGGGCCTTGGACTGCTCCTGCGGGGGGAGGCCGGCCCGAAGCAGGTCGTTCAGTCCGAGGATGACCGTCAGCGTGCCGCGCAGCTCGTGCGCGAGCAGGGCGAGTTCCGTATCCGTGAGGCCTCGGTTCACGAGTTCGCTGCCTTCGTATGGAGCGCCTCTCGGCGGCGCTCGGTGACGATCTTGACGACATCCATCAGGAGCAGGGACGCGAACGCCGCCGCGAGAACCAGTGCCCACTCGGTGGAAGTGAGCGCGGTCGTCTTGAACAGCGCCTGCATCGGCGGCCAGTGCACAACCGACACCTGCAGTGCGACGGTCGCAACGAACGCGATGTTCAGCCACTTGTTCTTGAATGACTCGGCCGAGAACACCGTACCCTTCGCGCTGCGATAGTTGAAGGCGTGCAGCTTCTGGGAGAGCACGAGAATCGTGAACAGCATCGTGTTTTCCGCGCCGTCCGTACTGCCAAGCAGCGGTCCCGCCAGGTACGTCGCGCCCAGTGCGGCGATCGTCATGACCGCGCCTTGCCACAGCACCTCGGTCATGCGGGAGCCTGAGAGAATCGGCTCCGAGGAGTCGCGCGGAACCCGGTCCATGACCGCCGGATCGGCGGGATCGACTCCCAGCGCGAGGGCGGGCGGTCCGTCGGTGACGAGGTTGATCCACAGCAGCTGGAGGGGGAGGAGCGCAAGCAGCGCGTGCTCGGGGAAGAACGCCACGAAGATCGCGGTCGAGAACACCACGAGGACCTCGCTCATGTTGCACGAGAGCAGGAACAAGATGACCTTCTGCAGGTTGTCGAAGACGGTGCGCCCCTCGCCGACCGCGTGCACGATCGTCGCGAAGTTGTCGTCGGCCAGCACCATGTCCGAGGCTTCCCGGGCGACGTCGGTCCCGATGTTGCCCATCGCCACGCCGATATCCGCACGCTTGAGCGCGGGTGCGTCGTTCACGCCATCGCCGGTCATCGCGACGATCTCGCCGTCGGCCTTCAGCGCCGACACGATGCGGATCTTGTCCTCCGGATTCACGCGCGCGTAGACGCGGACGTTCTCGGCACGCGCCACGAGCTCCTCGTCGCTCATCTCGGCGAGCTCGGTGCCGGTGATGACGGCCGTCTCGGGCGCGTCCTCGTCAAGCAGTCCGATCTGTGTGGCGATCGCACGGGCGGTGAGTGCGTGGTCGCCAGTGACCATGGCCACCTTGATACCGGCGTGCCGGCAGTCGGCGAGCGCCGCCGTGACCTCAGGTCTGGGCGGATCGACCAGTCCGAGGATGCCCACGTAGGTCAGGTCTTGTTCGATCGACGCATCGGGTTCACCCGTGAGTCCCGCTACGGTGCGCAGAGCGAACGCGAGCGTACGGTAGCCGCTCGAGGCGAGCTCCTCGTTGAGCGCGCGCAGGCGGGTCCGGCCCTCCTCATCGAGCGCGACGACCTCACCGCGGATGCGGGCGTGCGTGCACAGCGCGAGCACGACATCGGCGCCGCCTTTGACGAACGCCACCGTCTCGCCCTCACGCACGTGGATGGTGGTCATCCGCTTGCGCTCAGAGTCGAACGGCACCTCACTGACCCGGCGTGGGCTCAGGTGTCCCGGCGTCAATCTGCTTGCCGCTTCGAGCAACGCGGTCTCAGTCGGGTCACCGATGAAGCCGCCTTCGGGCGCGGGTCGCGCATCATTGTTGGCGGCGGCCATCTCAAGCAGCATCGCTAGGTCGCCCGAAAGCGGGGCACATTCGGTCGGCTCGATGCCCCAGTCCGCGGTGATGGCGGCCTGGTCCAGACCCACGATGACTCGGCGGACGGTCATCTCGTTGCGCGTCAGGGTGCCGGTCTTGTCCGAGCAGATGAAGGTCGTCGAGCCCAGAGTCTCTACCGCCGTCAGGCGCCGGACAATTGCGTTGTGCTCGGCCATGCGGCGCACGCCGAGCGACAGGGCGATGGTGACGACGGCCGGCAACCCCTCGGGGATGGCGGCGACCGCGAGCGACACCGCGATCAGGAGCGCGCCGGTGAATCCTGCGCGGAACACCGGATCGTTGATGGCTTCGCTCAGAGTGTCGCCAGTGGCGGCGAACACGCTGGCGAGCTGCTCGGCGAAGATGAGCGCGGCGATGACAAGGACGATGAGCGCGATGCGCTTGCCGACGCGCTGCAGTTCCCGCTGGAGGGGGGTGGACTCGTCTTCCTGGTCGGCCAGCAGATCGGCGATCTTGCCGACTTCGGTGGCAGGGCCGGTGGAGGTGATCAGCACGCGGCCTCTGCCTACGGCGACCGCGGTGCTCGCGAACACCATGCCTACGCGGTCGCCCAATGAGGCGTTCGGGTCGGCGACGGGGACCGTCGACTTGTGGACTGGTTCGCTCTCGCCGGTCAGCGCCGACTCGATGACCTGCAGCGCGTGTGCCTCCGCAAGGCGACCGTCAGCGGGAATCTGGTCGCCGGCTTCGAGGACCACGATGTCGCCGGGGACGAGTTCGCTGGCGGGCACGCTCGACTCGCGCCCGTCGCGTACGACACGGGCGGTGGGCGCGGCCATCTCCTTGAGCGCGGACAGCGCCTTCTCGGCACGGAACTCCTGCGCGAAGCCGAGCACGGCGTTCAGCACCAGGATGGTCACGATCGCGGCGGTGTCGATCCACTCGCCCTGGAGCCCGGCGAGTACGGCAGCACCCATGAGGACCCAGATCATGAAGTCCTCGAACTGGCGGAGGAAGAGCTTCCACGGCGGGTTGCCCTTCGCTTCGCGCAGCACGTTGGGCCCGTACGCCGAGAGGCGACGTGCTGCCTCGTCGACCGATAGCCCGCGCTCAGGTTCTGTCTTGAGCGCGTCGGCGACGGCGGCGACGGAGAGCGTGTGGAACGCGGTGGCCGGCTCGGGTGCCGGCGTGGAGGGAGTTCGATCTGAGGACGCTGACGGTTCTGGCATGGGTTCTCCTCGGCAGTCACGTAGGGTGTACGTTCCCGCCGAGGGTCTCGCTGCTAGTGGGCAGTACCGGGGCTCACGCCCGTATTGACGGCCTGCCTCCCCGACCAACGTGCGGTCGGAGCGCTACTCCCCCTCGACCACTCGATGCTAGCACACGATGGAGTGCAAGGCAGCGAGCGTCACTCTCGGCCTGTCTCGAGCGCGCGGGCGGCCATGTCGCGACCGGCTGGCGTGATCGCGAGACCGCCGAGTGCGGTTTCGCGCAGCGAAGGGGGGAGAGACCTGCCGACAAGGCCCATCGCGTCGACCACCTCGTCGAACGGGATCGGAAACTCGACGCCCGCCAGAGCCATCTGAGCTGCCGAAAGGGCGACCGCCGCACCGGTGGCGTTGCGGAACACGCAGGGGATCTCGACGAGGCCGCCGACCGGATCGCAGACCAGACCCATCTGGCCCTGGAGTGCCAGGGAGGCCGCGTGCCCGGCCTGCTGGGGCGTCCCTCCGGCGAGCTCGACCGCGGCCGCTGCCGCCATCGCCGAGCCGGCGCCGATCTCCGCCTGGCATCCACCCAACGCACCCGAGAGCGTCGCACGCGTGGCGATGACGCCGCCGATGCCTGCGGCCGCGAACAGCGCGTCGACGAGCGCGTCGTCGTCGGCGCCGTACTCGTCACCGACCGTGAGGAGCACCGCCGGCAAGACACCCGAAGCGCCTCCGGTGGGGGCAGCGACGATGCGACCCATGGACGCGTTGACCTCGCCGGTCGCGAGAGCCGCTGCCAGCACGTCTGAGAAGATGCCCCCGACCGGTCGCACCTCGCCGCCGAGGACGCGCGCAGCATCGCCGCCTACGAATCCCGAACGCGACCTCGCGGCGCCGGAGAGACCCGTGGCGACCGCTTCGCGCATGACGCCGAGCGTCTCCGCCATGCGGGTGCGCACGGTGTCGACGTCGACGTCAGACTCGGCCACCTCTCGGCCCAGGGCCGCACGGCCGAGCGTGCCGGCGCCAACGGATGCCTCAAGCAGTTCCTCGAACGATGCGTACGCCATCGGGTTCCCTTCAGGGTTCTTCCGGTGCTGGCCCATATGGTCGACGCGGCACCGGTCAGTGGTCTCGGCGATTGTAGCGCGGCGCGTCGGAGCGGCGTGTTGACGGTAGGAAGTCTTGGGCGTAGTATCTGCGTATCGCTTTACTTAGCATATACGAAGTGGAGCCGGCACGAGCACACCAGAGACCTCTCAGGAGCACCGATGTCCAACGCAGATATGACACAGGCAGGCACCCCGATCGACCTCAGCGGTCTGGTCCCGGTCG
>Ga0079306_1002443_pt1 | contig 10386 bp, 8 predicted proteins | sample Methanotroph_Enr_FD_79181 | JGI IMG/M metagenome (GOLD analysis project Ga0079306, IMG submission 79181) | Enriched soil microbial communities from Old Woman Creek wetland in Ohio, USA - Methanotroph_Enrichment_5 | ecosystem: Environmental > Terrestrial > Soil > Wetlands | place: USA: Ohio...
ATCTGGCACCTTCACAACATATGGAAGAAGTAATTTCCCATTCCGATATTGTAATCATTACGGGAGCATCTCTGGCCAACAATACGCTGGATAAGCTATTGGAATTGATTTCATCAGGAACTCAGGTAATTGTGGTTGGCCCGACAAGCAGCCTTCTGCCTGACGTGCTCTTCGCCCGTGGTGTTAATCTGGTTGGAGCAACCCGGATCATGGATGCCGATAAAATGCTTGAATTGGTTGCAGAGGGTGCTTCCGGATTTCATCTTTTTAATTATTGTGCTACAAAAATCTGCCTTATAAATGAATCCTGACCGGCATCTTAGTATTACCTGGCTTAAGGCTGCCGTACTGGGTTGCCTGTGGGCTTCGTCCGAAATTGTGCTGGGCAGTTTCCTGCACAATCTGCGTGTGCCTTTCAGCAGTATCTTCCTTACATCGATCGGCATAATTCTTCTTGTATCAGTAAGTTTTCAATGGAAGGACAAGGGCCTGATTTGGCGCTCAGGATTGATATGCGCACTGATGAAATCGGTATCACCCAGCGCTGTTATTTTCGGACCCATGATCGCCATTTTATTTGAGGCATTGTTATTGGAATTCTCAGTCAGGATACTGGGTAAAAACATGCTTGGCTTCATCGTTGGCAGTTTACTCGCCATGTCGTGGAATTTCACGCAAAAGATTGCCAACTATTTAATTTTTTATGGACTCAATATTGTTGATTTATATGCTTCGCTGGTAAAATTTGCCGAAAAGCAGCTTCAGATGCATTTCAACACAGTTTGGATGCCAATCATCATATTGTGGTTTTTTTACATATTTTTTGGACTATTCTCAGCAGCAGTCGGAATATACATCGGCAACACTGCACTAGAGAAAAGCACACCCATCATGAGTCTGGATAAAAAACGGATGGCCGAAATAAAATCGAAAAGGCAAACACCTGAAATCCGATATTCACTTCTTTGGCTTACACTCAATTTACTGGGAATGATAGCGGTGCTTTTACTTATGAATTATTCAGCTATTTTGTGGTGGCTGTCGGTCGGGTTGCTATGGATTGCTATATGGGCCGTTCGTTATCAAACAGCTTTGAGACCACTGCGTAAGGCAAAATTCTGGATATTTTTTATTGCCATCACCATGCTTTCCAGCTTTCTGTTTGCAAAACTTCAATCCTCGCAGCTTTCAGTAACCGATGGGCTGCTTATCGGTTTGCAGATGAATTTTCGTGCTGCAATGATGATTGTCGGCTTTTCGGTTGTCGGTAAGGAATTAAGCAACCCGGTGATCAGGAATTTCTTCCTCCGGACCTCGTTCAGGCAATTGCCCCTGGCTCTGGAAATATCATTTGAAACATTACCTTTTGTAATTGCAAACTTACCTTCTCTGGCAGATATCTTTAAGAAGCCGGTCACTGTAATGAGGCAAATTGTGGCTCAGGCTGAATACTGGCTCGAAAAGGTCGCACTCACCATGAAAAAAAAGAGCAATGTAATCATCATCACAGGCGAAATTGGCAGTGGAAAAACATCTCTGATCTCCGGAATTGCTTCCCGCTTAAAAACAACCGGGATAGAAATCGGAGGTATAATTGCCCCGGTGGTTTATAAAGATGGGATAAAAACAGGCTACAACCTTATTGATTTATCCACAGGTCTCGAAATGCAACTTTCACAAACCGGTGAAACTGAAGGAATGGCGAGGGTAGGTAAATACTTATTTATTCCCAAAGCAGTTGAATATGGGCGAAATGCCCTTTCAGTAGAAAATAACCAAAATTCAAAAATTGTTTTAATTGACGAAATCGGGGCATGGGAACTGCAAGGCCAGGGATGGGCTACAAACCTGAATGAACTTATTATTCAATGCGATATGCCATTGATATTAACTGTACGAAAGAGTTTTCTGGAACTTGTAATTGAAAACTGGCAGTTTCAAAATCCTGTGGTTATTGAAGCACAGGATATTACTGTGCAGGATGCATATAATGAAATATTGAAATTTGCCGATGTGGGATCAATAATCTGTTGAATTGCAAAAGCTAATTGGAAGCCTATGGTGGTTGGGGATCGGGATATGAATCTATACCAGAATAGAATCAGCAAAACTCTGCTTTCTAATGAAAAGGCATATTTATTCAGCTTTAGATACCGCGATCAAAATCTGAAATGGAGTAATTGGTCTGATTTAACTCAATTTAAGACAGTTTGGATAAGTGATGATCCGGTCCTTCAAAATGGATATTTCCTGAATCAGAACTATCCTAATCCCTTTCAGAATAATACAACCATTATATACAATATCCCGGAAAGGAATGAAGTGATTTTTCGCATTTAGGATGTAAATTTCAAGCAGGTTGCCGAAATAAAAGAAGGTATAAAAAACAAAGGGATTTACCAGCTTGATTATAAAGCCGAAAACCTTAGCCGAGGCGTCTATTTCTACAAAATGATCACAAAAAATCTATGTATCACAAAAAAAAATGATAAAAGCTCAATATGAAAAATAAGTTTAATGTTCTGCTCTTTGTATTGCTGGGCTTCACACTCACGCTTTTTGCCAATACAAATCTACGGCAGATTCAAATAAATGGTAAAGTTATTTGTGATGGGAAAGGTCTATCATCGGTTATGGTAACCGATGGCATCTCAGTTGTTGAAACCGACAGAAATGGCGAGTATGTTTTAGCGTCCTCCTCCGAAAGCAAATTTGTTTATTACACCCTTCCGTCAGGCTACGAGTCGCCAATCCAAGATGGTGTACCCGTGTTTTACGCTGCTATTGATACGTCGAAGATAGTGCAGCAAATTAATTTCAGACTTACAGCATGTAAACTATCGCAAAAAAAACATGCATTTATAGTATTGGCTGACCCACAAATACACGATATTGAAGAATTTGATTTATTGAAAATTGTACTTGAGGATGTAAATAAAACTGTTGCCGGTTTGTCTCCCCAACTTCCGGTACATGCTATAAGTTGTGGCGATAATGTTTTCGACCAGTTGCATTTTTTTGATAATTATAAGCAAGTTATAGGTCATACCAAACTTCCATTTTATCAACTCATCGGGAATCACGATTTAAATTACAATAACCGGTCGGATGAATTATCAGCCAGGTCATATTCAGCTGAGTTCGGACCCACATATTATTCATTCAACAAAGGTCTTATCCATTACGTAGTGCTGAAGGATGTGTTTTATTACGGTTATTCATATAGATATCTGGGATATATTGATGAAAATCAGCTCAGCTGGTTAGAAAAAGACTTAGCAAAAATAAAACCTGGAAGCACAGTTGTTGTAGCATTGCATATTCCTACTTTTTATGGTGAATCCAATAAAGAAGATAAGTATTCTACGCTATTATCAAACTCTGTTATGAATAGCGCTGCCCTATACAAAATATTATCGCCATTCAAAACGCATATATTGGCCGGACATAGCCATACGCAATGGAACACTGTGCTTACTCCCAATTTGTTCGAGCATACTCATGCGGCTGCATGTGCTGCATGGTGGCAGGGAGAAATATGTGTTGACGGTTCTCCTAAAGGATACACCGTATATATTGCTGACGGCGATAGCCTTTCATGGTATTTTAAGGGGGTGAATTTAAACAAGGATGAACAATTTAAGCTTTATCCAATAGGTTCAGATCCATTATACCCCGATTGCATTATTGCAAATGTCTATAATTATGACCCGGCATGGACCGTTAAATGGTTTGAGAACGATATATTAATTGGACAAATGGAACAGTATTGGGGCGAAGACCCCCTGGCGAAATCAACGTATCCACCAGGGAAAAACAAGAAATATTCATGGCTTGGCGTGGGAGAAACTCATCACCTTTTTAAAGCTAAAATTCAGGATCCTGGTTCAAAAATCACAGTACAGGTAACTGATCGATTTGGGAAATTGTATAAAAAAACGGAAATCAGAAAGTGATAATTTCCTTTCTTGTTTAAACCATGCATTATACAGAAATGCAATTACATCGCTAACATATTCATAACACATACAAACCTTTTAACTCTTAAATAAAATGTTATACACAAAAAAAGCAATCACATTGATGTTCGTATTCATCTCTCTGAACCTATTTTCGCAATCGAAAAAAGGGTATTCTCTTGTTTGGGAAGATAACTTTAACGGCAGTTCACTCGACACAACTGCCTGGAACCAGGAAGTTGCCAAACCTGGTTGGGTAAACAACGAGTTGCAACGATACACTAAATCCGAAAACATTGAACTCGATAAAGGGAAACTGATTATAATAGCAAAAAAAGAGAACAATGAATACACATCTGGCCGTGTTAACACTCAAGGAAAGCGATTGTTTACATATGGATTGGTTGAGATAAAAGCGAAAATACCTCAGGGTACCGGCACATGGCCGGCACTGTGGATGTTGGGACAAAATATTGACGAGGTTGGTTGGCCTGCCTGCGGAGAACTGGATATAATGGAGCATGTTGGCAAACATCCCAATTTTATTCATTCTTCCATTCATAATAATTCAGGGTATGGTTCGACACCATACACAGGCATATTACAAATAAAAGATCCGTTTAGTAAATTTCATATCTACGGTATGGAATGGACTAAAGATTTTATCGACTTTTTTATTGATAGTAAGTTGGTCTATCATTATCAACCAGAAGTAAAAAATATGGATAACTGGCCATTTGATCAGCCCTATTTTCTGATTTTTAATGTTGCTATCGGTGGTACCTGGGGCGGACCGGTAGTTGATGATAAGATATTTCCGACGGCTATGACTATTGACTGGGTTAAGGTATATCAGAAATAGGAAGATGTGCATAAAAATATTTATAAAAAATGGCGGGGCAAGGCCTAAATTTGGATTAATGCTATCGGGGCCGATGCTTCTGATATCCTTAAAAAGTAGAACCAATAAAAAAAAAGAGATATGAATGAAGATGTAAAAAAGCTTGACCGGATTGCCTCAATTGATGCATTGAGAGGCTTTGATATGCTGTTTATTATATTTCTCGACCATTTTTTTATTGCGACGAATGTTGGTGTAGGTTCACCTTTTACTAGGATACTTGCAAAACAATTTGATCATCCAGAATGGTTTGGTTCATCAGTGTACGACATAGTAATGCCTTTGTTCCTGTTTATTGTCGGCGCTGCTATACCTTTTGCTTTGTCTAAACGAAAGCAACAAGACTCAAGTTTGTCAGCAATATATAAAAAACTTATACGGCGTTTTGTGATACTCTTTATATTGGGATGGATTGTACAAGGTCATTTACTGGAATTGAATATTAGTACATTTAGTATTTTTAGCAACACTTTGCAAGCCATAGCAGTTGGATACTTATTTTCAAGTATTGCATATCTTCATTTCAAAAGAAATGCACGTTTACTGATATTCGCCTCAAGCTTAGTTATTTATACTTTACTCCTTACCATCCCTGATGTTCCTGGAGTTGGGCGAGGTGTTCTGTTACCTAGTAGCAGTTTCGCATGGTATGTTGATCAGCAGGTATTTGGGAAATTTCAGGACGGAACACAATATACCTGGCTGCTCAGTGGATTTGGTTTTATTGCAACCACTTTGTCAGGCGTTTTTGCCGGCGAACTCATAAAATCAGATTTACCACGGAAGAAAGTGGCAATCTATTTATTTATATTCGGAGTAGCAGGAGTTCTGGCTGGCATGCTGTTAGGTATATGGCATCCTATTATTAAAAAGTTATGGACAAGCTCTTTTGTCCTTGCATCATCTGGCGTTTGTTTCCTTTTATTGTCCTTGTTTTATTGGATAATTGATGTAAAAGGAAAAGTGAAATGGGCGTTTCCCTTAAAGGTTATTGGGATGAATGCTATTGTTGCTTATGTGCTTTCACATGTGTTCAATTTTCACCTGATTGCTGAAATGGTGTTGTATGGATTAAAACAATTCGTTGGAGATTTTTATTATTTAGTTCTTACCATAGGCGGTTTTGGCATTCTGTATCTGATACTATGGTATATGTACAAAAATAAAACTTTTATAAAAGTTTAATATTCATACAGCCATTACGGTTAATGGTGTTGACCTGGTTAATGTTTATGAAAAATGGAAATGTATGAAATGATACTTAAGTAAATGCATTCTGCAATTCTTTTAATGATGCTCAATAAAATAGTGTATTATGAATAAATTAATGTTTATTTATTTCGGAATAATGTTTCTTTACAGCCCGTTGCAAGCCCAGGAAGAAATTAAATTGTATAAAACCGTGCCAACAGAAGTTAGTGGAATCACTGAAAAGGAAACGAATTACGATAATACCTGGGTTACCAATGTAACGGATGCACGCATGTATGCATATATTGTTTCAAAGGAAAAAGCCACCGGCGCTGCCGTATTAATTTGTCCGGGGGGAGGCTATGGCGGTCTTGCGGTTGAACATGAAGGTTCACAATTTGCTGTCTGGCTTAATTCGATTGGTGTTTCTGCATTTGTGCTTTATTATCGTATGCCGAACCAACATTGGGAAATTCCATTGAAAGATGCCCAAACAGCTTTGCAAATTATTCGTAAAGGAGCGAAAAAATGGAATATTGACAAGCATAAAATTGGCATTGCAGGTTTTTCAGCTGGAGGTCATTTGGCTTCGACTGCCGGAACCCATTTTACAAAGGAAAACCGGCCAGATTTTATGATATTGGTATATCCGGTTATTTCCATGACGATGGACGGTACAAGCAAAAATCTGATTGGGGAAACACCTTCCGAAGAACTGAAAAAACATTTTTCGAACGAATTGCAAGTCACTAAAAAAACACCACCCACTTTCATTGTAGCTGCTTTGGATGACGATGTTGTACCGGTTGAACATAGCTTTATGTTTTACAAAGCTCTACAGGCAAAAAATGTTTCATCCGAAATTCATACTTATGATATTGGTGGACATGGTTTTGGTATGAAGAAAAGAGGATTGGATGTTGATAATTGGCTGGATCTGCTAAAAATATGGTTGAAAACAAATAAACTGATTGACCGATAAGTTAGTACGGTCATAAGCTGATTGTGTTATCGGGCAAGTGAGATGTTCAGGGCTTTCGAAACTGTTGATCTTAAAAAGTCGTAAGCAAAAAAATAACAGGGGCTACTTTGTACTTTGCACGAGATATAAGATCAGGAATACACTCACTAAGAAAATAAATCCTGTGAGTACAGTAAGCAGCAATGATGAATGTTCATATTGCTCGGCTTTTAGTTGCTTTTCAGTTTGCTTGTACCGGATGTATGCCAGAATTGAAGTAATTGTCCCAACCAATACTAATACAATTCCCATAATTGCGGAATACCCTCTTTGCTGAACAAGGGTTTCCTTACCTAAAAGCATGGAAATCTGTCTTACAAATAACGAAAACTTGACAACCACGAAACCGAATGCCATAATTCCGATGCTGGTGCGTATCCACGCAAGAAATGTGCGTTCATTTGCCAGATGATCAGTGATAGCTCCTTGTTTCTTTTCTTCGTGCATACATTATGATTTTGGAAAAATAAAATTTCAGTTTACATCCTTTATACCTATGATTGGATCAATGATATCAAAGTAAACAGGATGCGGTTACCCGGCCAAATGCATTTGTTAACAAAAGTATTATTAATTATTACGATATCATTTAGCCATATATAATTATTAACTACAATATATCTATACACTTATATTGCCACAAATGTACCCCTGAGTTCCGCACGAACGGGGCGATGCTTTGTCAGATACTTTTTCATGGCATCAATAATCCGTCCGGGTCTGTTTTCACGATTTCGTCCATATTTCTCAGGGACTCCTTGCATCGTAACGAATGCTGCTGAGTAATATTGGCCAGGGTGTATCTCTTCATTGCCTGCAAAAAGTTTCTGAATGCGGTGGCCTGAAGGGTTTTCAATTTTAAAGTAGACAGTAAGACCGAGACAACGCTTGATATACCCGCCCATTTGCTGATACGGGTCGCACGAAAACGTCTTTTCGAGATTCTCTTCCAACATTGTCCTGATTTCCTCTCCTGTTAACTCTACAGTAGAAACAGGCGGATTCATGGGAATAATGTTATAAAGATCATTTAGAGTTATTTGTCCGGGAACGATTGGTGCACCATAGCGCCAGCCATTCGAAAATGCCAGTTGCGCATCGGTGGTTTCGAGTAACGCCTGAAGAAGGAAATTATCCATTGTGGTCTCCATGGTTGTTCCGCGGTTAAGCGCTGTAGCAGTTTCCCCGACAATCTCTGCGAGTTCATTTTTGTAGGGTCCGAGCGCCTTGTTTACCAGTTCTTCAACTAAGGGGTCAGGTTGAATGGTTGCTTCAACTTCAATAAGCTGGTGATGGTAATCTGTGATTTGTCCGTCAACTATTTCCAAATCCAGTCGACCCACAAAAGAACCATGGCAGCCTGACTGTATTATAATTGTTTTCCCATTAAGCACCGGCTTGTAAAGCCTGTTATGGGTATGACCGCTGAGACAAACATCTATGCCTTGTACTTCGGACAAAAGTTTCATATCCTGAGCGAACCCGAGGTGCGAAATGAGTACAATTAAGTCAACCTTTTCCTTTGAACGCAGCACTTCGATAATTGGCGGAAGTTCATCTTTACCCAGGGTAAAGTATATCCCTTCGCTGTAGGAGGGCGGCATAGTCTTGTCTACAATATTCGAAGCGATTCCAATGAGTCCGATACGTAATCCGCCTATCTCTTTTACGGTAAAAGGCTGATATACCCACTTTTTTGTTGCTTTATCATAAACATTGTTTGCCAGCATCGGATAATTAAGTTCAGCAACCCGCTGGTTAAATATCGATGGGCCATAAGCAAATTCCCAGTGAGCAGTCATGGCATCAAGTCCCAATGAATTTAAGATAGGGATCATAGTTTGACCCTGGGTATCCAGGGCAGGATAGGTGCCGTGTAACGTGTCACCGCAATCGCAAAAAATGGAATTCCCCAGGCTTTCGGCCCGGATTTGTTTTACGATTGTGGCAATGCGGGCGTAACCTCCAGCATGGCGGTATTCTGCGTGGTCGCCCTGCCAGAACATTTCCTGGTGTAAATCAAAATAAGCATGGGTGTCGTTCATTTGAACGATGGTGAAAGATTTTTTAGCGGCCATTATTTTTCTCTTTATAATATGTGATTCATCAGTATTCTGTTCTTATAACCCGAATTTTTTAAACAGGTAGTATTTCGGGAAATCAATGCCGAATGTAAAGAGAGCTGAGAATCCAAAAATAGTGAGAACAACTAACAGGCTTAGCGGAGGAACAAGGATTCCGGATATGGCTACGATAGCAAACACGATGATTGCTGCTGTACTTGACATTAGCAATCCTTTACCCGGAAGAGATGACCAGAAATGTCGTCTTTCTCTCACGATTAACACCCTGAACTGACTGTTAAATATAAGACTCAGCATTACGAGTGTGGTGAGTTCATTCCATTGCAAATGAAAATAATATTTACCTGCCAGGATGACCATAACGTCTCCCAAAACATAGGCCAGTGCAGGAATCAGAGAAGCAAGAATATTATTTTTAACATTCCATTGATTCGGATTACTTGTATGTTTCACATTATCGGTTGCCAGTGACATGGTTACGAAATCATTAGCAAATACTAACAATGACACTCCAAGCAACGAAAGCAAAATGTTATGCATCCAGAAAAAGCCTATGGTGAGCAAAACCACAAATTCAATAACCTTGGCAACCTTATTGATTACCCATGTCAGCATTCGCTGATAAGTCTGTCTGCTTATTGTTATGGCGTCAATTATTACGCCTACACCTGCTTCGGTCAGCACTACACTTGCCGCCGCCTTTGCCACATCGGTCGAATTGCTTACCGCTATTCCCATTTCCGCCTGTTTCAGGGCAGGGGCATCATTAACCCCGTCACCGGTCATTCCTACCATGTGCCCTCCTGATTGCAGAAGTTTCACAATCTTATACTTGTCCTCGGGAAAGATCTCTGCAAACCCATCACATTCGCTAACAGTCTTTAACTGTTTATCTGCACTCAGATCTTTAATATCTGCCATACGGATAATGTTCTCGCCAATTCCAATCTGCTTTGAAATTTCTTTTGCTATATCAATGCTATCTCCGGTAAGCATCAATGGCTTTATGCCCAGTTTCCTGGCTTGGGCTATCATGTTTTTCGAATCCGGTCGGGGTGGATCTGCAAGCGGCAGCAATCCTACAAGTTTAAGATTATTCAAATCATCTCCTTCTGACCTGGCAACAGCAATTGTTCTATACCCTTTCTTTGAAAATCCATCTATCGTTTTATTCACTTCCTCAATTGTCCCTTTGTCTATGCCTTTGCACAGAGACAGGATCACCTGTGC
>Ga0079306_1002444_pt1 | contig 10383 bp, 3 predicted proteins | sample Methanotroph_Enr_FD_79181 | JGI IMG/M metagenome (GOLD analysis project Ga0079306, IMG submission 79181) | Enriched soil microbial communities from Old Woman Creek wetland in Ohio, USA - Methanotroph_Enrichment_5 | ecosystem: Environmental > Terrestrial > Soil > Wetlands | place: USA: Ohio...
ACCTTTTTCATCGTTTGGTGGCCGGTATATTGAGGATTCAAAAAGCTTTTACACACGCGTAAGCGAGCGCCTTCGTCACAAAAACAGGGCAATTACCATTCGTGATTTTGAGCAATTGGTATTGGAAAAATACACCGACATTCATAAAGTAAAATGCCTCAACCACACCCGGCTCGAAATGGATGTTACTCCAGTAATATACAACGAACTGGCTCCCGGACATGTCACGGTGATAACCATCCCCAACTTGCACAATCACAACGCAATTAACCCGTTAAGGCCGTTTACCAGCCGAAACCGGTTAAACGAAATCAAAGAATATTTGCAGGGAATTATAAACTGCAACATGAAACTGCATGTCGAAAACCCGGTGTTTGAGGAAGTTCGGGTAAAAACGCAAATTATTCTAACAGCCAAAGCCGCCGGAAACGATTCGTTCTACATCGATCAACTGCAGAACGATTTGGTGAAGTACTTTACACCGTGGGCTTACAATTTGAATACTGACATTCGTTTCGGTGGGAAAATAACCAAATCGGCAATTATAAACTACATCGAAGAACTTGATTACGTTGATGTTATTCTGGATTTGCATCTCTATCACAACAAAAAAGATAACACTCCTGAAACGGAAGTGGTCGACGAAGTGATTGCTGCAACAGCCCGAAGTATTTTAGTTTCGGCTCCGGCGGCGAAACATGAGGTGACTATCATTAAAAAACCTGTAAAATCAGACACAAGTGACTGCAAATGAACATATAACTATAAGCAAGAAGAATGAGTTGCCTGCTGGTCAGGACTACTACAAACTTCGTGAAGAAGGCATTCGCCTTATTCAGCAACTTGGCAGTAAACTGTGGACGGATTACAACATTCACGACCCGGGCATCACCATTTTGGAAACCCTTTGCTATGCGCTGACTGACCTGTCGTACCGGTCTTCATTGAGTATTCCTGATTTGCTGGCCAAAGAAAAACCCGACAGTTTTAATCCCGATGATCAGTCATTTTTCACTGCCCGCGAAATTCTTACCACAGCTCCATGGACTGTAAACGATTACCGAAAGCTGTTAATCGATCTGGAAGGAGTCCACAATGCCTGGCTATCCTGTAATCCCTGCAATTGCGGGCCAAAAATTTATGTCAATTGTAAAGATTCCGAATTAACCTACACCAAACCGCTACCGCCCGAAAATGCCGACGAACATTTGGTTGTACCTAAAGGATTGTACAATGTGCAACTCGAATTCGATATTGATCCAATTAACGGCGACCTCAACAGTGGCAAAATAAGCCTCAGTTACAATATGATGCTGGGCTTGAATCCTGAAACCCTGTATTTCGAAGTCCGATTTTCATCGCTGAGGCGCTTTGCGATGCTCGAAAAAAGCAAACCGACTCTGAAATATTTCAGGCATTCCGGAACTCAAATTAGCAAAGTCACTCCAATTCTGGCAACATTTAAAGATGCCAACAAGAAAACAGTTGATAATGCACTTCTGTCCACTCAACCCGATTTCCTGAAAAAGGCGTTGCGGTCGGTCATGTTTGTTTCGCTCGAAATGACCTTCAACGAATTTGTCACCAATCCTTTAGGAAAAAGCCACACGGTTATCCTGACCGATGTTCCGTTTAAACTGGTATGGCTGAAGGACGAAATCAGGGCACAAATCACCCTGAAAATTCTTGAAAACGTTTTTACCGACAATTCCGATTCGGGTATCGTAGCGCGATACCTGCAGAAAATACAAACCGCCGACAAGGTGCTTCAAACAGCAACACAGACCTTGCAATCGCACCGAAATATTACTGAAGATTTTTGCAGCATTGATGAGGTCGATATTGAGGAATTTGGTGTTTGTACCGATATGGAACTCTCGCCCAGCGCCGATATTGAGCAGGTACTGGCACAAACTTATTACCTGATTGCTGAATACCTGAACCCATCCATCCGGTTTTTCACCCTGAGCGAAATGCTTGAAAACAAAACCGTTGATGAAGTATTTGATGGCCCGAAGCTGATGCACGGTTTTGTTGAGCAATCTGACCTCGACCGGACAGTATTAAACCGTACCCTGTATTCGTCTGACATCATCAATTTATTAATGGATATCCCCGGTGTTGAAGCCGTGCGTAATTTTGTTCTGCTACGCTTCGACGACATGGGTTTCATTCAGGAATCTGACCCATGGCAATTGCCCATTTCACCCGATAAATTACCTCGATTATATCTGGAAGGCTGCAAAATTCTGGCATTCAAAAACGGCTTGCCATTTTTACCTGACCTCAACGAATTGCAGGATACCATGCATGTTATTTACGGCAACAACAGTAAGCCAAAACTAAAAGATACCGATCTCGATCTGCCTGTTCCTGAAGGAACTTATTACGACCTGAAAAGCTACTTTGCCATTCAAAACTCGCTACCACTGGTTTATGGCACAGGTTACGAAGGACTTCCGGATTCAGCCAGTGACCAGCGCAAAGGGCAAGCCAAACAACTGAAGGCATACCTCATGTTTTTCGAACAGTTGCTGGTCAATTATTTGGGCCAGTTGGGCAATCTGAGTCAGTTATTTTCAATCAGCAACTCCGTGAAGCAAACCCAGTTTCCTATTTTACTGAAGAACAACGACATCAGCGACATAGAAATTCTGTACGATTCGCTGAATGAATTATCGCTTTACCAGATCACTGAAAGTACCGACGAGTTTTTGGTACGCCGAAATAAATTTCTTGACCATGCCATCGCCCGTTTCAGCGAAAGCTTTTCAGACTATGCACTGCTTCTGTATTCCTATCAGGAAAAACGTTCGGTTAATTCTGCTGAACTGATCAACATCAAAACAGGATTTTTAAAACAGTTTCCATACCAGAGCGCATTTAAAGCACAAAGTTTCGATTATACCTTCAAACCCGATATCGATATCCGAAAAGATATGAGCGGTTTACATAACCGTATCAGTTCGCTGCTGGGTCTGAAACCATCGTTAAATTTCTTCAAATACGATATTCAAAAAACCGTAATCAGTGGCAATCGAAATAATTTCTCCACCACTTTATCCTTGAAAGACAATGACGGCAATTTATTGCTGACAGCCCAAAACATGCTGACAAATGACGACCGGGACAGCCTAATTCAGGATATAAATTTCACGATCGCCGAAATACTAAGAATTGCAGCACAAAAGGCCAATTACTCGATAAAACCAGACGGTACAAAGTTTAAATTCGAGTTGGGTTCGCCGCCAATCGCTTATAGCACAGGCTATGCAACAAATTCAGCCGCCAATGATGCCATTGACAATCTTATAGCTTTTGCCACAAAAAACTTCACCGACGAAAAATTTATCCTGGTCGAACATATTCTGCTCAGGCCTCATGAAAAAAATGATGCCCTACTGAATATATGTGTTGATCCTGACTGCAATTTCTGCGGAAATGAAGATCCTTACTCCTACCGGTTAACCTTTGTTTTCAATGGAGAGAGCAAGCTGGCGTCCGAACATTTCAGCTTCCGGCGCTTTGCCGAACGAACCATACGGGCTGAACTTCCGGCGCACGTACAATGCAAAATATGCTGGGTGAAAAACGACTCGTACAACAGCTTTGAAAAGGCCTATATTAACTGGTTGAACGACAAATACGAAATTCCACCGGCAACTGACGACTGTAAAAATAAGGCTGGTTTTAAAGACAACCCGCTCAAAAATCTGATTTGTGAATTCAATCAGTTACACAGCATTTATCCGCCTGCCACTTTGCACGATTGCATTGATGGAAATGATGTTAACCCAGTGATACTGAATCAAACGATGTTATAAAATTTACTCTTATGATACCTAAAAAATTCGATGCCCACGAATACGATTATCCCGACTTCCAGACCGATCAGGTTCTGAGTGCCGATAATCTGAACCATTCATTTGCATTTAACGAGCAACAGGAAAGGCTAACCCGAACCAATCTGATTGGCATTGGCATTGTTTGCGGGTTAAAAGCCACAAAATCGGCCAATGGCAAAGTGATCACAATTACCAAAGGCACCGGAGTTACTTCACAAGGGTATTTAATTGTACACGGAAACGAAAACAGCAGTGCTGCAATCGATTATACCAGGTACCGGTCGTTCAATGCCTATCAGGATATAAAATACCAGCCGTTCATTTCCGGAACTGCCCCAAAATATGCACAATGGGAACTGCTGACTGAACTTGAGGCCAAAACAACCGATCCGGAACTGACCAGCGCCTTTTTAAATGATAAAGTCTGCTTGCTTTTTTACGAAATGCTCGAAACCAACGCGAAAAACTGCGACACCACTTCGTGCGACGATAAAGGAAAACTGGTCGAAATTACGGTTCGCAAGCTTCTGATGTATGTCTCGGATGCAAATACATTAATTGCCGAACTTAACCAGAAAGCTCAGGCAAGCGGCTCAGGCGAAACATTTCCCGGAATAACGAATCTCGCCGAATTGCGAATGCCACGTTTCGATGTTGCAGCCACCTCGCTGGTTACTACGAGCGATCTGTTCAAGGCATACCAGAAAGTATTTACCCAAAAGTTGGTTGAAGATTTTGGCAAAGCACTGAATGATGCCTACAGCCTGTTTAAATCCTATTTGAATGACTCAAGCTTCCCGTTTTCAGGATTTAACAGCCAGTTTGCCTTTTTGTACAACGGAAGCATATCAGGTAACAACCTGCTGCACTTTCAGTACTATTTTGATTTCTTTTACGACATTTTGCTAGCCTACAACGAATGGCGTGCCGCAGCTATTAACCTGGTTGCCATGTGCACTCCGCCTGAAGCCTTGTTCCCCAGGCATATCATGTTGTGCAATTTTTCGGAACCCGAAGGCATCGAAAAAAGTAAATATCGCAACTATTTTATTCCATCGCCCATACTGGCTCAGCACGACCAAGCGTATAAAGAATTTAAAAATTTGTTTCAGCGGTTGAGCAGAATGATTTCAAACAAAAATCTTCCTGCGCCGGCAGTTTCAGGCTCTAAATTGGTCGATACCAACATTCGTATTACACCTTCATTATTGGGAAATTATCCTTTGGGAAACCGTGCCATCCCGTATTATTACAAGCCAGACGAAGCAGCCGGAAAACTGGTCGATGTTTGGAATTACACCGAAACCAAACGCGGAAAGCAAAACCTGATTCTGAGCTACGACCATCCTTACAACAACTCGGATGACTTTGTAATCAACCCATTGCATTATGATCTGGAACCGTACAATTTCTTCAGGGTGGAGGGACACATCGGGAAAACCTACGATGGCGCGTTGAGCAGTCTTCAGAAATTAATTAACGACCACCGTCTGCCAATCGATGTGATTGCGCTGGAATTGAGTACCGATGCCTCGGACACGAAAATTACAGATGTGTGTGCCATAGCGAACATTCAGTTGCAATACGATTTGCTGCGCAATGAAATCATCTGCTGCCTGAGAAAAAACATCAACTTTTGGGGGCAACTCGAAATTAAAGAAACCCCAAAACCTGCTGTGGTGACTGGCACGGCCTATATTCCGGGTTTCTTCATCGTAGGAAATCTGGCTGTAACCGATCAGGTGAACAATGCAAATACTCCATCAGAAAATAAATTGACCGAAACACTGAAAATGATGGAGGAAAATCTGAAGAATTCGGATCCTGTCGTGATGAAAGAATTACGCAAAATGATGAAGAAAATCAGCACGGTTGAAACCAAAGCCGTTTCTTCTGATCCTCCTAAAGCGCTAATTTTGAAAAATACAGTCGAGTATTTTTCTGCTGATAGTGTTGCCGGTAAATATCTTGACTATCAGAAAAACGGAAATTTTTCAATCGGTAAAGTTCCTGTTCCATCCGCCACTTTTAACGCTGCTGTTCTTTCTCATTATGCCATGCTCATCATTGACGAGATGGAAGAGCTGCTGCTTTTGTTACAGGCAACCGATGCGCTTTCATTCGATTTGGAAAAATTTGCTTTACACACTGAGGCTTTAAAGAAAGCCTATCAGACTTTAGATGACTTGCTTTCAGCTTACCTGAAAATGCAGAAAACCGTCTATCAAATAAAAGAGACGCTGGGCGAAACATTCAATGCCAAGGTTGATGCCATTGCTGCGGCGATACCCGATATACTTGAGAAGAATTCGAGTAAAATCATATTACTGCTGCTAAACCCACTCGATACCACAACTACAAACACGCTGATCGCAGATTTGCAGAAAGCCACAACCAATGCAACAAAACAGCAGGTAATTGATTCGGCCTACAGCAAACTAGACAAAGACGGAATGATGTTTCCCGGAGCAAAGAATATCACTTACGTCGAAGATCCGGTGCTGAGAGGAATCAGTGACCGGTTAAAAAATCCTTCATGCATGTGTGGCTACGAAAGTTTTGCCAGTTTACGCGACCTGCTTCAGAAAGAAATAGACACGTTGAAAAAGTTTAATCTGTTTTCAGTTTTCACGAAAAAACATCCCGGAATACAACACAAAGCCGGTGTACCTTCCGGCGGAACTTTTATCATAGCCTATCACAAAAAAGGCACCGCATCACTTCCTTTGTATGAATCTGCTATGAAGGAATTACAGGATGGAATTGTGGTGGCCGATTTTTATTTGCCATATCTCTGCTCTTCCGATTGTCAGCCCATCAGTTTTATCATCAATCCTCCAATCCTTTCACTGAGCCTCGACAAACCAGAATATTGTAATGATGATGAAACCGTTTATCCATTTCATGCAAATCCTATCGGAGGAAAACTAACAAGTCCACAGCAGGATTCCGTGTTAGATAATAAGGATGGCACGTTTTCGTTCCTTCCGGCAAAGGTAAAAATCGACTCCGGAGCAAATATAACCTTGAGTTTTACTTACACTTTTGGCGACCAGATGCAAACCATTTCGGTAAAAGTTGACATTAAACCGGTGGTGAAAATTATTCCAACAGCAGATGCTACAAACCCATTGAAAGTCAATTTCGCTCTTGATAACCCGGCCCTGATCACCAGTGCAGCCTGGAATTTTGGCGATGGTGCAGTTTCTGCGGAAATTTCTCCAACACATGCATTTGCAACCGCCGGGGACTTTACCGTTTCATGCATCGTGAAAAATGGAGTCTGCACGTTCACTCCTGAAAATGTATTAGTTACCGTAAAAGCTCCCGATCCGGTTGTGATCAGCGAAGTCCCAACTGAAATTTGTAAGGATGCGGCAGCGGTAAAATTTACTGTTACACCAAAAGGAGGCACATTCACCGGAGAAGGATTTACCGAATCTCCTCCGCTGTCGGGGAACTTTGTATTCACTCCATCAGCAGTAGATTCTAACGGAACTCCGCAGAAAACGGTCACTTTCAATTACAATCCATTGGCCGGAAGTCCGAAAACCATCAATATTAAGGTTTACGAAAAGCCTCAGGCCGATGCAAATTTTGATGTTCTGAAAGGAACAAATAATGTGGGTGCGCAATTTGTTTTCACCAACTTAAAAAACGCCGGCACACTCGAAATGGATTTTGGCGACGGTTCTCCAATTAACACGTTTAATGTTGCAGGGTTAACAACTTTCACAACTCCATCACACCAGTTCCCCGGTGCAGGTCCTTTTAAAATTTCAGCAAGGCTTACAAATGGCACCTGTTCATTTGACTTTAAACCGCTGGAAGTGACTTTCGAGGTGATCCCGGAAGTCATAAAAGTCTGTCAGCCTCTCAGCATACCATCCAATGATTACACAGTCCTGCTAAAGGATTTGCGACTATCAACAGAATTCCAGGCACTTTACGCCAATTATCTGGCTGATGTAAATGCATTTTTTGCAAACCTGAGCAAGCAACTGGATATAAATCCCAATGTACCGCTTTCATTCTTTGAAAAAAATCCGTTGAATCCGAAGTGGGTGGACGCCTTGCCTATAAATGGTGACACGACGCGCGGTCTTGCAATCCGGCTGCTGAGTATTTTTTCTGACCTGATCACCACAATTTCCTGTTTAAAAGAGGAAGATGTTGATGCAGGGAAAGTTCCAACGAAAGATTTACTGGAAGCTATTGGTGCAAAAATTCAACAGCTTAAAAAAATAACTGCTGCCGATAACGAATTGATCAAACCACTGGTGGCCGATCTGGAAGACGAAAGAAAGAGAATTGATAACAATCAGGAAACAGATAAGAAAAAACTGTTTATCGAAGAACTGAATAAACTAATGGAAGTAATTCAAAGCATTTCATAAAAATGACTGGTATTCAGACACATATTATTCGTAAGCAGAATTTGAAAGTTCATACATCAGTGCACGACGCATTTGCTCTGAAACGAAAAATGGAGTTGATCATGACGGAAATTTCGCCAAAGCTGAATATTTTGTTTGACGAATTGATATCAGAAAATGACTGGCTGCAAATCGACAAACTGGACATTCACATAGATGAACTTTCCGAAAGCGAATTGGATGAAGAATTACAAAAAAGAATCATTCAAAGCATCCGTGAAAAGATTGAGGCCCTGAAATATGAGGCCAGTTCGATGGAAGTTGATCAGCAAAAACCTTTTGAGATTGTTGCTGTCCATCAAAAAACTATTTCTGCCTTTGTATATTTCCTGCAAAATGGCTTATTTCCCTGGTGGTACGAGCCTCCTTCACACTCAGCTTTTGAAAATCAGATTCTGTCGGCTTTGGCTGATGAAACTATTGCCAATGCCAACTTTCTCTCAATTTCAGGCATTCTGCAGAACTTTGATGCCCAATTCAGACTTACAGAACAGTTTTCGCAAAATATCTTCCTGAAAATTGCAGAACAACTCTGTAAAAAACTGAGCAGTAACCTGTTCTCCGAAATCGAGCTGATTCAGATCACATTAAACGAAATAGCTCAAGGACAACTCTTTGGTTTTGAAAAACCGCTTCTAAAAGTTATACATCGATCAAATATCATTTTATTACAACAACTTCTGAAGTCAAACAATTACAGCACTTTAACCATCCTGGAAATTTGGATAAAATCCTTTCTGTCTGAAATTCAGCTACAAACACACCGTACGAATGAGCTGAGATCCTATCAGCTTGAAAGATTAAACAAGTATCTTGAAGCTAACAAAATAAGCAGACAACCAGGTTCAATCATATCTGAAACAAAAAGTCAGTTTGATAAGGCGTTTGATCATACAAACGATACCTTTTCCCAATCAAAAAAAGAACGCAAAGAGGGAATAAATTCAGAATTCGCTGAATGGGAAAAAGAAGGTTTAAAGAAAAACAGTATCGCCGATTTACTTGAAATCACTGATGGCTCTTTGGTTGCAAATGCCGGACTCGTCATTGTCGCTCCTTTCCTACCCGAGTTATTCAGAAATCTTGGAATTTTCGAAAACGACCAATTAACCGATACAAATCAGGCTATTGCTATTATGCACTACATTGTGCACGGCAACCTGGAGTACCGTGAATACGATGTGCTGCTTTGTAAAGTGCTTTGTGGACTCGAAAACAATGAACCGATCAGCATAGTGAATCATTTGCCCGAAAATACTGAAAATGAAGTGGAACAAATGCTTACCACTGCGATAAGTTATTGGACTGCACTAAAGAGTACCAGTCCCGACGGGCTTCGCGAAGGCTTCCTTTTGCGAAGTGGCAAGCTATCGCACAAGTTCGACGAATGGTTTTTGCTTGTCGAACAGAAAACACTTGACGTGTTGCTCCAGCAGTTACCCTGGACAATCGGATTTATTAAGTTGCCCTGGATGAAAAAGATGCTGAAAGTAGAATGGGTTTAACCAATAAACGACATAATGAACTAACAAACTGCAAGTTACACCAGAATAATTAAAATGTTTACATCGGCCGACAAAGTATCCAAACATGTCACCACTGTTCAGCGACAGTCGGCCGAGCCATTTTTTGCCCGCAAACAGGCAACATCATTCTTTGGTAATAGTGCACTTAGCGCAAGTCCCTCAAGCTTTATTCAGCCAAAACTAAATGTCAGTCACCCTGAAGATCCGCAGGAAAAAGAAGCCGATCAAATGGCTCATAAGGTAATGACCATGCCTGAAACCATTTCTGTTGCTTCGGCCTCCGAACAAAAAGAGGAAGTGCAAAGATCTGCCGATGAAAAGGAAATCAGTCGCAGCGCCGATGAACAGAAAAAGGAAGAGGTTCAGAAACAGGAAGCTCCTTCCATTCAAATGAAGGAGGAAACGGAAGAAGTACAGCGCAGTGGCGATGAAGAAGTTCAACGCAAAGAGGAAAAAGAAGACACTACAATCAATCGGGTTGCGGAGAAGCAGGAAGAAAAGGTACACACCAAACTGTTTGCATCGACTGCAGGCAGTTCCGACCGCAGTGTAATGCGAATGTGCACAAACTGCACA
>Ga0079306_1002445_pt1 | contig 10382 bp, 18 predicted proteins | sample Methanotroph_Enr_FD_79181 | JGI IMG/M metagenome (GOLD analysis project Ga0079306, IMG submission 79181) | Enriched soil microbial communities from Old Woman Creek wetland in Ohio, USA - Methanotroph_Enrichment_5 | ecosystem: Environmental > Terrestrial > Soil > Wetlands | place: USA: Ohio...
ATCGACTATCCGAATGCCTGGCCGGGTTATGGCCCGATGCGTTAGTCAGCGCCGTGTCTGCCGGCGACCACTCCGGCAAACTGGCCGACGTACTGAAGCAAGTCGAAGGGATGATGCTGCTGAAAAAGCAGATACGGGACGCTTTACGGCAATTTTACGCGCCTATCGCCTATTTACTCGGCGGACTAGGAACCGCCATTTTTTACCTGGTGTTTGTCATACCCAGCATCAGCCAAGCATCGAAAGCATTGATCGGGCCGACCTATAAACCCAGCGAGGTCATGGCCGTGTCGCTTCTGTTTCAGCGTGTATTCGTAGACCATTGGATTATCGTCTGTTCAATTTTGCTTGTGATCGTTTTGTCTATCGCATGGTTGGTGAAACAACCGGAATTCTGGACTTGGCTTTTTGAGCAAGCCGACAAAATACCGGTGATTAATGATTCGCTTAGAAAACTCTATTTCGGACTCTGGGCCAGAACGCTTGCCATGATGGACTCGGCCGGCGGCATCGACATCGTGGAAATACTCACTTTATCGTCCAGAATTCTTCCGGAAAACATGAGGTCCGGCATTTTCAAAATGATCGGCGAAGTCGAGCGGCGTGGCCTATCGGAATCCGGCGACCCGCGCATTCAGCCGACCGACGACCCACGCCGGCAATGGCCTATTTACATCGGCATTGCTTTCGTCAGCGCCGGCCAAACCGGCAACCTGGAACAAGAAATGTCGCGCGTAGCGCCTGAATTGATTGATGAAGGCATACGGACATTGACAACAATCATTACTCTCACATCGCAAATAGCCGTCGCTCTTACTGGAGCATTGGCGATGGTTGCGCCGGCCTTGATGATTCTTGAGCAAGGCCATCTATTTCAACTATCAACAGGTCTGTAATGAAAGAAATTCTAAAAAAACTCCGGACTGACAAACCGCGCCGCTCGATGCAGTTTGTTTCGACCGCTGACGACGTTCTGAGCGTACAGAATGCCGATACCGTGTACATTTGCGGCCAAGCGGTTTTTCTATCTCTGGCGTCAACCGGCCAGACGCCTCACACCGACCAATATATTGAACAGCCGCCTCGCCCAATCAGCTCCCGTATCCTTACCGATAAAAAAGAAGACGTGTTGCGCGTTTGGGTGTCGAAAGACATGCTCGAAGCATCAGAACACCTCAAGCGTCACCCGAAGCTGGCTATCGACCAATATCTACACTGGGGATTTAAGCAAAAAACGGACACAGTGCTGATTTGCGGCAATGAAAACGATAAAAACACCGATTTGGAAATTCTGGTCTTTAGAGGCGGCAAGCTGATACACGTTCAAGAACGGTCGCTACATCCGCGCAACTACAGGGATTTTCAAAGTCAGTTGGATTTAGCGTTATCGGACATCACCAACGACTTTCGCGGCTTTGCTTTAGTGGTTGCCTTGCCAATCGGTCCGTTAAATGAATATCCGTGCGCCCGGCTATGTCAAAACGTAGACGATGAACCGTTTCGCCGGCAAATCAACGTATCGCTCAATTACGGCAAAAGAAGCGGCCAGACAACGCGCTTTTTATTGCCGGCATTTATGGTCGTCGCTTCAATCGTTGCCTATGGCGCTACGGTCGGTTATGCGTGGAATAGCTATAACTCGGCAATTACTGAATACCGGTCTGCTATTCAAGGGGTACAAAACTTCGACGAAAGCATGTTGAAAGTGCTTGAAGCACGTCGGGCATTCCTTGGGGCCGAACAATCGCAGATCCAGACCGTAAACAATGCAAAACGCATAGCGACCGCTATTGCCGGCGTTGATCGCGTTCATGTCCGGAAGCTTTTCATCAAAGACGCCAATTCAACATCCATCATGGAGTTATCGCCCGATTCCGATTTTGGCGTAGTCGCCGAAATCCCATTGGAAAGCGATGCCGCCGGATTAGAACAGGCTCGCCCCGTCCTCGATCAACTGGCCGCCGCGACCGAATCAAAATTGCGCGAAATTCGGCAGGACGTTGTAACCGACCAGAAAAGCGGACAAAAACGCCTGGTGATGACATTCGAGGGCAAAACGCATGGTTAAGCTGTTAAGAGAGTCGGACCGCTGGGCGCTGCTCTGTTCGTTGACGCTGGCCGCGATTCTCGCGCTGAACGGACAGAAAATGCACGAATCGGTTATGCAGATCGTGAACAAGCAACAAAAAATCACCGACAACCTACGCCGCTGGCTCGCCAGTTACAAGGCACTACAACCCATCGATATTGAATGGACCAAGCAACTGAAAAGTTCGGTCTCGCTGGACTTGTTGGCAACCTATCGCATCATTGCGCCGGAGGCGGCTGGATTAACCGGCAACGCGGACTTGATGCTGGTCGATAAAATCGACCGGATCAAGCAGGCCGGAACGGAACCTGGCGCATCGGCTGTTACGGTCGTCACGGCCGGCAAACCTGGCTTTGTCGTCACGGCTCCGACCTGGCACGACTTGATTAACGGTCTTGCGGTGTTAGCGGCACGTCGAGACATACAGTTTCAAGCCGTTACTATCGAGGCGAGCCGAGATAACGAAGCACCGACCGCGATTATTCACGGCTTGGCGATTGTTTTACGAGACGAAGAGGCGAAAAAATGAATTCAAATTCACTATCGCCCTTAATGATTGCGCTCTATGTCTTGATATTGTGGGGGGCGTATGCGGCCACTGATGCCCTGAAGCAACGCCTGGAAAAGTTGCCGGTCGAAGGCTTGCAACATGCAGCCAGGCCGGCATCGATCACGCCGAACACCAAGATTTACCCGCTGCTGGCCGAAACCAAAGCAAGGACGCAAGACATTGAAGCGTCAAACCTGGATACGGCGTTTACCCGCGCGTTAGCACCTGCGCCGGCGGCGTCCGACAATGAAAAGCCGCATCCGTCCGCTGCCGACGTTTTTAAACAACACGCCTACTTATCGGCTGTTGCCGATCAAGGCGCATTTGTGAATGGTCGATATTACCAAGTCGGCGAGAAAATCAACTCACTGGCGACGCTGACACGCATTGAAGCTTGCAGTGTGCAAATAAAGGTCGAGAAAGAGATTGTCACGCTCACTCGCCCCGGTAACTGCAAAAAAGGCTAGTCGATGTTCAACAAGATCAAATATGCACATCCGGCCATTATCGCGGTTTTTATTTCCATTAGTGGACTCTTGCTGATGTCGGTCTTGGTCGTCATGTTCGGCTGGCTGCGCAGCTCTGAGTTTGCCAAGGCCACCGGCATAGCCGACAGCGCAAACCGTGTTTACGCGCTTCAGCAAGCTCTTTACTGGTCCGGACGGGCGATTCTTCATCATGATGCTAAATATCCGGTCACGCCGACCCGCATGTACGGATCAATCGCGGGGCTGGCCCCGAACGGCATGATCGTTGTCAAAGTCTACGAAGACGCCGAAATCAAAACACGCACCGCCTGGCTTGCCGACGTAAAGGTGGCTAATGCAAACCAGTTTGTCGAACAGGTGTTAGCTGTCCGTGACAACCAGGCGGAATTCGAATTCTACAATCCGGAAGAGGTTGTTGTTTGGATGGACCGCGCACCGTGGAATATTCATCTGATCGCCTGCGGTGCCATGCACCCGGATGAGCGCCCGCCCACCAATATCGTAGATAAGGCCTTCGCGGAATTTTACTGGCGTATAGCCAAAGGAGAAAATCAATGAAAAAACGTTTTGGCGTTGGAACCGTTGCCGTTATAGCGACGATTCTAATCATCCTTTCATTCTCGGCTAAAGCGGCCGGCCAGTGGTATCAGGACGTTTACGGAACGACTAACTACAACGGGCAACTAACGTTGACCAGCCCTAGCGGGTCGTCGGTTTCGTCAAGTTCCAACCCGACCGGGAGCAACGTCAACCTTACGCAAACGGCCAGTGTGCAGCCTCCGGTTGTGCTCGTACAAGCAACAACGACGTTGCCGATTAAGTCGATTGGGGATGCGTGTACCGCAACGACGACCGGCAGCTATCCCAATCAAACGGCCACGGAAAGCATTGCCATTACTGCCGACCGTTCCACGTTGCTGTCGTGCCAGAATGGTGTTTATAGGCCGTCTACGGGCGACTCCGGCGCTAAAGCGTGGGTGAACTTTGACGGTACTAATTGTCCTGGCAATTGGTGCGCTATCCGTAGCTCATATAACGTTTGGGGCGTGTATAGATCATCGGCCGGACTATATACACCTTGGTTCAACACGCAAATGTCGGACGCGAATTACGTGGTGGCAGGCGTTGCCGGACAAGCGCCTGCTCACGATCCGTATATAAAGTTCCCGGCAGATGGCTTCACACCAAGAACCAATTCGTTTGAGTTTTATGTCGTTGATAACAACACCCCTTACCCCGCCGGCGCTCACCCGCCGATTGATGTGGCATCTGTGACGCTGACAGTACATGGACATTAACATGATCCGGATAGTTTTAATCGCGGCCGTTTTATTTGCGTCCTGGCCGGCATCAGCCAAAACGCTTACCCGACCTGAAACCGTGTTAAAGACCGAAGCACCACCGCTTTCTATGCTTTTGACGACCTATAAGCACTACACCAGCATTCTAGGCGGCTATGCCGATGTTCAGGGCTTTAAACAGCCTTATGAACGCCTGGCAACGGTTGTTCATGAAATGATTCACATCGATTCGGCCAAGCACGGCGGATTCTGGATCAACGGCAATGAATATCTCCGGCCTTATGTCACTGACGCGGCATATTGGCCGCGCCTCAAGAACCAGGATATTTTGCCTCGATTGTCGAACGGACCAATTGCCAATCAGTACGCCAGAAATGCGCCGGCAAACAGTCTTGCCAATTGCATCGACGAGATAAATGCCTATACCCACGTCATCGGTTTTATTGGGTCACACGAACCAGGTTCACTAGGTAAACAAATTGCGGCGTTGAAAGGTCACATCGAAATGGTTGCTGTTTACCTCGATGAAACCCAGAAGCGCGGCGACAAGCTATCCCCTGAAGCACTTACTGTTGTTAACCGAACCATTGACTATGCGAAAAAAGCTATAGAGAGATTGGCAATATGACAAGAAAAATAAAATACCTGGCCTTGCTGGCGGCTATATATCTGACCGCTCCGGCGACATATGCGAATACCAACGTCTGCCTCGATCACACTGTAAATACTTGGAACGTGCCGAAATCGCTGTTATTGGCCGTACATCATGTCGAGCACGGCAAACCAGGCCTGGTATCGCGGCGGAATAAAAACGGCACCTACGATATGGGACCGATGCAGTTCAATACGTCTACTGCGGCCGACCTAAAAAAATACGGTGTGGAAAAGGACCAACTGCTTAATAGCGAATGCGTGAGTTTTTATGTTGCCGGCTGGAAACTCGCCACCAGCGCTCACCAGTTCGGCAACTGGGAGCTTGCTGTCGCTGCTTACAACTGCGGTGATGGCTGCGTGGGGGATGCCATCAAGAAGCTAAAAAAAACAAATACCGCGTTCAACAGCATTCTTCAGCTAGATATTCCTCCCAAAACCAAAATGGAATATGTGCCTAATGTTATGGACGCGTGGAAACGATTTGAAAACTAAAGGTCAAAAATAATGAAACTAATCATAAGAATTCTTCTAGCAACGTCTATTGCGTTTTACAACACGTCAATATCCGCCGATCCCTGTACGGCTGCAATTTGTATGTTCGGAATGGTATCTGGATCTGATAATAACGGTACTTGTGATGCTGCAATAGCAGAGTATTTCTCAATCAATATCTTTACCCCATACTTCAATGCGCCAGCGACAGCGGAAGCTCGAAGAACGTTTCTTCTTTCTTGCCCCAGTAGTGAAATACTGCCTCAGATTGACACAATAACTGAAATGTTCGGATATACACCTGGCTAATATTAAACACCAAGGATTGCGGCACACTAAAACTGAGGTCGAGTCAGATTAGTGTGCCTAGCCAAAACACTCAAATAGGAAAAAGCGTAATGGTTGATAGCTATTCTAAACCATGTGATTCATGCACTGAAAACCGTTTAAGATGCTGCAATAACAAGCAGCCGCCTATCGACCATCAGGCTGTGGCAGTCAAACTCCAGCAAGCAGAAAGATCAATTCAACTAGCGATTGAGTATTGCAATGCCCCTGAAGGAAATGATAGCACCGACCTATTTATCTTTATTAACTGCGCCAATTCCTATCTGCTAGAGGCGTCGGATAAAGCCGGTAAACCACGCAGAACACTATACTAGCCAATTCGACTATGCGGTACCAGAATCGCAAAGTGGATTCCGGACAAATAGTGCTTTCCTACAGCACTCTTTAAAACGCGTAAACGACAAAACAAAAACCAAAAACGATTGCACAAAACAACAAAACGACTATAATATATTCACATATCGCAATTCATTACCCGAATAGTTTATGCAATTAAAAAAAGCAAAAGAATATTATGAACTTGGAATTATTTCTGAGTTTAGCGCCGTAAAGAACGAGAAACGACCAGGTTATTGGTTGTTGTCGATCAAAGGAAAGGAAGATCGCACCTGGACGCTAAAAACCGCGAGAAATGAGGAAAAGGATTATTCATCCTTAGACTCACTTGTAAATGAAGTAGAAAGAATTGTTGGTAAAAATATAGAAAGTTTACCGATCAATCTTTAAATAAGAATCACAAAAAAAATCGGCGCTAAGGGTGCTACCAACACCCAAAACGCCTAAACACCAACGGATCAATAGGAGATCACGCCATGTCTATAAGAAATATTATCATATACCTGATGAGTTTAGGTAAATCTAAACCACCGGCAACCGTTTCTATTGAAATAACCTCTGAGTTATTCGAGCGCTGTACTCGATACAATGTTACTCCAGAGCGTGTAATTAACGACTTCGTTGCTAACATTTGCAATCAAAAATTACAGTTAGCCGGTTCTATGAATAATGCATCAATTTCTGAATACCTGAGTCTGGCTTACGGCAATATGCGAATTGTTAATTCACAAACCGTTAACCAACAAAGAGCAGAGGGCTAGTTATGACTGCTTTGACGCCTGTCACATATGACGCATTCGGACGGATGAATTACAACCCTGATTTCCACAGCAAACACAAACAACCTTGGACGACGACTGATCAGCAATATTTAATTGATAATTATGAGTCCGATGGGCCTGAGGCGGTTAGCCTTGCCCTGGAGAGAACCATTCACACGGTAATGCAAAGAGCTAGTGAGCTGCGAGGGAAAGGGCTGATGGCAAAACCCACTAAGAAGAGCCACCATAAAAGGAGCTGGAAAGCAGCTTCAATTAGCAAAGAGGTTTGATATGGCTCAAGAGACTGGAATATCCTGGACTGATAGTACGTTTAATCCTTGGTGGGGCTGCTCTAAGGTCGGCCCTGGTTGTGATAATTGTTATGCAGAATCCCTGGATCATCGAACCGGGGGCAATCATTGGGGAGCCGACAAAACCCCAAGAATTATGTCAGCAAGCAATTGGCAAAAACCTTTAAATTGGAATCGTCCTCAAGATGCCGCTAAATTCGCCTGGTTAAATAATGATCGGAAACGTCGTGTATTTTGCGGCTCAATGTGTGATGTGTTTGACAACAACGCACCTGAAGGCCAACGTGAACGGTTATGGCCGCTTATCCACCAAACCAGTAACTTGAACTGGCAGTTGTTGACAAAACGCGCACCTAACATTTCTCGCCTTTTGCCTTCTAATTGGGGAAATGGCTATGACAACGCTTGGATCGGCGTAACTGTCGAGAACCGGAAGCACGGATTACCCCGAATTAATGTTTTAAGAGAAATCCCAGCGGTAGTCCGGTTCCTTAGCATTGAGCCACTGCTTGAAGACCTTGGGCGTATCGACTTATCTGGAATACATTGGGTGATTGTTGGCATGGAATCAGGGCCGAATGCTCGGGTTTTATCGCCGGAACCTGTATTGAACATCAAGCATCAGTGCGATGAGCAGGGCGTACCTTTCTTTTTTAAACAATGGGGAGGACACCAGAGGGATAAAGGCGGATGTTTAATTGATGGCCGCGAGTTTAAACAATTTCCGAATACAGCGAACAGTAAATTCTTATATGGGAACCAGACCATAAAGGAGTTACCGTGAAAGTCGCGGAACCGAAAAAAATATTTTGTCACGCCGAACTGTGCATGATTGCTTTGAAATGGCTTAAACGCGCTAACAGTGCTGGCGGACACGGATGCCATATCGCATTGAGTGAATGCCGATCAGGTTGGGATGGGGAAATACCTGACGCAATTGGATTCAGGGCCGCAGGACTCCATGACGGCTCAGTTGTTGTTGAGGTGAAAACAAGCCGAGCGGACTTTATTGCAGATAGGAAAAAGCCGCACCGTCAGCGAGGCGAGGGTATGGGTAACTGGCGCTATTTCATGTGTCCGGAAGGAGTAATCCAAGCCAATGAGTTACCCGACGGATGGGGTCTTTTGTGGGTAAACAGCAGAAGGCATGTAAAGCCGATCTCAGGCCCTGCCGCCTATGCCAAAGCCGGATATACAGCTTTTTTTGAACAAACGGCAATATGGCGACAACTGTCTGACCAATGCCGGGAACAGTGGTTACTCGTTAAAATACTTCATCGGGTTGGTGACCCAAATGAGCTAAACGTGAAACTGAAATCGGCCTATACCGAGCGTCATAAGCTGGCTGAAAAATGTAATAAACAGAACACTGAAATCGAAAGTCTAAAACGCGAATTACGATTGTTTCAAAGAAACCATAATATCTCTAAACCATAAACCTGGAGTTAATAGCTATGAACAAGAAAACGGGATTTATTAAAAGAAACAAAGCTGATGTATTTAAGGATTTCTTTTGCAGCTATGCTGGCGATATTGAAGGCCAACTCAATGATATGGACAAATCCGCACTTGCCGACTATTTGAATGGCGATATTTTCATCGGCGTAGCTTCTGCCGCAACCGGCATCCCTGAGTGTGAATTTGTTGAATACGCTATGGAAAATGCAGGGAAATTAAGCCATCTTTAAATTACACAACCGGAACCCATAATGAACCTAAAACTTTTATCTGCTTTACTGGTACACGCCCAACATACACACGGAATAGACCTTCAACGTATGATTATTTCCTCGCTTGTACATGGCCTTACCTATGGTGCAATCTTTAAGATTTTTCATAACATCTCGCCACTCATGGCCGGGGTTATGGCTGTTGCCGGCATTGGTGTACTTTGGTTCATCTTCGGGAGAAGAAAATGACCACAAAAGAGCATGAAGACACTGTTGTAGGTGAGTAATTAAGATAGAAACTGAGTAATAAAGTCATATACCAGTCAACAGGAGGCGATGATGAGTACGCTTAAACAACGTGAAAAAATAGTAAAAAACGCGGTAGCTGCGCTGGACAAAGCAGCAGAAGCCATTAGCGAATTGAGGTCTATGTCGATTGAATGCGGCCTTACAGAAAGCCAGATGGAACAGGAGGAATACTTTAGGTCGGGTCTGCGTGATCGATCAAGTTACTGGGAAAAAGCAACGTGGTGGCGCAATAGTAATTAGCCAGTATATGAATTTATTATTTCACGCACTATCTTTTCAACGGCAGAATGCGGCTTACAGCCGATCTGAGTTTACAACTTTATTACTCTCCTACAACTGTGCTCAGAGTATTGACCGAGCAAGTCAAGCGCTTGGAGCGCCAGAACCATGAAATCAAAAATGAGCTGGATAAAGCACGGTCGGCATCACTTGAAACCATGCTTGGGCCGCTTCGTCTACGCGAGGCGGTTCTGGTTTATTGCGGCGCTCATTAAGATGAATCCTAACTCGGTGACGAACTACGCCAAGAGTGGTGAGGTTCCATCGCATTTGGCCGTGATAGCTGCCCTGCTCGGGGAAATGGCTGAGCGCAAGATTGACTTCCGAACAGTGCTGTCGAAAATCGAGATCGAGCATAAGAAGCCGCGCGGCGGCGCAGGAAGATTTGGAATCAAGAATGATGATTACTCTTCGTAAAACGGCTTTATTTACTAAAGAATAAATAACCCAAACAGCCCCATTATTTATGAGCGGCACATACCCATTAACATCACAGTATGGAGTAAGTATTTAATGAATAGATTAGGCGAACTGAGCAGCCGAGAAATGCGGAATATTTTTAGAATGGTTGCAACCCATAACGCTAAAGAAAAAATGTATTTGTATATTTTTCACATTATGACCGTATTTGTTTTTGGAGTAGAAGCCGCATTGCTTATTTATTTCACGGCTAAAGCCGTCTTTTATTTCATCAATTGGAGAGATGGCTCAATCTTGAATTGATAGGTTATATAGTGAATTAACCTAAACGCTACACTCTATTAATACACACTCAACGATTTTTGAGAATAAAT
>Ga0079306_1002448_pt1 | contig 10377 bp, 10 predicted proteins | sample Methanotroph_Enr_FD_79181 | JGI IMG/M metagenome (GOLD analysis project Ga0079306, IMG submission 79181) | Enriched soil microbial communities from Old Woman Creek wetland in Ohio, USA - Methanotroph_Enrichment_5 | ecosystem: Environmental > Terrestrial > Soil > Wetlands | place: USA: Ohio...
CACGCCTATGTTCATTGGCTGGCTGACGTGCATTCCGGCGGTTTTGCTCCCGCATTCACTTTGTCGTTCCACGACAGCGAATGCTCCCGCAAACCGCCAAATGCCCATAGCCTCGGTCGTTAGCAGCAAGGCAAAAAAACAAAAGAAAACCGAGTTTTGAGTTTGACAAATTAGTGCGAAAAGGAAAAATATGAAATCAATGAAACCGAAAATTCTATTGGCAGTATTAATTCTGCTGACAACGACAGGACAATTTTTATTCGCACAAACTAAGGGTGTTGTGGTTGACAAAGTTTCTCGACAACCAATTTCTTATGTAAGTATTTATGCGAAAATTGGCGACAAAGTATTTGGTACAGTGACAAATGATAAAGGAGAGTTTTCTGTTGACTTTTCTTTTCAAACGCTTTTCTTTTCACATATAAATTACGAGAAAACTGAAATTACAAAATCAGACTTGAGAGACTCAATATATCTAATTCCCACGACTACTTTGCTAACTGAAGTTGTTATCAGCAGTAGTCAACCTAAATGGATTAATTCAGTTTTAAAGAAAATAGTCGAACAGAAGAGTAAAAACTATCAAACAACTGAGAAAGCTTTTTCATATAAATATGAAACTTATACATTGAATGATTCGAATGGTTATGCCTTTAAAAGTAATGGAAATTTACTAATACCACAACTAAAAAGGAATGCTCAATATAAGATTGATGCACAGAAGAATATTATAAAATACAAAGACAGAACAGCAGGGACAGATTTCTCTAATTTAAGAAGAATGTTGTATGATGATTTTTTATTAAACCTAGACAACAACTTCATAAAAGACAACAACTTTAGTCTGAACGGCTCATTTTTAGACAAGAATAAGAACATAGTTCAATTAAATTTTTCGTCAAAAAAATACAGTGACTATGCCGGTTATTTGGTTCTCGACACCTTGAATAAAGTAATTTTAGAAGCCGAAAGAAGTTCAGGAACTGATTTTAATATCAAAACCCAGACTTCGGGAATGCTTCGGAATCTCATTTCATCAAGAACAGGATTTAAATATAATACGTGGGTGACAAAGAGTATTACTAAGTACGTTAAAGTTGGTCAATCTTACTACATGTCAGACTGTAAGTATAAGTTTTATATGAAAACTTCAACCAAAAATAAAAAAGTAGACTCAAGTTACTTTACTTCAATTGAATCGCAATTAAGTTTCGACAATAAAACACAAAACTCAACGAAAGAATTTAAGATAATACCTAAACCATATTATCTGGTTGTATTTTACACAAAACAAATGAAAGAAGCAGAAGAGTCACTAAACAAAGTACCGGTGAGTTTTGAGAAATTCTGACAAATAGAACACAACCAAAGCCCAGCTGCTAACACACGCCTATGTTCATTGGCTGGCTGACGTGAATTCCGGCAGTTTTGCTCCCGCATTCACCTTGTCGTTCCACGACAGCGAACGCTCCCGCAAACCGCCAATGCCCATAGCCTCGGTCGTTATGGGCAAGTTTAGAAAAAAAAGACATAGTATTTACAAACAAACACAATAATATAAAATGAAGAATTTTTATTCAGTCTCACTAATTATCATAGTCTCATGCCTTGTTTGTGTTGGGTGCAAAAACGATAATTCTCCTGTTCTAACAGGACTAAAGCCTATCTATTTTATTTTACAGGATTCATTAGGAAGAACTATAGATACAACATTCATACAATATGATGGAAGAAAAATAGTTTTGTGCTATAACCATTTTAATAGAGTAAGTTACAAATATTCAGGCAATACTATGATTGAGACTTCATATTTAAATGGATGGAATCAAGGATATAGAGTTCATACATTTAATGGAAGTAATCAATTGATTAAAACAGAACAATATGGACCTACTGATACTGTGGATAAATTTATACTGGTATCAACATTAACAATAACTTATATGTCTCAAGAAAGTTACAAACGTGATTATACAGATTATTTTGCAACCATAAACGGTAGTATTGAAACAACTACCGCTTCAGTTAAAAGAACCTACGATTCACAAGGAAATGAACTCTCTAACACAACTAAAACAGAATATAGCACATACATAGAAACAAAAACTTACGATAATAAAAATGGAATTTTCAAAGGAGTTGATTTAACTCATTTCAATTCGACTTGGGGTATGCTTAATAGTTTTAATGATTATTCAAATAACAACATATTGACACGTGTTCATACTGACTCAAACAACCCAACTGATAGTTTATCGTATACTTACAATTTTACGTATAATGCATTAAATTATCCTAGTTCAGAAACCGATATTTCAGATGCTGAAAAGTATAAGACATTGTTTGTATATGAATAAAAAAACCTAGCCCATAACACACGCCTATGTTCACCTGCTGGCTGACGTGTAATTTTGGGGTTTTGCGCCCGCATTCACCTTGTCGTTTCACGACAGCGAATACGCCCGCAAATCGCAGGTGCCCATAGCCTCGGTCGTTATGGGCAAGTGTAGAAAATTAAGAACTGACTTTTCGATAAGTTTTTCGACTTCAGAATCGTCTGAATCTCTACGAAAAACAAAGAAACCGCTTCGCGGGAAAAAGACAAGAAAAGAGTACGCTTCGCGTGGAAAGTGGTATGCCGGAGCAAATATGCATAGAATGGGAGAGGAGTGAAGTTTAGAGCATTTCCGACCGTTCAGCTCGTTGAATAAAGCTAGTTTGTACGCTTCGCGTGGAAAGTGGTATGCCGAGGCGAATATGCATAGAATGAGTTTGACTAGCTGACATTTTTAGAATTTACGACTGTTTTACTCGTTAGAGAAAGCTGGATTGAACGCTTCGCGTGGAAAAAGATAAGACTCAACTTTGTATCTCGACATTTTTTAGATAAGTAAAAAATTAAGAAAATATCTGTATCTTTGCTTCGGGTATTTTTAGGCTAAAAGTAGAGTGGCGGACTTCGCTAACAAAAAGAGAAAGATACGCTTCGCGTGAAACGAACAAGGAGTTTTGCTCGTTGGCTTAGCGACATTTGGTTTTCTAACAGGCAGAAAAACAGATTTATACAACCATACACCGTGCCCATAACACACGCCTATGTTCACCTGCTGGCTGACGTGTAATTGGGAGGTTTTGCGCCCGCATTCACTTTGTCGTTCCACGACAGCGAATACGCCCGCAAACCGCAGGTGCCCATAGCCTCGGTCGTTAGCGGTCAGTGTAAAAAAATGAAAAAGACCGACATGTTGGCTGAAAGAACTTTGATTGATTAGTCGTTTTGTGACTTTTTTGTGTGAATCTACAGTGACAAAATTCACTGACTTATAGATTTCAATTTCTCGCAAATTTTCTGAGATAAGAAATCATTTTTTTAGGTTCTCGACTGTGACGTGCAGCGACTGAATTTTATTGGTTTGGTGTCTTATTTACTGAAACCTAACTTTTCGACTAGAAAAGAAAAAACACATTAAAAGAGCTTATTCATACAGATAGAAATTAAAAATAGAGACATATCATATAACGACAACGAAATGAGTAAAACAACTTCAATCATTATTTTAGGACTTTTATTGAGTTCCTGCACGACTTATTACATTCCTTTAGAGAGTTTTAAACAGCAGTTTACGAAAACTGACTCAACAAAATTGGTAAACTTGTCGATTCAAGGTCCACTTAATGAACAATATAATTATCTTGCGAATCCAGTTTCGGAAATTGAGTGTTTCGACAAAAATGGCAAAACATTTATTTTAAAAAACAGTCCTTCAATTGAAATTCGATTCACTTACGGTCATAGAAATAAACGAACAGTTTTTTATTGTGACAGAATTTCTGTAAACCGACACTCTGTTACAGGGGTAGAATCAAGGTTTATGGACTTTATTAAAAAGACAATTCCATTAGATAGTATAACTAAAATTGAAATCCAAGACGGTCGAAAAGGATTTAGATGAAAACCAAACACCGAACCGCTAACACACGCCTATGTTCACCTGCTGGCTGACGTGTATTCCGGCAGTTTTGCGCCCGCATTCACTTTGTCGCAGAGCGACAGCGAATACGCCCGCAAAACGCAGGTGCCCATAGCCTCGGTCGTTATGCGGCATAGTAGAAAATAAAAAAACAAACAAAAAACAAAAAATGGAAACAAAAAAATGTCCTTTTTGCGAAGAAGAAATCAAATCAACTGCGATTAAATGTGAGCATTGTGGTAAACTTTTAAATGAGGTAAATAAAACCAATGAAGAAATACCTCTTTTTGAAGAAAACAAGAAGACGACAAAAAAACAAGAATGGTATAATAAGAAATGGTTAATAATTATTTTATGCATTTTCGTTTTACCACTAGGACTTTATGCATTTTGGAAGCATTCGAAGACAACAAATTATTTAAAAGTCGTATATTCATTTCTTATTGTAATTTTTGCTCCTATGCTGTTTTGGTTGATATTTTTTGTTTTAGCTGATCTTTTTAATATGTTATTTTCTTAAAACTGCACGCTTTCGGGCTGAAATCGGTTTCCGTAGGTTGAAAAGAAAACTTGACGAAAAAGACTTCTGTCTTAGCAGACTTTGCTCGTTAGCTGGCTGACAGTGCATTTCGACAGCGACAAAAAAGAGAAAAAAGAATGAAATCGGTTTTCGAGGCGAAGTGAAACTATTTGAATTCTATCGGTTTGACAACTTTTCGACTGAAATTTGTGGCTGTTTTCGTATTTCGACTTAAAGGAAAAGAAAACAACTTTGAGTTTTGACAGACTTTGCTCGTTTTTCGGGCAGAAAGTGCATTTCGACAACGAACGAAAAAACATTGCTTTGCGAGAAAAATTACATTTAATCAGCCGACATAAAACGAAACAGGAAACCAAACTACGACCGCATAACACACGCCTATGGGCACAGGCTGGCTGACGTGCATTCCGGCGGTTTTGCTCCCGCATTCACCTTGTCGTTTCACGACAGCGAATGCTCCCGCAAACCGCCAAATGCCCATAGCCTCGGTCGTTAGCGGTCAGGCTAAAAAAAAGAAAAACATTGATATGGAAGGACAAATTAGAAGCAAATATAACTTTTTCATAATTGGATTATTGTTGACTGTGATAGTTGGAATTTTTGGACTTTTCGGAACATTGTCAATATTCAAAGTAATAGAAGACTTAGAATATGGAGTTCCATTTACAAAAACTTTATTCATAGTTCCATTAATCTTTTTTCCCTTTATTTTCTATACAGTTTACTATCTATTGACTAGTTTTCCTGTAGTAACAATCGACAGTATTGGAATAAAGTTGACAACCGTATTTAACTCGAAATCATATTACTGGTCAGACATAGAAGAAATTGAATTAACTGGAAAACAACCGCATAAATTTCTATTTATTTCTATGCCAACCGAAGCTACGACAATAAAGTTTAAAGACGGAATTGTATTTTATTTATGGGTTGACTATTATCGAAATAAGTCAGAACTGAGAGTTATACTAGACAGAGCAAATAAACTCTTAAAACAAAAAACAAAGACAATGATTTCTCTGGATTTCGATATCGAAAGAAAAAAAATCACTGAAACTGACATTCAAGAAATTGATGGTGAAGAATTCAACGGGAATCACATTTTGACGTTTAACGGTTTACTTTTATATGGCTGGTTAGCATTTATAGCTTTTTTTGCTGTAAAACTAACTGACGTTTCATTTGACAGCTTTATACCAATTATTGTTCTAACTTTTGTTGCATTAACTGTTCCTGCTATATCTATCTTTCAAATGAATTATTTTGTCATATCAGACGAATTATTGGTTGTAAAAAATACTATTTGGTTTTGGAGAAAAGAAATATATTATCTGAAAGACATTAGTGAGGTTGTTATCGAAACTCCTCATAAACGAGAAACTTCATTGAGAGTTATTACAACAGACTTTCGTGACAAGTTGTATTCAGCAGGTAGCCTAAGAAAGAAAACTTGGAAACGACTTATTGAGAGATTTGAGACAGCTAAAATAAAAGTAAGAAACGAGGAAATTTTCTTCTAACAACAAAGCCCGAACCGCTAACACACGCCTATTGGCATTGGCTGGCTGACGTGCATTCCGGCGGTTTTGCTCCCGCATTCACTTCGTCGTTTCACGACAGCGAATGCTCCCGCAAACCGCCAAATGCCCATAGCCTCGGTCGTTATGGGTTATAGCAGAAAAAAAGACAGTTCTGCATTTTAGGATAAAATCTTTGACGAACTGTCCGCTTTCGTGCCTCGACTTGACGAACCTGTAACGACAGAATTTGCTGACTTTCGGACTTTTGCTTGGCAGACAATTCCTCGCAGATTTTCATGAAAAGAAAAGACAAGAAAACGACTTGAGATTCCAACTAAAAACGAAAACGAATGAAAATTACGAGAGTTTATCGGTTTGTTCGGCTGAAATTAGAAAAAGGGAAATGATAGTTATATTTCAACTAGAAAGAAAAAAATCGCAACTCGAATAAAATATAATTTCAAAAAGAACGTGAAAAAGAAAATACTGCTCTATACGACAACAACATACTGGTTGATTCAAGCTATTTTAATGGTTACGTTTAATGGTTTTGGATTAGTTCCCCTTATCGGGTCCATTACTTTATTTGTTATATGTATTTTTAGACTATTTGTACAAAATAGAAAATATAATGTTCTGTTTTCTGTTATAGTCACTTTATATTCTTTTGCTTTTATAGGTGCGACTTTGCTTTTGTATATATTTTTCGACCAATCTCATAACTTGTCATTTGCAGCTTTAATCGGAATAGCAATAATTAATATGATTTTATCAATATCATTATTGAATAACGCACTGAAAACACAAGAACAAAATAATAAGAGTTGAGAACTTTAGGCCGTCAGACTCCCAAGATAAAAATGGAAAACTTCACTTGACTTTGTGACTGACGAACCTTTTCGAGTTTAGACAACTTTATAACTGACTGATAAGTGAAATGAACTTAATTTCAGCATTTTCAATATTTAAAAGTAAAAAATGAAAATAAAACGAATAGCTCCAATTTCTTTATCGACTTTAGTAGGAATAGGATTGACTTATATACTTAACTTTTTCGTTCTTGAAAATATAATTATTCCAGACCCTTGTTATTATCATTCGCATGACACAAATATAGTATTTGACATATTTTACGAAATGCCAGATTGGAACGGAGACCACCCTTTCCCAACAATTTTCAATTTTATATTTACACTGACAATTGGGGCATTATTGGGGCTGACACTTGCAATTTACATATTGAGAATACGAGACAAAAAGAAAAAAAAACGATTTGACTTTGTGACTGACGAACATTTTCGTGCTTTGAAAACTTTTCGCAAACTGACATGAAAGTGAAACGAACAAACTTTTAGCATTTAAACAACTGAAACTAGACACGACAGGAAAGCACTAAGCTACAAACCCATAACACACGCCTATGGGCACAGGCTGGCTGACGTGCATTCCGGCAGTTTTGCTCCCGCATTCACTTTGTCGTTTCACGACAGCGAATGCTCCCGCAAACCGCCAAATGCCCATAGCCTCGGTCGTTAGGGGCAAGTGCAAAAAAAATAAAACCGTAATTTTACGACAATTATCCATAACGAATAAATATGAAAAAAAGATTATATTTCGACAAAACGTTTAACATTGGATTTAAAATGTATATTGAAATTCACGATGGAAAAATAAGAGAATATTACGGTGCTGACTTTGTCCCAGCGATATTACATGGTGGTTATGTTAGACCAGAATTACATAAAACAAACTCAGACTTCACTATTGAAAAAGTTTCAAAATATGACAAAAATGAATTAAAGATAGATGCTAATTACAAAATTAATAGCGACTATTTGTTTAAGAATACTTTAAAACCAACATACATAAAATTAAATCAAATTGACAAATTTAGAATTGATTACTCTAAAAAAGAATCATTTTTACAAACCGCAGAAATAAAAAAAATGATTATCGTTTCTGCTTTTGTTTCAATTTTTGTGACTATTCCTACCTCTTTGATAACAAATTTATTATCAAATCAGAAAAAAGAAGAACGTACAAACGACAATAAAAGTGTTGTTAAAACAGACAGCACAACCGTTACTAAAGCGAATATAAAATAGAATAAAATATAATTTTGTTTTTTCATTTTGATTACGTTTTAAATTATAACTTGACTAGAAATTAAAAAATAAAACGACCGAAGAAAGCACCTAGCCCCTAACACACGCCTATGTTCATTGGCTGGCTGACGTGCATTCCGGCGGTTTTGCTCCCGCATTCACTTTGTCGCTGTGCGACAGTGAAGCTCCCGCAAACCGCCAAATGCCCATAGCCTCGGTCGTTAGCAGTAATTGTAAAAAAATAGCTTGCGGAATTTTATTTACAGAATAAACTTTTTTTCGCGACTGAAATTCACATAAAAATAATGAGAATAACACAAAAAAACAAGAATTTACCAAGAGTTAACATATTAGTAAAAAAACTGTCATTAATATTGATAGCATTTCTATTTTTATCAGTTAGTACATGGAGTCAGATAAATTTTAAGAGTTTGACCAAGAGTATCCCAAACTATTCAAACTTCATTTTCCAGTGCGTACAAATTGGTGATGTTACAAACGATGGTTTAAATGATATATTAGTAGGCTCGACAACAGATACGGGCAGTTCAACAGGAGCGAATATTCACCTTTTTGTACAAAAAAAAGATGGTTCAATGTCAGAACCAATTAAAATGAAATACTCCAAAAGTAATATACAGTTATATGAAATTGAAATTACTGACATGAATAATGACAAGCTTAACGACATTGTTCTTACATTTGGATATACTGTTGGTATCTATTATCAATTACCTACCGGAGGTTTCAGTCCGATAAGAATTATCACTGAAAGTATTGTAGGGTGGGATGGTACTGGAATCGGAGACTTAAATAATGATGGATTAAAAGACATAGTGGGCTATGATAGTATAGGTAAATGTAAAATTTACTACCAAAATCAATCCGGAGATTTTATCCTCACGACTTTCCAATTTAAAATTGAAAATTGTCAAAAAATACAAGTTGCTGATTTAAATGGTGATAATTTAATAGATGTTGCCAAAATAGCAACATGTACTATAGAAATTCATTATCAAATAAAAGGAACTGGAATTTCTAAAGATTCTGTCTTTATAATCGATGCTTGTAAAAACCTTAGTTTCTTTACTAATATGGCTATTGATGACGTAAATAATGATGGAAGAAATGATATTGTTGCTAATTATGGGGGCAACTCAGGTTATTTTAATATATATAATCAAGATACAAATGGTAGAATTGACACTACAAACGTGGAAACGGTAGCTACCTACGATAATGCTACGCCAGTATGTATTGCTGATTTAAATTGTGATGGAGATAATGAAATTATATATGGGCATAATGGTTGGGGCAATGTTTCCGTATTTGATAAACATGCTCATCAAAAATATAACAATTACACACTCTACCCTTCAGTATACTATTATCGTATGTTTAGCATGGCAGTTGGTGATTTAAATAATGACAATAAAAAAGATATAGTTGCAGTTGGCGATTATGCAAAAGTAAATATATTATATAATAATTCGAAGCCTTACACCTTTGACAGCTACGAAAATAGGGTAGCTAATTTAATAATTAAACGTGATACAACTGATACTATAGTGAATACTTACTATACAACAACAATACAATCAAATTTATATTATGACAATATTAATTACTATAAGAATGAGGTTGTAAAAGTGTACAATAACGAACACTATTCGGCTGATTCATTATTAATCAGACATGGTATGTTATGTTCTACTTCCTACACTGATACTGTAATTACTGCGTTTTCATACTTTAAAAGTAATTTTATAATACAAGACACTATCAAAACGGTTGTGAATCCATATTTCATCGAGCCGACTGATAAAAATATTAAATATAAAATATATCCAAATCCTGTAAAAGACCATATAATTATAGAATCGAATGATATAAAACCGATAACTCAAATTCAGCTTTATGGATTGACCGGTATTATATATTCTAAACCAAATTTATGGCTATATATTGATGAAATAGATTTCAAACAAATTCCAAAAGGTATTTACATTCTAAAAGTAAAAACAGAATCAGATGAAATTATTCGGAAAATAATAAAGGATTAAGCTTTTATAAAAAATAGATGAGTAAATAACGTGAATCTGACAAACAACTACTGCTAACACACGCCTATGTTCATTGGCTGGCTGACGTGCATTCCGGCGGTTTTGCTCCCGCATTCACTTTGTCGTTTCACGACAGCGAATGCTCCCGCAAACCGCCAAATGCCCATAGCCTCGGTC
>Ga0079306_1002449_pt1 | contig 10371 bp, 9 predicted proteins | sample Methanotroph_Enr_FD_79181 | JGI IMG/M metagenome (GOLD analysis project Ga0079306, IMG submission 79181) | Enriched soil microbial communities from Old Woman Creek wetland in Ohio, USA - Methanotroph_Enrichment_5 | ecosystem: Environmental > Terrestrial > Soil > Wetlands | place: USA: Ohio...
CGGCGAAAGCCTGACGCTCACCGAAGTGGACCCTTCCGTCGGGATGGAGCCGACCGCTGAGGCTGCGGAAGATCCGATGGAAATCACCGAAGCCAAACCCTGTCTGGAAGATTCCTTTGCGGAACCGGCACCGCCGGGCGAAATCCCGTCGGATGCTATAGTCGATACGGCAACCTTACAGGATACCACCGCTTCGGAGGAATCGCCGGACGAGGTGGAGCAGGGGCCGGGGACGGACGGTGTTGTCACGGATGCCCCCGACGAACCATCGCCAACACCGGATATTGCGATCGCGGCATTATCCTTCGACGACGCGGAGATCAGTCGCCAGTGTCTGCAGTTGCTCTCCGACATGGCGAGTTCGAGCGATTACTGTGAGCCGGTCGATTCTTCCTTGGCTGGCATCGATATCGAGATCATGGATCATCCGGCTGATCCGATTCTGGCGATGGAGCATGACGCTCTCGCAATAGCCTAGCTAAGCTAGAAGGGGTGGGTAGGAAGCACCCGTCAAAGGTAAAACCCGTAAAGCGTGCAATGGGGTCATTGCGTTGTGATAATGAGAAGGATTATGTAGTAACCCTACGATCTGGCTTCATACTTTTTTGAATTACATCTTATAAGATTGCTCTTCTTCCCCTTTGCCAAAAGAGGCTGTCGACAAAAATCGCCGGCAGCCTCTCAAGAACTCTCCCGCTTGGACTTTATTTTCCTGATCGCCTTATCTCCTGGCGATGAGGCTTCTTACCTCCTCGTCCTGGAGGATCATATTCACGATTTCCGCCAGTTGTGAATTAAGCATCTCTTCGAGCTTCGGCAGATCCGGCCGCCTGGCCGATTCTTTGCTCGCTTCGCGTTTATAGGTCTTGGTGAACACCGTTCCCCCATTCTCCACCGTAAGGGTTATAAAGGTCTTGCCCTCGGCGTTATAGAGCATTTTCGGCCGGCTGACCCTGACCAGCAGGTCGTTGATATCGAACTTCAGGCGGACCGGCGAGGAAGAGTCGACGCGCAGCCCCTGGCTGCGCAGTCCTTCGGTCAGCCGGTCGGCGATCACCTCCTGCGGGGCACTCATATTGGCCAGGCCCGTCGGCGGCTGGTCGCTCAGATAGACCACGACGTCCGCCGTCTTTCGCAAATCCTTGCCGATGACGGCAACCGTCTGCGGGTCGGCATAGATGCCGCTCGGCTGTTCGCTGATGCGGGGATTGAGGTTGGCGATTACCGGTTGTTTGGCGCAGCCGGCAAACACAAAAAGACAAGCACAAAGAAGAAGAATTCTGTTCATAGGAGGCTCCGGTCGTTAAAGGTTTGCTGCGTTCAGCATTCAAAAAGTTATACGTTTCGGCATTAGCCGCGATCCTCGATCTTCAGGAACGGCCGGTTGACCACGCCCGTATACACCTGTCGGGGCCGGCCGATCCGGCTGCTGTCCTTGCTCGAATTCATCTCCTGCCATTGGGCGATCCAGCCGGGCAGGCGGCCTAAAGCGAACATCACGGTAAACATGTTGGTGGGAATTCCCAGGGCCCGGTAGATGAGGCCGGAATAGAAATCGACGTTCGGATAGAGGTTGCGGGAGACGAAATACTCATCCCGGCTTACCCGATATTCCAGTTCCTGGGCGACCTCCAGCAGGGGATCATTGACGTCGAGGGTTTCGAGCACCGCGGTGCATACTTCCCTGATCAGCTTGGCCCGCGGATCGTAGGTCTTGTAGACCCGGTGGCCGAAGCCGGAGAGCCGGTAGGGGTTCTTCGGATCTTTGGCCATGGCGATATACTTGTCGTAATTCTTGCCGTCCTTATAGATCCTCTCCAGCATGAGCATCACCGCCACATTGGCGCCGCCGTGGGCGGGGCCCCACAGGGCGTGGATGCCGGCCGAGATCGACGGGTACAGGCCGACGCCGGCGCTCCCCACCAGACGGACGGTGGAGGTGGAGCAGTTCTGTTCGTGGTCGGCATGGAGGATCAGCAGTTTGTTGAGGGCGATGACCGCGACAGGTTCGACCTTGTACGGCATGTTGGGGCGGTCGAACATCATGTTGAGGAAGTTGGCGCAGTAGCTCAAGTCCGACCTGGGATAGACCAGGGGATGACCGATGTTCTTCTTATAGGAAAAGGCGGCGGTGGTCCTGATCTTCGAAAGCAGCCGGGCGGTGGTGGTGGTAATGCCGCCGTAGGGGTCCTCCTCCAGGTCCATCTCCGGATAGAAGTCGTGCATGGTGGCGACCATGGTGGAAAGAATCGACATCGGCGAGGAATTGGGCGGGAAGTGATCGAAGAAATGGATCATGTCCTCGTGAATCAGGGCGTATCTCGTCATGTCGTATTTGAATTGATCGAGTTCGGCCTTGGTCGGCAGCTCGCCGGTCAGAAGAAGATAGGCTACTTCGATAAACACGCAGTTTTTCGCCAGATCAGCGATGTCGTAGCCGCGATACCTGAGGATGCCCTTGTCGCCGTCCAGATAAGTTATGCACGATTCACAGGAGCCGGTATTCATGTAGCCGCTGTCGAGCGTGATGTAGCCGGTGTCGCGCATCAGCGACCTGATGTCCAGCGCTTTTTCACCGGTGGTGCTTTCAATTATCGGCAGTTCATAGATCTTGCCATCGATGGTAAGTTGTGCTTTTTGTTGAGACATTGATACTCCTCGTATTCTGCTGATTAGCGCCTGGAGGGCCTGCGCACGGCCCCGAAGGATTGGCAAAATCCCGCCCTGAGAATGGTCCGTCACTGACTTCTGCTGACAGCTTGTCGCGGATTTAAATGTGCGGAAGGTAAAAACAATACAGCCTCAAGTGCCGGGAAACACTACTCGAACAGTAGTACAGTACCTGGCAGGATATTTCGATACTATTTTTTCGATTCTTACCTCCTTCCGGCAACGCGTCGGCGGACCTTACCTCGACAGCAGATAGACGCCGCCGACCGCCACCAAGGCCCCGGCCACGGCGCGGCCCGAGACATGTTCGCGGTCGAGATAGATGGAAAAGGGGATGATGCAGATCGGCACCAGGGCAAAAAAAGTCGAGGCCACGCCGCTGGTCAGATAGTGGAGGGCCAAAAGCGACAGGGAAACCCCCAGAAAAGGGCCGAAAAATGCGCCCATGGCGGTAAGGGCCACCGCCTTGGGGTTGGCGAGGGCCGTGTGGACATTGCGCCACCTGTGGGTCACCGTAAAGAACAGGATGAAGCAGAGAAAAGCCGCTATCGCCCTGATTTCAGTGGCTGCAAAGGCATCGAGGTAGCCGGCGTCGGTTTTCATGCCGATCTTGCTGAGGACGATCCCGCCGGCCTGGCCGCTCATTCCGGCCAGGCCGCAGAGCACGCCCTTGGCCGAGACGGATCGCACCTGCGGCTGAGACGCCGGCCCCTGTTTTCCGCCCCGTTCCAGGATAACCACCGCAACCCCGCAGAGGGCGACCGCCATCCCGAGCCACTGATGCGGCAGGTAGCTTTCCTGCAGGAACAGCCAGCCCAGCATCGCCGCCGTGGGCGCGGCCAGGCTCTGGACCAGCATGGCCACCCGCGGCCCCAGTTCGACCAAGGCCTTGAACAGGAAAATGTCGCCGAAAAAAAAGCCGACAATGCCGGAGAGGCTGAGATAGAACCAGGCGTGCCCCGGAAAATGAAGCGGCACCACCGCCCCGTCCTTGAAAAAAAGCAGGATGGCAAAGAGCACGAGGGCGGTGGTCAGGCGGATGATGTTGACCGACGTGGACCCCACCCGCCGGGAGGCCGCCGCGAAAAACTGGACGCTGCAGGTCCAGCACAGGACGGTGGCCAGGGCGACCGCCTCACCGATGAATGGCATGAAATATAATCTCCGAAATGCGTCAGTAAAGCTCTCGCCGGTCCCGCCCAGACTCCACTTTTTACTTGCCGAGGGACCGGACAAACTCGATGATCTTGTTGGTCCCCTGAACATCCCCCATAGCCATGATATGGATGCCGTCGATCACCTGGTGTACGCGGGCGATGAAATCGCAGATGATCTCGATGCCGGTGACGCCGTCTTTTTCCATCCTGGCAATGATCTCCTCCGGCACGTCGATGCCCTGGACATTGTCATTGACAAAGCGAGCCATCTTGACGCTTTTCAAGGGCATCAGGCCGATCAGGATCGGCTTGCCCAAGGACTTCGCCTTCGCCATGAAACTGATGGTCTTTTCGGCATCGTAGACCACCTGAGTCTGGAAGAAGTCGGCGCCGGCCTTGACCTTCCTGGCCATTCGCTCGACCTCTCGGTCCTGGTCTTTGGCGGTCGGCAGCGCGGTGCAGGAGACCTTGAAATCGGTATGGCCGCCGAACTCCTTATCGTTGGAATCCAGGCCCGCGTTCATCTTTTTGATCAGACCGATCAGCTCGATGGTGTTGTAGTCGTAGACCGGTTTCGACGGGTAAGGGCCGTGTTTGGGCGGATCGCCGGTGGTGACCAAAAGATTTCTGATCCCGAGCGCATGGCCGCCGAGCAGGTCGGCCTGGGTGCCGAGCAGGCTGCGGTCCCGGCAGGTGAAATGGGGAATGGCCTCCGTCTTCAGCTCCTGCTGGATCAGCGCGGCCATGGCAATGGCATTGATGCGCAGGTTGCCCATCGGGCAGTCGTGGACATTGATGCCGTCGAGCGGCAGATAGCCCTTGGCTTTGGTCAGCGACTCGGCGGTCATGACCCCCTTCACCGGTCCCAGTTCGGTGGTGATGATCAGTTTTTTACCTGATTTCCCAGTAAAATCCATTTCCTTCCCTCAATGTGTGGTGGAGTGTTACGGTTGCCCTGAAAAAATCCTTGCGAAGAGGATAGCACGAATGATCGATCAATAGCAACTCCATAAACTTTTTGACTATTTTGGCATTATTCCAGGCAGCAGCGCCGGGACTTTACCTCGATTCGATGAACTTCTTAACCCTTGACGGTCCTTGCACAACACGGTAGTCTGCGACCTGAAAAACCCTGGGGGAGTCCACGGACTGAGAGTTCCACCAAAGCGCGCCAAAGCGCCAAAGCGGAGCGACCCTTTGAACCTGATCCGGCTGATACCGGCGTAGGGAACGGACCATTCTTGAGCAGGCCCACGCTGCTCCTCTGAAGACCGCTTCCTGCGGTCATTTTTTTTGCCCCGCCCATGAAAGAGGAGTGCCGCCATGAAAACCCAGATGGAATATGCCCGTGAGGGAATCGTCACCGAAAAGATGATCCTCGCCGCCCGCGAGGCCGGCGTTACACCCGAAACCCTGCGCGATAACATCGCCCGGGGCCTCGCCATCGTCTGTCACAACAACCTGCACAAGAACGGCCGGCCGCTCGCAGTGGGCAAAGGCATCCGCACCCGGGTCAACGCCAATATCGGCACCAGCAAGGACGACACCAGCATCGACAACGAGCTGGAGAAGGCCCGCGTCGCGGTTCGGGCCGGGGCCGACGCCCTGATGGATCTCTCTACCGGCGGCCCGATCGACGAGATCCGGGCGGCGATCATCGCCGAAACCGACATCTGCATCGGCTCGGTCCCCCTCTATCAGGCGGCCTGCGATACGGTCAGAAAAGGCCGGGCTATCGTCGACATGACGGTGGACGACATCTTTGCCGGCATCAAAAAACACCTCGACGATGGCGTCGACTTCATCACCGTCCACTGCGGCGTGACGAGAAGAACTCTTGAGGTAATGGACCGGGAGGGCAGGATCATGGAAGTGGTCTCCCGGGGCGGCTCCTTCACCTGTGCCTGGATGGCCCACAACCGGGCGGAAAACCCCCTCTACCAGTACTTCGACCGGCTGCTCGACCTGGTCAAGCCCTACGATGCCACGCTGTCTCTCGGCGACGGTTTTCGGCCCGGCTGTCTTGCCGATGCCACCGACCGGGCTCAGATCCACGAACTTCTTCTTCTGGGCGAGCTGACCCAACGGGCCTGGGAGCGCGGCATTCAGGTGATGATCGAAGGTCCCGGCCACGTGCCGCTGAACCAGGTCGAGGCCAATATCCAGCTGCAGAAACGGCTCTGCCATGGCGCACCGTTCTATGTGCTCGGGCCCCTGGTCACCGATATCGCTCCCGGCTACGACCACATCACCAGCGCCATCGGCGGAGCGATCGCCGCCAGCGCCGGGGCCGATTTTCTCTGCTACGTCACCCCCAGCGAGCATCTCTGCCTGCCTACTCCGGAGGACGTCCACGCCGGGGTCATGGCCACGAGACTCGCCGGTCATGCCGCCGATATCGTCAAGGGCATCCCCGGCGCCATGGAACGGGACATCGCTATCTCCCGCGCCCGCAAGGCCCTCGACTGGGAGAAGCAGTACGAACTGGCCCTCGATCCTCCCCTCGCCCGCAAGCGCCGGGCGGAAAAAGCGGAGATCACCGATGAGCACGGCGCCTGCACCATGTGCGGCGAGTTCTGCGCCTACAAGGTCATGAACGGCCGGCAGCGGACCTGCGCACCCTGAAAAAGGCCCCGCAGACTCCGAAAAATTGGTATAATGCACCATCCGAACTGTCTGTTCCGAAAAAACCAGCCATTGCGAGGACTCCCATGACAATCACCCTGCCCATCGTAGGTGGCGGCTCATATCAGGTCAATCCCAGCAAGATCGTCGCCCTCGGCCTGAACTATCTCGAACACATCAAGGAGAGCCAGTCGGTGGACGTGCAGAATTTCACCGAGGCGATCCCGACGGAACCGGTGCTCTTCCCCAAAACCCCGAACGTCCTGATCGGCCCCGGCGAAACCATTATCCTGCCGGCCTTTGTCGAGGACTATGGTTTCCCCAACTGCCGCACCGACCACGAGGCGGAACTTGCCATCGTCATCAAGGACCGGATAAAAAATGTCGGCGCCGAGACAGCCATGGACCATGTGCTCGGCTTCACCTGCTTCAACGATGTCAGTCAGCGCAACCTGCAGAAAGGCGACAAGTCGGGCTGGTACCGCGGCAAGTCCCTCGATACCTTCGGCCCGATCGGCCCGGTCATCGTGCCGCCGGCGAAAATCGGCGATCCGCAGAATCTTGAGATCGTCTGCCGGGTCAACGGCAAGGTGACGCAGCACTCCAATACCCGGCACATGATTTTCAAGATCCCCGAAATCATTGCCTTTGTCTCGAAAAACTTCACCCTTGAGCCCGGCGATATCATCATTACCGGCACCCCCAGCGGGGTGGGGCCGCTCCGCCACGGCGATGTGGTGGAGGTGGAGATAGAAGGTATCGGCATTCTGAGGAATCCGGTGAAGGCCGAACGGCTTCTGTAGTTGCCGCTCCTTTTTCCCGCATCTTTCTCCATTATCGAAAGCTTCTCCTCCCCTACTTTGTGTAGGTTAATAACCTACAATCCCTGAAGATTTCCCCCTTCGTCTTTTGTCTTTTTCCACCAAAAAACAATAGGTTCCCCGCCGATTTACAATTTTCCTCCGGGAGAATACCCTACATTCCGACGATGTCCGACACCGAATAACAGAAAACAATGGATCGTAAGAGGTGGAACGTTGGAAAAGAACACTGAAATGTACTGGACAGGGTTGTCGCCCGACGAGGCCAGGGAACTCCTGGTCAACAAAGACAAATCCATGAAAGACAAGCGGATGACCCTGAAGCAGGCGGTAAGCCGGTTTATCCACGACGGCGACAATGTCGGTATCGGCGGTTTTGTCAATATCAGACAACCAATTGCCATTACCCATGAAATGGTTCGCCATGGCTTCAAGGACCTGACCCTTTCCTGGCAGTCCGCCGGGATGGCTCCCGATTACCTGGCGGGAGCGATGATGATCGACAGCAGCCATTTTTCCATTAAACGGGTGGAGTTGGCCTACTGGGCTCATGAGGCCTTCGGTCTTTCACCGATGTTCAGGTACCTGGCCGAGCGGGGCATGATCGAAATCGAAGACTGGAGCAACTACAACATGTCCGTACGATTCAAGGCCGGCGCCATGGGACTGCCCTTCCTGCCTTCCCGCGGCCCCTTGGGCAGCGATATCGTCAAGACCAGCCGGACCAAAGTCATCGACTGTCCCTTCACCGGCCGGCCGATAGCCCTCTTGCCGGCCAGCAACCCCGATGTCGCCATCATCCACGTGCAGGCGGCGGATATGTACGGCAACTGCATCATCCGCGGTACCGATTGCACCTGCGCCGAAATCGCCATGGCTTCCGCCCACGCCATCGTCACCTGTGAACAGCTGGTTTCCCATGAACTCGTGGTCAGCAATCCCAAGGATGTCATGATCCCCTTCCCGGCAGTGGATGCCATCATCGAGGTGCCGTTCGGGGCCTATCCCGGCGCCTGCCGTCGCCACTACTACTTCAACGGCGAGCATATCCGGGCCTTCCATGCCGGGGCCAACGCCATGCGCAAAGACGGTTCGTCCGACCTGCTGAGATCCTATTACGAGCAAAACATTTTCGAGGTCGATAGCTTTGCCGATTTCATCGCCAAGTTTCCGGTCCAAAAACTCATGGCGGACCAGGCGGCGGAGTCTTGCAACTGTGAACGGCTCGCTTGACCCGATGGGCTCAGGGTACTGTGCCGATATCTCAAAGTACTTAAAAAATAAGGAGTTATCATGACAGCTTCAATCGACTACACCGCCCAAGAGATCAGTGTTGTCCTCCAGAAAGCCGGGATTAATCCGTCAGACCGGTCTTCAACCGACTACACCGCCCAGGAGATGATTGTGGTGGCGGGCGCAAAAATACTGGAAGACAACAAGGTTGTCTTTGTAGGCACCGGCCTGCCCATGGTTGCCTCGCTCTTGGCCAAGCTCACCCATGCCCCCGGCCTGATCCCGGTCTTCGAGGCCGGGGCGGTCGGCCCCCCCTTACGCGTCGGTCTGCCGCTTTCCGTCGGCGATTCCAAGACCTTTACCGGTGCGTCCTATGTCAAAGGGTTGAATGCCGCCTTCGAGATGACCCAGCGGGGATTTGCCGACTTCGGCTTCATCGGCGGCGCCGAGGTGGATATGTACGGCAACCTCAACTCCACCATGATCGGCGATTTTCCGGACTCCTACCAGAAACCGAAAACCCGTCTGCCCGGCAGCGGCGGTGCCAGCGACATGGCGGCCTCCTGCGAGCGGACCATCCTCATCGTCCCGCACGACAAGCGGAAATTCAATGAGAAACTGCAGTATATAACCAGTCCCGGCCACCTCGACGGCAGCCCGGGTGCCCGGTACAAGGCCGGTCTGCAGGGCAAAGGCCCCTACCGCGTCATTACCACCAAGGCCATTCTCGATTTCGACGAAGAGACCAAGCGCATGCGCATCCTGCACACCTTCCCGGGCGAGACCGTGGAGAGTGTGCAGGCCGCCACCGGCTTCGAACTGCTGGTTGCGCCCCATGTCTCGACCTTCGAACCGCCGACCAGGGAAGAGGTGCGGATGATCCGGGAAGAGATCGATCCCTATGGGGCCTTCGTCAAGCGAGCGACAAAATAGGATATGACAAGACGGCTGCCGTCTTGTTCGGCCACCCTCGGCGGTTGCTGCTTGCCAGGATTACCAAGCGGCCGTGCGGTGAAGGTGTCTGATCCGAGGACTGAGGTCCGGCAGGGGAAGGAGCAAGCCGGAAGGGGCGACTCAAACTTTATTCAAAGGAAAAAACGTATGTGGCCACGCAGATTTGTTGCATCGTCGATCGGTAAAAAGGTGATCATGGCTGTTTCGGGACTGTTGCTCATCCTCTTTCTCTGCACCCATGTTCTGGGCAACGCCGCCATTTTTGTCGGCAGTCACGCCTTCCAGGCTTATGCGGACGCCCTGCACAGCCTGCCCGTTGTGGTCTTGCTGTTCGGCCTGGGGCTGCTCGCCGTGCTGCTTCTGCATATCGGCTTCGGCATCAACCTCTTCTTCGGCAATAGAACAGCCGGCGGCAGCCGATATGCGGTAAACGCCAGAGTGGTGGAGAGTTCTCTCGCGGCCAGAACCATGCCCTACACCGGGCTTTTGGTGCTGCTCTTCCTCCTCGTCCATGTCGCCGGCTTCGGCTTCCGCCCGGCCGATATGAAAATCTCGCTGCTCGTTCAGCAATACCTGGGCAATTTCTCCTACGCCGTATTCTACCTGTTTTCCTTCTGTGCCCTTGCCCTGCACCTCAGCCATGGCTTCTGGAGCATGCTGCAGACCTTTGGCCTGAACCATCCGCGATATAACGACGGTATAGCGAAACTGACCCTCGTCGTCCCGACCTTCTTCCTGGCGTTCTTCGGGACGATCACACTCTATTTCATGACCGGCCTCGGTGCGGCGTATTGATACACAATTAACACATTCATCCGGCATCCTGCCGTCAGCCTCAGCAAGGGAACAACAATGGAACTCAATGCGCGAATCCCCTCGGGTCCACTCAGCGAGAAGTGGGAGAAACACAC
>Ga0079306_1002451_pt1 | contig 10371 bp, 9 predicted proteins | sample Methanotroph_Enr_FD_79181 | JGI IMG/M metagenome (GOLD analysis project Ga0079306, IMG submission 79181) | Enriched soil microbial communities from Old Woman Creek wetland in Ohio, USA - Methanotroph_Enrichment_5 | ecosystem: Environmental > Terrestrial > Soil > Wetlands | place: USA: Ohio...
TGCTCTTTCCCACGCGCTGTGCCGGGTGCGAGCTACCTGGCGCGGTACTCTGCGAATCCTGCCACGCCGAGCTGCCCCGCATCGCCCCCTCCGGCGCCTGCCCCCGATGCGGCACGCCCTACGGCTACCTGACCTGTACCGAGTGCTGGAACCGGGAGTGGGCATTCTCGGCGGGGCTCGCGCTAGGGGAGCTCGAGCAGCCGCTCGCGCGCGCGATCGTGCTGCACAAGGACGCAGGCGAACGCAGGCTTGCCGGCGTTCTCGGGGGTCTGCTCGCCGAGAAGGTCGCTGCCGAGTGGCCCGGTTGGGCCGAGACGGTCGCCTACGTTCCCGCCACGCGCGCGGCGCTTCAGCGGCGCGGTTTCGACCACGGCCGCGCGATTGCGAGTGCAGTCGCGGGCGGCATCGGTGCGCCCGTCCTCGGCGCGCTCGCGCGCGGAGAGGCACGCGACCAGCGGGCGCTCGGGCGCGCAGAGCGGGCGGCGAACGCGGCCGGGACCTTCTCGGCGGTGGTGCCAGTGAGGGGCCGGGTGCTTCTGGTCGACGACGTGTTCACGACCGGCGCGACACTCGATGCGGCCGCGAGCGTGCTACTTGGCGCGGGTGCGACCGAAGTGCGCGTAGCGGCCATCGCTCGGGCATGGTGAGCGGCGGCTTTGTGCCCGCCCGCATGCTAGAATCGGCTCGTTCCCGCCCGGGTCTGTGGTTGCGGGTGCTTCGGCACCCTAGTCCATGGTAGATGCGGCCGAAAGGATCCACGTAAGCCGGCGGTTCGCCGTCGCGCGAGCATGGCGCATCTTAGGGGTAAGTCGTACCGCCCGATGACAGCCGCATACCGCGGCTTCGGGCGAGAGGGCCGGTAGTGAGATTGCATCAAGCGGAAGCTCCGGTATGCGAGTGTGGGGCCAAAGACCAGGTCAGCCGGGCGGGAGCATCTCGGCCACCAAGTGGGGAAGGGGCGTCATGAGGCGCACGTTTCGGTTCTGGACGGTCGGTATCGGTGCGCTTGCGCTGACAGTAGCGCTTGCAGGATGCAGCCAGCCGAGCAAGACCGTCGAGCTTCAACCGAAGGTCTCTCCTCCTGCGATCCAAGAGGCCGGCACGCTGCGCGCGGGCGTCAACGCCGACTACCCGCCATTCGCCGGCTCCGACAACGGGCGGCAAGCAGGGCTCGATCTCGACGTGGCAGCGGCCCTTGCCGAGCGGCTCGGTCTCAAGCTCAAGGTGGTGCCGGTCAAGCCTTCCGAGGCGGCGACCGCGCTCGCTGACGGCGATGTTGACGTGGTGTTCTCGGTGCCCTTCTCGGCGGAGTCGCTCTCCGAGGTGTCGCTAGCCGGTTCCTACATCGCCGATGGGCCCGGGTTCTTCGTTGCCGCCGACAGCACCGCCTCGGCTGTGCCGACGATGACCACCGCCAAGTTGCCCACCGCGCCGGGGTCCATTGGTGCTCAGAAGGGTTCGGCCGCGTACTGGCGTCTGGTGCGTTCGATGGAGCCGGGCACGGTGAAGGGGTACGACACCCTGCGCGAGGCGCTCGACGCGCTGAACAAGAAGTCCGTGCAGGTCGTCGCCGGCGACACGCTCGTGGCTGCATACATCTCGCGCGACTTCCCCAAGGTGCGCTTCGCTGGCCAGATGTCGGCCGCGGGGCTGCTCGGAGTGGGCGTGGCGCCGGACAACAGCACGCTGGAAGACGCCGTCAACGGCGCGCTTGATGAACTCGCGGCCGGCGGCGTTCTCGACAACCTGCGTCAGAAATGGGTCGGCGATCTGCCCAAGCTCACGGTGACGGCTAGTTCGACCGCAGGCGAGGCCACGCCGACTGTAGCTCCCTAGGCGCCGACGACTGCATCAGCCCCCGAGCGCCGGTGGTCGTGCATCGTGATCTGCGTTGCATACAATCTCCGCGAAGATGAATACGCGCCGAGGCCACTTGCCGTTGCAGTAACGGTGTAGGAATATGCACGGTATGTCAGGGGACGCGTCTGCTGTGGGTTTGCGGGCGCCATCGTATGTCGGGAACGACTAGGAGGAATGATGCAGAAGGCTCGAAGGATCACTGGGCTCCTGCTTGCTCTCGCGCTGGTTGCCGCCCTTGTGGCGATCGCGGGTTGCAGCTCGAGCACGCCCAGCACGACCGCGCCTGCTCAGCCCACCGTCTACAGCGGCAAGCTGGTCAAGCCCGGAGTACTCACGATCGGCTCCGACACCGCGTTTCCGCCGTTCGAGTCCATGAACGGTACTGTGGCCGAGGGCTTCGACGTCGACTTGGCGACGGCGATCGCCAAGGAGATGGGACTGACGCTCGACTTCACGAGCCAGAAGTTCGACACCCTCATCCCGCAGCTCAAGGCCGGCGGCACGTTCGACGTCATCATGTCGGGCATGACGATCACGCCTGAGCGCGAGAAGGAGATTGCCTTCTCGACTCCGTACATCGACTCCAACCAGTCGCTGACCGTCGTCAAGGGCAAGTACCCGCAGGTCGACGGCAACGATCCTGCAGCCATCAACACGATGTTCACGGGCAAGATCATCGCCGTGCAGTCCGGTACCACTGGCGAGGCTTGGGCCAAGGAGAACATCAAGGGCGCCAAGCAGATCACCCCGTTCGACGACACGCTCTCCGCCTTCTCCGCGCTCAACGGTGGCAAGGCCGACGTCGTCGTCAACGACCTGCCTGTCTCCCAGTACCTGGTCAACACCTCGTACAAGACGGACGAGATCATCGCCGAGATTCCGACGCAGGAGAAGTACGGCATCGGTATCGCGCAGTCGGATACCCAGCTCAAGACCGCCATCGACGAGGCTCTCGCCAAGATGAAGGCGTCCGGCGAGTACAACACGATCTACAAGAAGTGGTTCGGCGTCGACGCTCCCGCGAACTAGAGCGAGACGACGGCACGACTCGCACGGTTAGTGCGCATGTTCTCAAGGGACTGAGAGGCCCTCGGCGAGGAGCCGGGGGCCTCTTCCGTCAGTCGGGTGTGAGGGATTCGAGTGAACAGACGTTCTCATAGAGGCAGTGCCTGGTTGGCGGGTCTGCTCGGCGTCCTTCTTGTCGCCGCGCTAGTCGCACCGGTGACGGCCGGGGCGCTGAGCGTGACCCAGTCCAGCACCCGGCCGAATGGCTCGGCGGGGCAGGTGACGTACGGCGCAATCCCCACGCGCTTCACGTGGCAGATGCTCGTGAAGGAGGGCGATCCGGCGGTTTCGGCCGTCCGAATCACTATGCCGCCGGGCACGGATCTCTCGAAGTCGACCATCGCCGTGGCGCTGGTCAAGGGGCTGCAGCAGCAGCCGCTCATCACGACACCGATAATCAACGGCCAGACCATCGAAGTGCCGTTGTCTCCGTCGGTCGAGACGAGCGGCGGGTCCTCGACAGTCCGCGTCACGGTGCAGGATGTCGTATTCCCCGCACGCGGCGGCACGTTCAAGGTCGAGTCCGTCGCCGTGACAGCGGCAGGTGCGCAGCCGGTTCCGACCCAGACGGATCCCATCGTCATCGCTCCGATGTCGGTTCCCGAGCGCATCATCAACTGGATGAATGGCAGCAAGGTCATCACGGCGTGGAACTCCGTGCGCTTCCTCCAGATGTTCATCAATCCGCAGATGATCGTGGCCAGCATCAATCTCGAGTTCGCGGGCTGGCTACTCTCGATGTTCCTTGTCTTGATCGGCTTCCCGTTGGCCATCCCGATCGGCCTCGCACTTGCGTTCGCGAAGATGGCCAAGCTCGGGATCGTACGTGGGATTGCGTCGGCGTACGTGAACGTCATCCGGGGAACCCCGCTGTTCCTCCAGATGTACATCGCGTTCTTCGGGCTGCCCCTCATGGGCATCAACCCGAACAAGTACGTTCTCGGCATCACAGTACTGGCCCTGAACTCGTCGGCCTACTTGGCCGAGATCTTCCGCGCGGGTATCCAGTCCATCAGCAAGGGGCAGTTCGAGGCGGCGTCGTCGCTCGGCATGAACTACTGGCAGTCGATGCAGTACGTCATCATCCCGCAGACGGTAAAGCGGGTACTGCCGACGATGACCTCTGAGTTCATCCTGCTGTACAAGGACACCGCGATGCTGTCTGCGGTCGGCGTCTTCGAGCTCATGCTGTTCTCGAAGAACCTCTCGGCGAACAGCGGCAACGTAACGCCGTACGTGGTCGCCGCCGGATTCTACCTGATGGTCACCACGCCGCTCATCCGCTACGTGCGCAGCCTCGAGGAGCACCTTGCCATCGCCGAGGGCGGAGCCGCAGCCTCAGAGACCAAGCCCAAGAAGCCGAAGGCGAACAAGTGGGCGCCGGCGAGTGAGGGCCCTGAAGCTGCGCTGCAAGCATCCGTCAGCAAGCATGAGTCGAGGTAACCAATGGCTGAAGTGATCGTACGAATTGAGAAGCTCACGAAGTCGTTCGGCTCGCTTGAGGTGCTCAAGGGCGTCGACCTCGAGGTCCATAAGGGCGAAGTGGTGGTCATCCTCGGCCCGTCGGGTTCGGGCAAGTCCACGATGCTGCGCTGCATCAACCGGCTCGAGGTCCCCACGTCGGGCAAGATCTTCTTCGAGGACGCCGAGATCACGGACAGTGGCACGGACATCAACAAGCTGCGCGAGCACATCGGGATGGTGTTCCAGCAGTTCAACCTGTTCCCGCATCTGACCGCCAAGGGCAACGTCATGCTCGCGCAGCAGCGCGTACTCAAGCGCTCGAAAGACGAGGCGGAGCGCCTGGCCGAAGAGCAGCTCAACAAGGTGGGCTTGGGCGACAAGCTCGACTACTTCCCGGCGCAGCTCTCCGGGGGCCAGCAGCAGCGTGTGGCAATCGCGCGCGCGCTTGCCATGGACCCACACGTGATGCTGTTTGATGAAGCCACCTCGGCGCTGGACCCCGAGCTCGTTCGTGGCGTGCTCGATGTCATGAAGGACCTCGCAAAGGGCGGCATGACGATGATCGTCGTGACCCACGAGATGGGCTTCGCCCGCGAGGTGGCAGACCGGGCCGTCTTCATGGACGAGGGCGTAGTCCACGAGCAGGGAACGCCCGAAGAGGTCTTCGACAACCCCAAGAGCGATCGCACCAAGGACTTCCTCGGTCACATCTCGTAGGCGAGCGGGAGCGGCATTGGGTAGCGACCGTAACGGATTCAGTAGCCCGGCTTTCTGGGCGGCCACGGTCGAGGCCGTGGGGCTTGCTGTGCCGTCGCTCGTTCTCACGGTAGTCTCCGGCGCACTTATGGCGGCGATCTCTTCGGGTCGAGATGACCCCGACGGTCGAATGAGCATAGCCATCGTGCTCGCGGTCCCGCTCTTCGCGATCGGCTCGCTCTGGACGACAGCGTGTTCTGCTCGCATCCGATGGCGTTCAGGTAGCTACGTGACGTCAATCGCCATCATCGCGGGGTGGGTGCTTGCCCACATCTTGCCGCCCGCCGCGATCTTCGTCGCGACTGGCTCGTTCAAGTCGGGGAATCGCTTCGGTGTGTTCGTGTCCTACGTGCTCTCGCTTTCGCTCTACTTTCTCGGACAGGCCGTGGTCGGCTACATCATCGGTTCAGTGGTCGCATCCTTTCACCCGGCTCCTGAGTACGGTCCCGACTGGCTTTCGGACCTCGACGTTAGCGAGTGGAAGCCCCCATGGACCGCGCGCGCGCTCGCATTGGGGACGCTCGCCGGCATCGCCGTGCTCACCATGACCGCACTGTTGTGGGGCACCGGACTTCGATGGGCGTCGCTGCCGCTTGCGGCTCTTCTCCTCGGCAGGTGGTGGACTCGCTCGCGCCAGGGGCGTCGACAATTCCGCCGCATCACGAAGTCATCGGGTGCCACAGCCTGGGACCGAGTTGCCGAGAACGTCGAGCTACTCGACTCCGTAGGCGACGAGGGTGAGGCCGAGCGCATGATGGCGTACCTTTCGAGTCACGGTGCCGGAACGTCAGGTGCGAAGGATGCCCCGCCGGGGCGGTCGGCAGGAGGGAGTCGCTAGATGCTGCGCAGGATGGTCATTCTCGAGACGAGCCTGGTTGTTGCGGTCATCGTGATCATCAAGACCGCCGTTCACTTCGCTGGGCTCGAGATCATGCAGCAGAACGCGCTGTTCACCAGCCTGATTGCTGGTGCGATCTTCCTGTTCGGTCTCATACTCTCCGGCACGCTCAGCGAGTACAAAGAGAGTGACAAGATGCCCGCGGAGTTCGTCGCCTCGCTCGAGAGCGTTGCCGCGGAGGTTCGGGCGACCCAGCGCAAGAACCCTGACTACGATGGGGAGTCGGCTCTTCTCGTGCTCGCCGATATCTCCCAGGCGTTTCGGGCGTCCGTCAATGCGCGGGACTACGACCTCGTGCTAGACGCGGTCGGCGGTCTCACGGCGGTCTTCGCCGAGATGGAGGAGAATGGCGGGTTGCCTCAGTACATGTCGCGCGTCCGCAACGATCAGGCGACGCTCACACGCATTGCGCTGCGGATTGCTCATATCGATCGGACGGACTTCATCCCTTCAGCACGACTGCTGCTGCAGACGATTGTCTGGCTTGTCATCGCGATTCTGGTGTTCACCACGATAGAACCGCCGTACCTCGCTCTGGTGCTCACCGCCTTCGTCGCCTTCATGTTCGAGTACATGCTGCGACTCCAGTCGCGGTTGGAGCGGCCCTTCCGCCCGGCGGGCAGCACGCGCGACGACGTGAGCCTCTTCTTGCTCAAGGACTTTGAGGCGCGGATTCGCGAGGTAGCGGCGTCTCGGGCATAGCGGCGCCGGCTCTCACCCCACGGGGATTTGGCGGCAGCTCTCTCGCATTCGGTCGGCTCGGCTGCACCGGCACCCGACTTTGTGTCCGTTGGAGGGTTCTCTTTGCGTCAGCAGCGGGCAGTGACGGGTATCTTCTCTTTCACAGACCGGAACGCAAGGGAGGCCTCATATGGAAGTTAACGTGGCCGGACGGCACATGACCGTCACCGATCCTACCCGCGCGTACGCTGAGGAGAAGTTCGGGAAGATCTTCAAGATCTACGACGCAGAGCCGATTGTTGCCGATGTAGTGCTCGATGTACGGAAGAACCGCTCGAACCCGGACCGCTTCACCGCAGAAGTAACCATCCGCCTCAAGGGACACGTCGTCCGGGCGGAGGAGGCCGCAACCGATATGCATGCGGCCATCGACCTGGCAGCCGAGAAGGCTGTCACCCAGATGCGCAAGTACAAGACGCGCGTCATCGACCGCCGCAACCATGGTGCGGGTCCTGCGATCACCAAGACGGCTCCGGGTGAGACCGAAGTCGAAGAGGAAGTCCCCGAGGTCGTCTCGCGCGTCAAGACGATCGACGCCAAGCCGATGACGGAGGACGAGGCCGTGCTCCAGCTCGAGCTTCTCGGCCATGACTTCTTCGTGTTCCGCCATGCCGAGACGGATCTGATCAACGTTCTGTACCGGCGCAACGACGGTGACTACGGCTTGATTCAGCCTCGCGCGTAGCGCGACAAAGCATCCTACTCAGGTACGAAATCAAAGGGAGCGCCCCGCGGCGCTCCCTTAACTCAGGTTGACACTTTGTTCATACAATACCTAGAGTAGGTGGTGTCGCTCGCGCGACGCACTTGGTTGAAGCACATCGCAGTAGCACTTAGTCGTAGCAGGGGAGCTCCCAAGTGGATTCGAGCGTATCCCGCGTTAAGGTCGAGGATATTGAGGCCGCACTCTCTGAAGTAGGGGAGATCAAGGCAGCTCGCATCGTCGCGGACGCCGAGGGCGCCATCGCCGAGATACACATCCTGGCGTTGCCCACCAAGGCGCCCAAGCAGTTGGTCCGGGACATCGAGTCGACGCTCATGGCGCGATTCGGAATTCCTGTCGACCACAAGAAGATCTCAATCGCCCTGCTAGGACGCGATGCCATCAAACCCGACGAGCCTGCACCCGAGCGCTCGACGGCAGCCAGGCCCAGGATTTGCAGCATCAATGCCACGGTGAGTGGGGTGCAGGCATCCGCGTCTGTGGTGCTCGAGATAGCCGGCAACGACTATACGGGCAATGCAAGCGGACCTGCGAGTCAGACTGGCCGTGCGCGATTGGTCGCTCTCGCAACGCTTGATGCAGTCAGCCAGTATACTGACGCAACTGTTTCGTTCGCCCTGGAGGACGTGGCGATCGTGCAGCTGGGCCGCGAGAAGGTCGCGGTCTCCTGCATAGCCCTCGTCACCGGGTTCGGCGAGCAGCATTTCTCCGGTTCGGCACTCGTGAGGCAGAACGATAACGATTCGATCGTGAGAGCCACGCTCGACGCTATCAATCGCCGCATGGGTTTCCTGACAACCGCATAGCCGACAAGTTTGGACCGGCGCCGTGAACCACAGTACGAACACTGTCAGCACTGAAATGAGCGGAGCGGACAGCGTTCCTCCATCGCTAGCGGGATGGGAGGAGACCACACCAGTTCCACAAAGGGGGTCTTCTCACCATGAAGCGTATGATGCTGGTTCTCGCGTCTCTCGCAGCCGTCGTGCTTTCCGGCGGCGCGATGTTCCGTATCTAGTAAGAATATTGGTGACCGGTCCAGCTAGCGCGATGGGGCGAGTGGATTTCGATGTCTGAGACGACTCGAATCGCTCGCCCCTTCGTGCTTCTCACCTGGGTAGTTGCCCCCCTTGGCGCCGTGAGCCTAGTGCTCGCCTGCACATATGCGCCGCCGAAGCTGAACGCGGGTTTCGCTGTCCTAGTGGTGGCAACGCTCCTGTCGGAGAACTTTGCCTTTGCCCTCCCAGACTACAGCGTTTCACTGTCGTACATACTGGCAATGGCGGCGATCGTGTGGGGCGGGCCGGGCGCCGCCGGGCTGGTTGCGGTTTCATGCTTCACGAACTACAGGGAGTTGCGGGCTCACCGGCCGCTCGCTTACCTGGCGTTCAACTTCGGGCAAATCGCTATCATCTGGACCACTGGAGCGTATCTCTACGTCAAGCTGTGGGACGTGTTCGTGAAGCCGGCGCCTCTCGAGCACACCCTGTTCTTCTTCCAGTCCCAGGATTTCCCCTGGATACTCATTCCGATGACGGTGGTCGCGTTGTACTGCGCTGCCGGGAATCTCCTACTCACCTCAGCAGCCGCAGCGGCGTTGGGTCTCAACACGCTTCGAGGGCAGTCTGTAGCCATGCTTGCGTTCATGCCGACCCAAGTCGCGCTCGCATTCGTTGGTTATCTGATCGCGCAGGTGATCAGTCTGCACGCCTTCGCTCTTCCGCTGTTCGTCGCGCCCCTTGTGGTAGCGCGCCAGCTGTACCTGCGCTATGCCGGCCTGAAGGATGCATACGCCGATACCGTGAGATCCCTGGTTGGCGCTTTGGAGGCCAAGGATCCCTACACTCGAGGTCATTCGGAGCGTGTCTCGGAATACGCAGCGCTCTTGGGACGTGCTCTCGAGCTGGATTCCCGAAGTCTTGAGCGCCTCGAGTACGCGGCGCTACTCCATGACTTGGGCAAACTTGCGGTTCCAGGGGCGGTTCTGACCAAACCAGGGCGGCTTGACGCGGACGAGATGGCGCGGATTCGAGAGCATCCTGCGCGCGGCGCAGAGATGATCCTGCGAATCCCGCCGCTGAGAGATCTCGCCGACACCATTGTCCAGCACCACGAATGGTTCGATGCAAGCGGGTATCCCAATCAGCTCGACGGAGATGAGGTCTCGCTAGCAGCGCGAATCCTCAGCGTTGCAGACTGTTTCGATGCGATGACGACGACGCGCTCATACCGCAGGGCGCTCACGAGAGATGAAGCGATTGCCGAGCTCATTCGTGGAGCGGGCACCCAGTTTGATCCAGAGATTGTCAGGGTCTTCATCGCATCCCAGGCCGGGCTGGAACCCGCCACTGATCTGGAGACATCCAGAGGAGTTGCACTGGATTGCGCGCCGATTGCGCTGGGGGGCGATCAGCGTGTGGACTGACAGCCTTTCGTTCTCGACGCTCGGGGCGGAATGGTGGCTACCGCCGCTCTGCTTCCTGCTTGCAACCCTCCTACTTGACCTTTTCGACATCTCGCTTCCTCGTGGGGACAGCATCGGGGTGGCGGGTGCCGTTGGCGCCGCAGCACTGCTCGTACTTGGCCCTGCCATTGCCGTCCCACTTACGCTGACGAGCGCTATCGTCGCCCACATAGTCCGTCGAGGCATACAGTCACCAAGGCGACTCCTCGGAGTGCTCGTCTCGAGAAGCGTCGCGCTTACGTTGAGCCTCTTGACGGTACGAACGTTCCCAACAACCGTGCCGTACGCCGTCGTCTACACGCTGGTTCCTGCACTCTTTCTGCTCACTGAGGTCGTGGTCTCGCAGGCCGTGGTTTCCATTTCGACGGCTCGGCCATTCCTGCGGCTGGTGCGCGGGAA
>Ga0079306_1002453_pt1 | contig 10367 bp, 1 predicted proteins | sample Methanotroph_Enr_FD_79181 | JGI IMG/M metagenome (GOLD analysis project Ga0079306, IMG submission 79181) | Enriched soil microbial communities from Old Woman Creek wetland in Ohio, USA - Methanotroph_Enrichment_5 | ecosystem: Environmental > Terrestrial > Soil > Wetlands | place: USA: Ohio...
ACACCAATGCTTCAGGACTGTTCGTAACTGTAAACTATAACTAAAGCTAGTAGAGTAGCCAAGTTGAGTGTAAAACGCTGCCCGAGGCAGCGTTTTTTTTGTTTACAAGTTTCTGGTTATTGAATATTCGGCTGAATTATTATATATACAAAGAGAGAAAAAAGTTGAAATAATTCCATGTTAGTATTTAATATTCAAGATTAATTCAATATTCAGACCACTCCTTAATTATGACATTAGTTTTGCTTAGAAATTGTATTAACATCTACAACTGCCAGTAATTCAGTATGATATATTATTTATAGCCAATTCTCTGCAGAGAAATTGAAATTAATGAATGGCCATTCCAATGTCCTCAAGTTCATTTATACAAGACAGTAGCGCATTTCCTGCTCTAAATCTTATTACAAATAGCTACTTAAGCAATTAATAATTAGTCTATTTATAGGCTTTTTAATCTAGTCGTAATTTGAACATCAAATAGAATGAGCATGAAGAGAATATCACGAAATCGAGGCATTACAAACAAGACATTGCATTTGATCGCACGTGCAGTATTATCTGGTTTATTTATAATAATACTTTCAATACAATCATTTGCCCAGGGGAACCTTCTAATCACACCCAGGAGGGTAGTATTTGAGGGCAATTTAAAGACACAGGATCTGAACCTGGCCAATACCGGAAGGGATACTGCCCGATACAATGTATCTATTGTTCAATATAGGATGAAGGAAGACGGATCTTTCGAAGAAATTATCGAACCAGATCCAGGGCAGAATTTTGCAGATAAAAACATCAGGTTTTTCCCTCGCGCGGTCACATTGGCTCCCAATGAAGCCCAGGTTGTAAAAATGCAACTGACTAAAACCAACTTGTTGACACCCGGGGAATATCGTTCACATGTATATTTCCGTGCAGTCCCGGTTGAAAGAGCTTTGGGGGATGAAGATACCAAGGCTGATTCCTCTGGGATTTCAGTCAGACTGGTCCCCATATTTGGTATTACAATTCCGGTTATAATAAGGGTTGGTGAATCCAATACACAGGTGAACCTTTCGGACCTTGCGTTAGAAAAGGTTAATGATACGCTGACCCGTTTCAAGATGACATTTAACCGTGTTGGGAACATGTCAGTGTATGGTGATATTAAGGTCACCTACATCTCCCCAGAAGGAAAGGTAACAGATGTGGGAATCGTAAAAGGGATAGCCGTTTATACCCCCAATGCGATCCGTAGGTTCCAAATGGATTTAAAAAAAGCCGAAGGGGTTGATTTTAAAAAAGGAAGACTGGAAGTAGTATATACCACCCAATCTGATTCAAATCCTGAAAAAATTGCAGAAAGCTCATTGCAGCTTATTTGAATTCAATAATCTTGTATGGCTGACCCTACTCCTGAATTTATACGTTTACCTGGTGTAAAGAAAATAATAACTCTCTTTATAACCTTGTCAATGGTTTTGCCAGGTGCTCTAAGTGTAATGGGAGCGACGAGGTATTCGGTAAATACCGGCAACTGGAGTTCAACCTCAACCTGGTCAAATGCTTCAGGAGGTAGTAGTGGCTACAGTGCACCGGTAGCAGGTGATATTGTGTATATTGAAGGAGGGAAAACAGTTACTACTACAGCTGCCGCTGCATGTACCACATTAAACATAGCCAGCGGAGCCATGTTGAGCGTAGGAGGGTTTAGCATCATAGTTTCCGGAACTACCACGGTAAGTGGAACCATTCGGTTTACTAGTACTACCAGTACTAAAACACTTGGAGTCTTAGTAATGTCAGGTGGAACCTGGACTAGCAATGCGGCTGAAACTTTTGCAATCACTTCTTTAACGCTTTCTGGTTCAACATTCAATGGAACATCAACGGGGATTTTCAATGTTAGCGCTAATTTGTCAGTTACAACGTCTACAACAAATACATTTAATGCTGCTACAATTACTGTTTCAGGGACCACAACCGTAGATGGCACCCTCATTTTCGCAAGCAGTACCGGTACAAAGACTTTCAAGGGGCTGGTAACAATCAATGCAGGAGACACCTGGAACAATACAGGAAATTCAGCAATCACCTTCAAAGGGGGAATTACCAACAATGGAACATTCAATGCAGGAACTGGAGTGCATACGTTTAGTACAAATGCACAATCACTAAACGGAACATTAACTATTCCTAATATAACCATTACAACAATAACAGTAACAAATAACGGTACACTTACCGTTTCATCTGCTCTTGCAGGTACCGGTGGGTTAACAAACGGGGCAGGTGATCAACTTCACCTGGATTTTAGCGGGACAGTCGGTCTTTCCACTCTTACTGCAACAGCTGTAGGAAATACTGTTGAATATGGATATGCAGGAGCTCAAACAGTGAGGGCAATCACCTATAATAATCTGTCATTTTCAGGAAGTAATACAAAAACTCTTTCAGGAAATACAACCGTACAGGGAAACCTTGCTATAGCAGGAACCGATGGCACAAATTCCTGTACCCTGAATCCTTCAACCTATAATCTTCCAGTTACGGGAACAACAACCATAAATAATTATGGGATTTTCAATGATAACAGCAATACCGGAATAAATTCGTTTGCAGGTTCTGTAACCCTTAATGGCAATGCATGCTGGATCACAACTGCAATAACTTCACTGTCGAACCTGGTTTTTTCAGGTGGGATCACCCACAATGGCACAGTGGATTTCAGCGGGTATGCAGCTACTTTCAATGCTGGCCAGGATTTGCTCATAGCAAATACAGGGGATATTATTTTTAATACCGGAGCTTCCTCCGGCAACGCAATAGCTGTAAATGCATATTTAAACCTGATAACAAGCAGTACGGGCCTGTTCCAGTTCCTGGGGGCTGGTAATTTTACAATCAATACAGGGGTAACTGTAACAAACCAGGGAACATCATCATTCCAGATGATCATGGCCGGTGTGAATGCTTCCACATCAATCTGGATCAATGATGTTAATTCATCGCTCAGTTACATGAACAGTATTGGCCCTTTGGTTACCGGGATATTGACCAGCAATGCAACAGGCAATACTATAGATTATAATGGTGCCGGTACCCAATCAGTCAAGGACGGTAACTATTTTAACCTCACAATAAGTGGCACACGCAACGGCAACATAGTTTCTATCGGTACTATCGGAATAGCCGGAACATTTTCAAAGACATCAAGCTTCAGCAGTGGTGGTGTTACTGCTACCTCGGTGACATACAATGGTTCTTCTGCTCAAACAGCTCTTTCGACTGACGCTTATTTTACATATAACAACCTCACGATCGATAATAGTTCCGGGATTGGTTTAAACAATAATACAACCGTTAATGGTACACTGACTTTTACAAGCGGGAAAATTACGACCGGGGTTAATTTACTTATCCTAGGAAATTCAGCCAGTATTGCTGGAGCAGGAATTGGTAAGTATGTCTATGGCAACCTGGTTAAAGGAATAGCAACTGCTACCAGCAGTGAAACATTTGAGATTGGGGATGCCCAATATTATACTCCCATATTGCTTTCTTTCACCGGAACGACAAACAACACCGGAACCATAACAGCCAAAACCTCACCAGGGAATCATCCCAATATAAATTCATCAATCATTAATCCCGACTTATCCGTAAACAGATACTGGACGATCACCAATTCCGGTGTTACAGGAATAAGTTCCTTTGATGCAACATTTTCATTTGATAATGCCGACATAGATGCCGGGGCTGATTATACCTCATTTATCGTTGGCAAGTACCTGTCATCTTCATGGACATATCCAGGCGCCGGCACTGCCACTTCCACAAGTACACAGGGTATCGGGTTTACAACATTCGGGGATTTCCAGGTAGGAGAATGTACGTCACCAGCCCAACCTAGTATTATTTCCGGAAATCCATCACCTTGTGCCGGAGCTAATGGAATTACCTATTCGGTAACAAATGTTAATGGGATTACCTATACCTGGTCAACACCATCGGGGTGGACAATAACTTCTGGCCAGGGAACAAATGAAATTACAGTAGATGCCGGTTCAGTTGCGGGTGATATATCTGTTACTGCAAGCAATGGATGTAGCACAGGATCTTTAAGAACATTAGCTGTTTCGATAGTACCTGTTCCATCCCAACCCAGTTCAATCAGTGGTAGTACCAGTGTTTGTGAAGGCTCTTCCAATATCTCCTATTCTGTTACAAATGTTGCAGGAATGAGCTATTCCTGGACCCTGCCAGTTGGTTGGTCACAAGCGGGAGGAGGTTCATCAAATGCAATAACGGTCAACCCGGGAGCAAATGCAGGGTACATTTATGTGTCGGCTTCCAATGCTTGCGGAATCGGAACACCAAGTGTATTACCTGTTATTGTCAATCCTCTACCGGCATTATCGGTAGATGCTACACCAACGACAGCATGCAGCGGCAGTCCAGTTGCCCTCACAGCATCGGCATCACCTACAAATGCTGATGCCATTTTGTTAAGTGAAGGATTTAATACTGTCAATAATAACTGGCTTACCATTAATAATTCCATAGGGGGAGTAACTGCATTATCTGACTGGACCTTAAGGGAAGATGGATATGCATCAAATTACAGTGGACCAATGCATTCGAACGACGGTAGCCAGTTTTATTTCACTGACAGTGATGCCCTTGGTTCCGGGACGACAACCTCAACTATACTGCAGTCGCCTGCAATGAATACAATGAATTACAACTCCCTCACCCTGAATTTTTACCAGTACTTCAGAATATATCTAGCTGGTGAAACGGGTAAGGTTCAGGTATCAACAAACGGAACAGCATGGACCGATGTCCTAACCTATACCAGCAACAGGGGAGTCCCAACCAATTTTTCAAATGAAACTGTAGATCTAAGTTCTTATGCTGGTTATCCAACATTTTATGTGAGGTTCAAGTACGATGCAAGCTGGGGATATTATTGGGGGATTGACAATGTTACAATTTCAGGAACACCAGTAAATATTGACTATGAATACAGTTGGACAGGTTCTCCTTCATTAACTGCAGGGCTTCCTTCAGGGGCTGGAACTCCTTCAACTTCAAATGCATCCATAACAGCTAATCCTACTGCTAGTACAACCTATACTGCAACCGTTTTTTCCCCTTACGGTTGTAATGTTACCGGTACTCAAAATATCGCAATATCACCCAGTGCAGCAGCGTCAATCTCAATTGCTGCTTCGTCCAGTACAATATGTTCAGGCACAAGTGTCACTTTTACTGCTACTCCTACCAGTGGAGGAAGTTCACCTTCTTACCAGTGGAAACTGAATGGCTCTAATGTTGGCACAAGTAATACAACCTATACCAATGCTTCATTGGCGAATAATGATTTAGTGACCTGCGTATTAACATCCAACGCCACCTGTGTCACAGGCAGTCCGGCGACTTCGAATGTCGTTACAATGACGGTAAATCCAAATCTGCCGGCGAGTGTTAGTATTTCAGCCTCCTCAAACCCCATATGTTCCGGAACTGTGGTTACATTTACGGCAACACCGACCAATGGCGGAACAACTCCTTCCTATCAGTGGAAAGTGAACGGAAGCAATGCCGGAGCCAATAGTTCAAGCTATAGTAACGGATCCCTGGTAGATAATGATGTTGTCACCTGCGTGATGACCTCCAATGCTACCTGCGCCACAGGCAGCCCTGCAACATCAAATACGGTAACGATGGCTGTGAACCCTAACCTTCCTGCAAGTGTCAGTATTTCAGCTTCGGCAACCACTATTTGTTCTGGAACAAGCGTGACTTTTACTGCTACACCCACCAATGGAGGTGCAACACCGCTATATCAATGGAAACTTAATGGTTCAAATGTTGGGTCCAATAGCAGCACCTATTCCAATTCTTCACTTGCGAATAACGATATAGTAAGTTGTATCCTTACATCCAATGCTACCTGTGCTATCGGGAGTCCTGCCACATCGAATTCAGTGACCATCACAGTAAATCCCAACCTACCGGTTAGTGTGAGTATTTCAGCCTCCGCTACAACAGTGTGTTCCGGTTCCAGCGTCACTTTCACAGCCACACCGGTTAATGGAGGATCATCACCTTCTTACCAGTGGAAGTTAAATGGCAGCGATGCAGGAACGAATAGCAGTACATATACCAATTCCACTTTAGTCAATGGAGATGCAGTAAGTTGTGTAGTTACTTCCATCATCAGCTGTGCGACAGGAAACCCTGCAACATCCAATACCCTGACTATGACTGTGAATCCCAACCTGCCTGTCAGCATTTCGATAGCAGCATCAGCCAACCCGATATGTTCTGGTAATAGCACAACGTTCACGGCAACACCGGTAAATGGAGGGTCAACACCTGTTTACCAATGGCAGGTGAATGGTTCAAATGCAGGCACTAACAGCAATACATTCACAAGTACTACTTTAGTGAACAGCGACGTCATAAGCTGCTTTTTAACTTCAAATGCAACTTGTGCATCAGGCAGCCCGGCAACATCCAATCCGGTAACAATGACGGTAAATCCTAATTTGCCTGTCAGCGTTGCAATAGAAGCTACTGCTAATCCAATCTGTTCCGGAACCAGTGTCACTTTTACAGCAACTCCAACCAACGGTGGGACAACTCCTGCCTTTCAATGGAAACTTAATGGTTCCAATGTGGGAACCAACAGCTCAACCTATACAAGTTCATCATTGGCCAATAACGATAATATTATATGTGTTCTTATCTCCAATGAAACTTGTACAACAGGAAACCCGGCTACTTCAGGAAGCATCACCATGACCGTGAATCCTATTCTCACAGCAAGTATATCCATTGCTCCATCCTCGAACCCGGTTTGTGCAGGTACAAGTGTAACGTTTACTGCAACTCCAACCAATGGCGGATCATCACCATCATACCAATGGAAGCTCAATGGAGCGGATGTCGGGACTAATTCTGCCACTTACAGCAATTCCAGCCTGGTCAACAATGATATAGTATCCTGTGTGATGATTTCGAATTCCGGATGTGTGGCAGGTAGTCCGGCAACATCCAACAGCATAACAATGACAGTAAATCCAAATATGCCTGTCAGTGTTTTAATTTCAGCTAACCCCGGGATTACAATCTGCAGTGGAAGCAGCGTTACTTTCATTGCCACTCCGACCAACGGGGGAAGTTCCCCGGTTTATCAATGGAAGAAGAACGGAAGCAATGTGGGATCAAGTTCGAGTTCCTATACGGATGCTTCCCTGGCTAATTCAGATGCCATAAGCTGTGTTGTATCCTCCAACCTGGGCTGCAGTATTGGGAACCCAGCTACCTCCAATACCATTGCCATGACCGTCAATCAAACGCCGGCGATACTTACATCGATTGCAGCCAGTCCATCTTCCATCAATTCAAATAATTCAGCACCGATCACTCTGACAGCAAGCGGAGGAGGAGGAAGCAGTTCAATTCTCAAATGGTATTCCGGAGGCTGTGCTTCAGGTGTTTCCATGGGCAATGGAAGTCCATTATCAGTAAACCCGCCCTTATCGACAACAACTTACTATGCCCGTTATGAGAACGGGAGTTGTTATTCTGCTTGTCTCAGCACAACAGTAATTGTTTGTTCAAATTACAGGAGTAAGGCAAATGGCGACTGGGACCAGGCTTCTACCTGGGAAATATACCGGGCCGGAAGCTGGGTTGCAGCATCAGCGGCGCCGACTTCTCTTGACGGGAACATAACTGTTTGCAATCCATATACAGTTACTGTCACTGCTACTGCAGGATACTTCAATGTGGATGAGATAACCATCGATGCCGGGGGTAAGCTGATAGTCAATGTTTGTCCCTCCAACTGGTGGTTCAATATTATGAACGGGCCGGGAACGGATATTACTATCAACGGAATCATGGAGTACCAGGATGATAAGGTTTCCATGGCAAGTGGTGCTACAATGCTGGTCGGTGATGGAGGGAAATTCCAGCATAACCTGAACTATTCGGGGAATTACCCGATAACTGCTCCAACTGCAACATGGGATCCAAATTCAACCTATGAAGTACTTTCATCAAACCAATTGGCCCCTTCAGCCGGGTTTAACCAGAATTTCGGGAATTTTACCTGGAATTCGACAGGACAGACTGCCGATATAAATCTTGCAGGTACACTAATTAATATAGCAGGGAATTTCTCAGTCCTTTCCACCGGTACCAAGCAACTTCAGCTGACTAACTCGACAGCATTGACATTGACAATCGGCAAGGATTTGGTTATCCAGAACGGAATATTGGATTTCAGCACGGGTGCTGCTTCAACAAAAGTGATCAACCTTAACGGCAATTACAATCAGACCGGGGGAACATTTAAAAACACCAATTCAGGAGTTCTTACAATTAATTTTAAAGGAGCCGGGAAGACATTTACACAATCAGGAGGGACGTTGACTTCCGCTTATATGAATTGGGATATCAATACCAATGCCTCTCTTGCTTTGAATAATGATTTGCCAGTGGCATCCGGTAGGAACTGTACCTTGAACGGAACCCTCGATTGTGGGATCAGCAGTTCAGTAAATGGAGCGGGTACATTCTCCATGGCCAGCAGTGCCAGGTTAATCATGGGTTCACCCAATGGAATCACATCCGTTGCAGGAAGCGGGAATGTTCAGACCACAACAGGCAGTTTCACCACGAACGGGGACTTTGTTTATAACGGAACTTCAACCCAGGTAAGCGGGAACAGGTTACCGTCATCAGTCAGAAACCTTACAATTAATAATGCAAGCGGAGTTGCCCTTACAGGCCCAGTTGCCATAAATGGAATACTTACCCTTACATCCGGTGCTTTCTCATTGGAGAACAATACATTAACATTTCAAAATTCCGATACTCCCATTGTTCCTCTTGCGGGTACAATTACTACTAATCCCAATTCCAGCCTGGTTTTCGGGACGGCAGGAAATACCGGCGGTATTGCATTTACATTGCCATCCAACTTGTTTACCTCAGTGCCCCAGATCAATAACCTAAGTATAAACAGGGTCAACAGCCTGACACTTAACAACCAGGTAATGAGCATCAAGGGGGCACTCCTCTGCAACGGTCCATTGGTAACCAATGGGAATCTCACGCTATTATCAACTGCAACGCAGACAGCTCTCGTTGATGGTTCAGGAACAGGAAGCATAAGCGGTACTTTGAAGATGCAACGATTCCTGGCTTCCGGATTTGGATACAAGTATTTCAGCTCGCCTTTCCAATCAGCCACAGTAGCTGCTTTTGAACCTTATGTAAACCTTCAGGCGGGGTTCCCGGCATTCTATGAATATAATGAAAACAAACAGGCTTCAGGGTGGACGAGTTATGTTAATCCTGCCGGGCAGCTTCAGCCATTGCATGGATACACCGCCAATTTCGGCACATCTCCGGCTTCAGTTACTGTCGAAATGACAGGTCCGGTCAATAATAATATTACTTCCCCCATCACACTTTATAATCATAATTATTCTTACACCAAGGGATTTAACCTGGTGGGCAATGCCTATCCTTCTCCAGTTGACTGGAATGCGGCCACAGGATGGACTAAGAATAACATAGACAATGCATTGTATTTCTTTAATGCAGGGAGTACCGATCAGTATACTGGCACTTACAGCTCCTATATAAACGGTGTGTCGAGCGACGGGATTGCCAACAACATTATCCCGGCCATGCAGGGCTTTTTCATCCATGTTACCAATGGAAATTACCCGGTGAGTGCAAGTTTTGGAATGGATAACCGAACCCGGGTGAATAACCTGTCTCCTACTTTTCATAAATCATTTACCGAGGATACGCGCTCTTTGATCAGGCTTACCGCTTCATACGCTGAAGAAGGGTCTCCTGCAGATCCAACTGTGGTTTATTTCGATGAGCATGCTTCCCGGAGTTTCAATCCCGAGCTGGATGCATTTAAGTTGAAGAATACCGATATCCGGGTTCCGAATCTTTTTTCCCTGGCACCTTCAAAGGAGCACCTTTCAATCAAATCCCTGCCAACCCTTACTGACAGCCTTGATATTCTTCCACTGGGTATCACCATAGAGAAGGAAGGATGGATTAACCTGGATGCCTCAGAAATCAACTGGATGCCTGCAGGGTTGAAGGTCTACCTGGCGGATTCCTCAATCGGGATTATACAAGACCTTCAGAAAGACAGCAGGTATCATGTATTCCTGGATAAAGGAGAAGAGTTGAAAAGATTTTCACTAATATTCAGTTTTAAGGGTCTTGAGCACATCCCTGCTTCAGAAGATACTTTCAAAGCCTATCATTATGATCATATACTGCACGTATACATGGACTTGTCGCTGGGTACGAAAGCAGTATTGATTGTGTCG
>Ga0079306_1002454_pt1 | contig 10365 bp, 8 predicted proteins | sample Methanotroph_Enr_FD_79181 | JGI IMG/M metagenome (GOLD analysis project Ga0079306, IMG submission 79181) | Enriched soil microbial communities from Old Woman Creek wetland in Ohio, USA - Methanotroph_Enrichment_5 | ecosystem: Environmental > Terrestrial > Soil > Wetlands | place: USA: Ohio...
AAATTAAAATATTGAATCAAAACCAATAGACATAATTATGACGGCTAAAGAAAAAGAAAAACGCAAGTCGAAGCAACAGGATGTGGAAATAACCGGAAGTGAGGCAGTTATACGTTCGCTGATAGAGGAAGGTACAGAAATCATTTTCGGTTACCCTGGAGGAGCGATCATGCCGGTGTACGATGCTTTATACGATTACCGCAACATACTGCACCATATCCTTACAAGGCATGAGCAGGGGGCGGTTCATGCGGCACAAGGATACGCACGTGCAACCGGGAAAACCGGCGTTTGCCTGGTAACCTCGGGACCCGGTGCAACAAACCTTATTACAGGTATAGCTGATGCCATGATTGATTCAACGCCTTTAGTATGCATAACAGGACAGGTGGGCTCGCATCTGCTGGGTTCGGATGCTTTCCAGGAATCGGATGTGATTGGTATCTCAATGCCTGTCACCAAGTGGAATTTCCAGATTACCTCACCCGATGAAATTCCGGTTACGCTTGCAAAGGCTTTCTATATAGCGGCTTCCGGCAGGCCCGGCCCCGTGCTCATTGATATTACCAAGGACGCCCAGTTTGGAAAGTTGAAATACAAATATGCCAAATGTCATAAGATAAGAAGCTATATCCCCGAATTCCCGGTTAATAAGGAAAAACTGAACCTGGCTGCCGAATTGATAAACAACGCTAAAAAACCATACCTGATTTATGGACAAGGTGTGATTTTGTCAGGGGCGGAGAAAGAGTTACAGCACTTTATCGAAAAAACAGGAATCCCTTCAGCCTGGACTTTGCTAGGATTGTCAGCCATGGATACGGATCATCCGTTGAATATGGGTATGTTAGGGATGCATGGAAATTACGGGCCCAATATTAAAACCAATGAATGTGATGTTCTTATTGCCGTTGGAATGCGATTCGACGACCGTGTGACTGGCAGCCTGAGTACGTATGCAAAACAAGCAAAAATAATACACATCGAAATTGATCCGGCCGAAGTTGACAAGAATGTAAAAACCGATGTTGCCCTCATTGGTGATGCAAAACGGATGTTAAGACTTTTGAGTTCCATATCCGAAAAGAAAAAACATACAGCCTGGGTCAAAGAATTCAAACAGGCTCATGATATTGAAGTAAAGAAAGTTATACATGCTGACCTTCATCCGGCCAGCCCCGGCTTAAGCATGGCCGAGATTGTAAATAAAGTTGCAGATCTGACCAATAACACGGCTGTTGTTGTAAGTGATGTTGGCCAAAATCAAATGGCAGCGGCACGTTACTCGAAATTTTCCACCTCGCGCAGCCATATTACTTCGGGAGGATTAGGAACAATGGGATTCGGGTTACCTGCTGCCATTGGAGCCAAACTTGGAATTAAAGACCGGGAAGTGGTGCTCTTTGTAGGAGATGGTGGCATGCAGATGACCATCCAGGAATTAGGGACTATTGCACAGGAAAAATTACCGGTGAAAATAGTGATCATGAACAACCGGTTTTTGGGTATGGTGCGACAATGGCAGCAGCTTTTTTTCGAGAAAAGATATTCATTCACTGAAATTTTCAGCCCTGATTTTGTGAAAGTAGCCGATGCCTACGGAATACCCGGACAATTGGTAAATAAACGTGAGAATCTCGAAAATGCATTGCAAACCATGCTCGATGCCAAAGGGCCTTACTTGTTGGAAATAATGGTCGAAAAAGAGGATAATGTTTTCCCGATGGTTCCTTCCGGGGCATCGGTATCCGATATCTTACTTTGTGCTGATGATGTTAAATAGATGCTTTAAATAAATTATCCGAAAAAGATGAAACAGGAATATATAATCACGGCTTACAGCGAAAATCATATCGGTTTGCTCAACCGCATAACTATTATTTTTACCCGCCGTAAAGTAAATATCGAAAGTTTAACAGCATCTGAATCAGCAATTAAAGGTATTTCGAAGCTGACTATTGTTGTAAACGACGAAAAGGAAAAGGTAGTGAACATTACCAAGCAAATTGAAAAGCAGGTTGAGATCCTGAAAGCTTTCTATCATACGAATGATGAAATGATATTTCAGGAGATCGCTTTATACAAGGTACCTACCCAGGCGCTGATGGATTCGGACCAGGTTGAAAAACTGATCAGGCAGCATAATGCCCGAATACTGGAAATCACCCCTGAATTCACCGTAATTGAAAAAACCGGGCATAAAGAAGAAACCCAGGATCTTTTTAACGGCTTAGTCCAATACGGTATTCTGCAGTTCATCCGGTCAGGACGTGTGGCTATTACCCGCTCATCAGTTGAAAAGCTTTCTGTATTCCTGAAGGAGAGAGATGCCCTGCTGGAGAAAATTGAATCAAGAGGACAACTCCGGGGTTTGAAAGAATAGGATATCCTGAACGTTAAAACGGATATAGATATACAATTTTGGAAAACCTGTTTCCGACTCCTTACTTCCGTCTTCTCACCCAATACCTGTCGGAATCCGTCAGTAAATTACCCGATTTATAAGTAACTATTAACCTATAACCATTAACCAATAAAACAATGGCAAAAATTAAATTTGGATCAACTGAAGAAAATGTAGTAACCCGCGAAGAGTTTCCGCTGGCAAAAGCAGTGGAGACACTCAAAAATGAAACCATAGCAATCCTAGGCTATGGCGTTCAGGGTCCCGGCCAGTCGCTGAACCTTCGCGACAACGGGTTTAATGTAATCATTGGTCAGCGAAAAGGTTCAAAATCGTGGGACAAGGCGCTGAAGGACGGATGGGTGCCTGGCAAAACCCTGTTTGAAATTGAAGAAGCCTGCCATCGAGGCACAATTATCCAGTTCCTGTTGTCCGATGCCGGTCAGATAGCTTTATGGCCTACTGTAAAGAAAAACCTGACAGCCGGTAAGGCGCTGTATTTTTCGCATGGTTTTGGTATAACTTACAAAGAACGCACCGGAATCATACCACCAGCTGATGTGGATGTGATCCTGGTGGCACCAAAAGGTTCAGGAACCAGCCTCAGAAGGATGTTTCTTCAGGGCCGTGGTCTCAATTCAAGCTATGCAATATTCCAGGATGCAACAGGCCGTGCCTGGGAACGTGTTGTTTCATTGGGAATTGGGGTTGGATCAGGATACCTCTTTGAGACAGATTTCAAACGCGAAGTTTTCTCGGACCTTACCGGTGAGCGTGGCACGCTGATGGGAGCCATTCAGGGAATTTTTGCCGCCCAGTACGACGTTTTGCGCAGCAAAGGACATTCTCCTTCCGAAGCTTTTAACGAAACCGTGGAAGAATTGACACAAAGCCTGATGCCACTGGTAGCCGAAAACGGAATGGACTGGATGTACGCCAATTGCTCCACCACGGCACAACGCGGGGCACTCGACTGGTGGAAGAGATTCCGCGATGCTACCAGACCTGTATTCGAAGAATTGTACAACGAAGTAGCTAGCGGCAACGAAGCCCAGCTTTCAATAGACTCGAACAGCAAGCCCGATTACCGTGAAAAACTTGAGGAAGAACTGAAAGAACTTCGCGAATCGGAAATGTGGGTGGCAGGGGCTGCGGTACGCAAATTGAGACCGGAGAATAATTAGGAGTTTGCGCTTCGCGCAGATAAGGGATTGTAGGGGTTTATGTTTCAGGGTTTCATTCGCTTTGTCGCCCTTTCTCCCCTCGCCTTGTTACACAATAAAGAATGCTTTCATTTAAAAACAATCAAGATGAGTGAAAAGATTTATGTTTTTGATACCACCCTGCGTGACGGCGAACAGGTGCCTGGATGCCAGCTGAACACGCTTGAAAAAATTGAAGTCGCGAAACAACTGGAAGCATTGGGCGTGGATATTATCGAGGCCGGTTTCCCAATCTCGAGCCCGGTAGATTTTAAATCGGTGGTTGAGATTTCGAAAGCTGTGCATGAACCAATCATTTGCGCCCTCACGCGTGCGGTGGAGAAAGATATTGAAGTGGCAGCCGAAGCTCTCAAATATGCACGACGTAAACGGATACATACAGGGATCGGCACTTCATTCTATCATATCAATTATAAACTTAAATCCAACCAGGACGAGATCATTGAGCGGGCCATCGCCGCGGTGAAATATGCACGCCGTTTTGTTGATGATGTTGAGTTTTATTGCGAAGATGCCGGGCGCACCGAAAACGAATACCTGGCCCGGGTCGTTGAAGCAGTTATCGGAGCCGGAGCTACAGTAGTGAATATTCCCGATACTACCGGGTATTGCCTGCCGGATGAGTATGGCGAAAAGATCAGGTACCTGGTCGATCATGTAAAAAATGTAGATAAGGCTATCCTTTCCACGCATTGTCACAACGATTTAGGCATGGCCACGGCCAACTCCATTTCGGGTATTCTAAATGGTGCCCGCCAGGTGGAGGTAACCATTAACGGCATCGGCGAACGAGCCGGTAACAGTTCGCTCGAAGAAGTGGTTATGACCCTGAAAACGCGGCCCAACTTGGGACTGGTAACAGGTATTAATTCACAGCTGATTTACGAAACCAGCCGCATGGTTTCAACTCTGATGCGCATGCCCGTACAACCGAATAAAGCTATTGTAGGACGGAATGCTTTTGCACACTCTTCGGGAATACACCAGGACGGGGTATTGAAAAACCGGGAAAATTATGAAATCATCGACCCCCAGGATGTGGGTATACGTGAATCGAGTATTGTATTAACCGCCCGTTCGGGCCGTGCAGCCTTGAAACACCGGCTCGAGATACTCGGATTCACCCTGAATGTGGAAGAATTAAATATCGTGTATGACAAATTTATCGAACTGGCTGACAGGAAAAAGGAAATAAAGGATGAAGATCTTTTTGTACTGGTAGGGGTTGAGCAGTCGGAGCACGACAGGCGTATACAATTAAAACATCTGCAGGTTATCTGCGGCTCATCGACCCACCCGGTAGCTTCGGTTAAGATTCGGGTTGATGGGGAAGATTATTCAGCTACTGCTGACGGTAATGGCCCTGTGGATGCAGCGTTTAACGCGGTAAAGCAGATTCTGCGAAAGACAGTTACTTTGGAAGAGTTTCTTATCCAGGCCATTACACGTGGTTCGGATGATATCGGTAAGGTTCATGTGCAACTGGAGAACAAAGGAAACCTGTATTACGGCTTCTCGGCTAATACCGATATCGTAACGGCTTCGGTTGAAGCCTTTATTGATGCCATCTCAAAAATAAATTAGTTGCATGCACATGAATTATATTTTAGCTGGTATTAATTGAATAAAAAAAGGAGGGACCAGACCCTCCTTTTTCATTTTGTAAAGCGCTCAGTTTATTCGGCGAGCACTTGTACCGTATTTTTCAGCACCTCCACAACTCCGCCGTTGACTTCAAAGAACAGAACATTCTTTTTTGCGTCAATTACTTTTATCTTGCCTTTTTTAAGTACAGCTATCATAGCCGCATGGTTATTCAATACTTCGAACGAACCATCAAGGCCTGGAAACTGAGCCAGAGAAACTTCGCCCTGGTAAATAGTGTTATCGGGAGTTACTATTTCTATTTTCATCTTTAGGTTTCAGGGGTTTAGGCAGCAGGTGGATAGTATTTCAGAGTTTCAATTTTCAGAGTTCAAATATTTCTTCGTTGAGCCAACTTAACCCGGTTCAGGGTATGGGGAGTCCGGAACTATGAACCCGGAATAAACTCAGCCAACTTGCCGAAAATCACTCTTACTCGATACCATTAGTTTCCCGCCAGCATTTTCTTCCCTTTTTCAATCGCTTCTTCAATGGTACCTACCATGTTGAAAGCGGATTCAGGATATTCGTCAACTTCGCCGTCGAGGATCATTTTAAATCCTTTGATGGTATCTTCGATGGCTACAAAAGCTCCCGGGATACCTGTAAACTGGGTAGCAACAAAGAACGGCTGTGAGAGGAAACGGGCTACGCGGCGTGCGCGCTGTACAACCAGTTTATCCTCATCCGAAAGTTCATCCATACCCAGGATAGCAATGATATCCTGCAATTCCTTATAACGCTGAAGGATTTCTTTTACACGTTGTGCGGTATTATAATGTTCTTCACCGACAATGTCCGGAATAAGAATACGGGATGTAGAGTCGAGCGGGTCAACAGCCGGGTAAATACCTTGTTCCGAAATTTTACGGTTCAATACCGTAGTGGCATCGAGGTGGGCAAAAGTTGTGGCCGGAGCGGGGTCAGTAAGGTCATCGGCGGGCACATACACTGCCTGGACGGAAGTAATTGAGCCGCGTTTGGTTGAAGTGATAAGTTCCTGCATTAATCCCATTTCAGTTGCCAATGTAGGCTGATACCCTACGGCTGAAGGCATACGGCCGAGCAATGCCGATACTTCGGAACCGGCCTGGGTGAAACGGAAAATATTATCGATAAAGAAAAGAATATCTTTTCCACCTGATTGTTCGTCGCCATCGCGGAAGTATTCGGCAACGGTAAGTCCCGAAAGAGCTACCCGTGCACGTGCTCCCGGCGGCTCATTCATTTGTCCGAAAACAAGAGTTGCCTGTGATTCGGCGAGTTCTTTAGGATCTACCTTTGAAAGGTCCCAGCCTCCATTTATCATATCTTCCTTGAAGGCTTCACCGTACCGGATAACGCCCGATTCAATCATTTCGCGGAGCAGGTCATTACCCTCGCGGGTACGTTCGCCAACGCCGGCAAACACGGACATACCTGCATAACTCTTTGCAATGTTATTGATAAGTTCCATGATGATAACCGTTTTTCCTACTCCGGCCCCACCAAACAAACCGATCTTGCCTCCTTTAGAATAGGGTTCAATCAGATCGATAACTTTAATCCCTGTATAAAGTACTTCCTTGGAAGTGGAAAGGTTTTCGAATTTAGGAGGATCGCGGTGAATACTGGATACTCTTTCGCGCGAAACGGCCGGCATACCATCGATGGCATTGCCGATTACATTAAACAACCGTCCTTTGATAGTATCCCCAACCGGCATCGAAATGGTCATACCTGTTGAAACCACTTCCATACCACGGCTCAATCCATCGGTTGAATCCATGGCAACAGTACGGATTGTATTTTCACCGATATCCTGCTGACATTCCAGCACGATTACATTCCCCAGTTCATTTTTAACTTCAAGGGCATCATAAATATTGGGGAGCGGTGAATTTTCGTCAAAATAAACGTCAATTACCGGCCCTATGATCTGGGAAATTTTACCGGTTATTTTTTGAGCCATATAAAATTGATTTAGGAGGCAAATTTAAAAAACAAATTCAAATGTATAACGCAGATGCTGATTATAAGTCAGCCGATATTTAATTATTCATCTGGCTTCAGGTTGTTATCAGCCAGATCCGAAGAAACATCCTCGCCTGGAAACGTAGTATTTTCAACCGGATTTTCATTTTGTGTATGAAAAAACTGACGTTGAAAGATCAATAAGCTTAGAACTCCGGTGGTGATCGCTGAATCGGCTACATTGAAAACCGGGCGGAAGAAAATGTAATTATCTCCACCCAGGAATGGCACCCATTTCGGGTAAATGCCTTCGAGGATCGGGAAATAGAACATATCCACTACTTTGCCATGAAGGAAAGAGCTGTATCCTCCTTCGGCTGGTAAAAACCGGGCTACATCAAAGTACGTGCTTTCACTGAACAGCATGCCATACAGCGCACTGTCGATAATATTACCCAAGGCTCCGGCCAGGATAAGCGAAAATGAAAAGATAACGCCAAACCCGGTCTTTTTCCCGGACAGCTTAACGATATACCAACCCAAAAATCCGACTGCAAAGATGCGGAATAAACTCAGCGCGAGTTTGCCGTATCCGCCTGCAAACTGCAGTCCGAAAGCCATACCGTTGTTTTCTGTGAAATGAATAATAAACCAGTTTCCGGCCACATGAAATTCCTGGCCCAGGGTCATATTGGTTTTAATCCATAATTTTAAAGCCTGATCAATGAACAGGACAATAAATACAACTAAAAGTGATTTCTTCAGCACAATATCCTGTCTTCGGATTATTTCTGTTTCATTTTGGCTTCCATACTCAGGGTGGCATGAGGAACACTGCGCAGCCGTTCTTTCGAAATCAGTTTACCTGTTTCGCGGCAAATGCCATAGGTTTTGTTCTCAATACGTACCAATGCATTCTCGAGGCTCTGGATAAATTTTTCCTGCCTGCCTGCCAAACGTGCATTTTCTTCTTTTGAAAGAACCTGGTACCCTTCTTCCAATACTTTAAAAGTAGGAGACGTATCCATGGTGTCGTTATCGTTGCTGTTAGTATAAGCTTCAGTCAGCAACTCCAAATCGTGACGTGCTTTTACGAGTTTATCGAGAATGAGCTCGCGGAACTCTACCAATTCCTCATCAGAGTAATGGGTTCTTCCATTTTCAGCTTTTACTTCTTCCGCTTTCATGTTTTCAGGTGTTAAAAGATTCAGGTAAATTTAGTTTTTCAAGGATTATTTTTTTCAACATTAATAGCAACACTAATCTCATCAGTAAGTTCAAGCGTGTCGGCATCCTGTAAAATCGTATTCGAAACACTGAGTGTATCGGCAAGCGTTTCAGAGCAAATATAGTTATTAAAGTTAATGATTGCTGTTTCTATCAGATCATTTTTTTGCATCACCAGTGTAATTTTATCAGTTACCTCAAAACCACGGTCTTTACGGATATTTTGTATCCGGTTTACCAGTTCGCGGGCAATTCCTTCCTGCCAGAGCTTCTCAGTTATTGTAATATCAAGTGCTACGGTGAGGATTCCCTGGTTCGCAACTACCCAGCCGGGAATGTCTTCGGTAATGATTTCCACATCCGACAACAACATCTCAACGGTTTCACTGCCAATCTGCAGGTTGTATTGTCCTTCTGTTTCAATTTTATTGATGTCTGCCTGCGTTAATTCTCCCACGGCAGCTGCAATTTCTTTCATAAGTTTACCATATCGGGGCCCAAGTGTTTTGAAGTTCGGTTTGATTTTCTTCACCAGGAAACCGGCTGATTCGTCGAGAAACTCCAGCTCTTTAACGTTTACCTCGCTCAATATAAGTCCACTTACTTTATCCAGCTGATCTTTGATATGATCACCGGTTACAGGGATGAGGATTTTCTGCAAGGGTTGGCGTACGCGAAGATTTGTTTTCTTGCGTAAGCTCAGCACCATGCTCGAAACCTGTTGCGCCAGCTGCATACGTTCCTCCAGTTGTTTGTCGATCCGGCTTTCGTCGGCAACAGGGAAATCAGTAAGGTGAACGGATTCGCTTTTGTCTCTGCCAGATACTTTATTCAGATCGATAAACAGTCTGTCCATAAAAAAAGGAGCAATGGGCGAAGCCAGTTTGGCGACTACTTCGAGGCAAAGATACAAGGTCTGGTAGGCAGAAATTTTATCACTGGTATATTCTCCCTTCCAGAAACGGCGGCGCGACAGGCGGACATACCAGTTGCTTAAGTGTTCGTTTACGAAATCGGTAATCAGGCGGCCTGCGCGTGTAGGTTCGTAATCTGCAAAAGCTTCATCCACATTTTTAATCAGGCTGTTGAGTTCCGATTGTATCCAGCGATCGATTTCGGGTCTTTCGGCAAAGGGAATGTCTGCTTCTGAATATCTGAAACCATCGATGTTGGCATACAACGCAAAAAAGTTATAGGTATTATACAAGGTTCCGAAAAACTTGCGTTGTACTTCTGCAATGCCTTCGAGGTCAAATTTCAGGTTATCCCAGGGCTGTGAATTGGTGATCATATACCAGCGTGTAGCATCAGGTCCGTATTTTTCGAGCGTTTCGAAAGGATCAACTGAATTTCCAAGCTTCTTCGACATCTTGTTGCCGGTTTTATCCAACACAAGGCCGTTGGAGATTACATTCTTAAATGCAACCGAATCAAAGACCAGGGTAGCAATAGCATGCAGGGTGTAAAACCATCCGCGGGTCTGATCAACGCCTTCCGCTATCAGGTCGGCAGGGAAATATTCCGGATGACCGTTGTTTTTTTCAAACGGATAATGGAACTGGGCATATGGCACTGCACCCGAATCGAACCATACATCGATAAGGTCGGTTTCGCGGACCATCTTCTGTCCTGTGGGCGATACCAGGAAGATATCATCCACATAAGGGCGATGGAGGTCAAAAGTATTGTAGTTTTCATCCGAATTGTTACCCGGTACAAAATTTGCAAAGGGATTTCCCGTCATAAATCCGGCTTGGATCGATTTCTCAATTTCTTCCTTCAACTGCGCTATAGACCCAATGCAGATTTCTTCGCTGCGGTCCCCGGTTACCCATATCGGAAGCGGGGTTCCCCAATACCGTGAGCGCGAAAGATTCCAGTCGACCAGGTTTTCGAGCCAGTTGCCAAAACGTC
>Ga0079306_1002455_pt1 | contig 10364 bp, 11 predicted proteins | sample Methanotroph_Enr_FD_79181 | JGI IMG/M metagenome (GOLD analysis project Ga0079306, IMG submission 79181) | Enriched soil microbial communities from Old Woman Creek wetland in Ohio, USA - Methanotroph_Enrichment_5 | ecosystem: Environmental > Terrestrial > Soil > Wetlands | place: USA: Ohio...
AGTCGATTTGAACGTGAAAGCGTTCACAAATGGTATGAAAAAATGGGTTTTGTAAAACACGGATATGATTTCCGACTAGACTTCATCGAGGTCGAGAAACAAGCATAAAGGAGCAGATATGGCAGAGGGCGAAGGACACCTGGGAGACGCCGACAAACAGAAAAAAACGGACCAGACTTTTGCTGAAATAATCTTGAAAGACGGTAGCTTCGATCTCTCGGAACCTGGCAGAGAAGCCTTGAAAGCTATGCAAGAAGGTAAGGCGATTGAAACCTCAAAGAAGGCATCCCCAGCCGCTGAAAGAAAAGAGGCAAAAGAAAAGTTTTTGGCGCTTTCGGAGTCTATGAAGTTATTTTGGCTAACAAGTTACAAATTATCAGAAGCAAAGAAAAGTTATGAAGAAGCCAGACGCCTCAATGTAAAAAGCGCGGACTTACAAGAGCTGGGTACAGAAATAGACGCCTATGAGGCTTGGATTAAACTCTTATCTTCGATAGTTGACCCCACCGGCTCAGAACAAACCGTAGCTAATATTGTCGACGAAATTGAGAAGGAAAATGATAGATTAGAAAGTCGTGGTAACCCAGAAGAAATGCAACTTAGGGCTAGCTACATAGATTTATTAGACGAAATTTTGCCCTTCTTTTCGAATCCGGCTAACTTAGAAAAATATTTTGATTCATCCTCTACCTTTAGAGAGTTTATTGAGAAAAATCTTTAATATAGAAATAAGTAATCATTCTGCCCCAAGCCTCCCTTTGGGTTTATAATAGATATAGCGCTAAAAAAGGAGGCACTATGTCCTACACAGAATTTGTTACTCATGTCGATGGAGAAAACAGGGGTAAAGTATTTATGTTTACTCTCTCCACCTGCATCTGGTGTAAAAAAACCAAAGAGCTACTAGCCGCACTTGGTGTCGCCTATGACTATGTTGATGTAGATCTCGTCGTTGGTGATATCGGTGAAGAGGTAATGGCAGACATGCACAAATACAATCCCCAGACGTCGTTCCCAACGTTTGTTTTCAATGATGGTGAGAAAGTGGTTCTCGGATATGACGAAGAAAAAATCAAAGAATGCGTGAGTTAGTCTCCTATGCCAGATCAAGTTAAAGTAGATACTTTGTACAAAAGCCTCAAGTCATTCGCCGAAAAGCGAGGCTACTTTATGAACCCCGATGTCGACTTCACGAAAGCCCTAGTGGAGAGTCTGGTCATAAATGAGGATAGGTATGGATATCAAGCTTGTCCTTGCCGACTAGCTACCGGCAAACGTACCGATGATTTAGATATTATCTGTCCTTGTGATTATCGCGACGCCGACATCACCGAGTTCGGTGCCTGCTATTGTGGTTTATATGTAAATAAGGCAATATCAGAAGGTAAACAAACCCTCAAACCCATCCCCGAAAGACGTAAACCAATGGAGGAGAGAAAATCCATGGAAATTGAAAATTCTAAATTGAAAATTGAAAATTCGGGCCTCCCAGTCTGGCGTTGTACCGTCTGTGGCTACCTCTGCGGCCGAGAAGACGCACCGGAAATCTGCCCGATATGTGGCGCTACCCACGACAGATTTGAAAGATTTGAATGAAGAACATGTTGCCCGAAGTAAAACTAGGCGTTTATCGTAATTACAAAAATCACGACTATGAAGTAGTTGGTGTCGGCACTCATACAGAAACCCGAGAGATTTATGTCGTCTACAGGGCACTTTACGATACACCGGGATATGACAAAAATGCCCTATGGCTTCGACCATACAATATGTTTTGCGATACTGTTGAGGTCGATGGTAAAGCAGTGCCGAGGTTTGAGTATATTGGAGAAGTAAAATGAACGACAAACTACGTGTTGGCGTCGGCTTTGGCGTGATGATACTGAATGAAAATCACGATGTTCTACTCGGTAAACGTCATGATGACCCCGAGAAAGCCGATAGTGAGCTCCACGGTGAGGGCACCTGGACGATGCCCGGCGGCAAGATAGAGTTCGGCGAAACCTTTGAGGGAGCCGCTACTAGGGAGGTGGCCGAAGAAACTAGTATTACCATAGATGCGAAGGACCTAGAGCTCATCAGTCTAGAAAATGACGCCGTAGCCGATGCACAGTTCGTTACTATCGGATTTTTGTGTACTCAATTCTCTGGCAAACCCAAGGTCATGGAACCCGATGAGATTACAGAGTGGAGATGGTTCTCGCTCAACTCGTTGCCTTCACCCATCTTTTTCCCTTCACAAAGGGTTATAAATCACTACAATTCTGGTAAAATATATAAGTGATTAAGACAGCTAAAGAAAAGTTCAAACAATACGAGGTACTACTAACGATAGTTACTTTGGCAGCTATTGGAGGTGGCATTGGTGCAATCTCCAAAATCGGTCTTCGTACCCTTTCTCCCATCAGTTTCACATTTCTTCGGTTTGTTTTCGCCGCCATCATCCTTATCCCTGTCGTACTGCTTCGTGAAAGAAAGATTAAGTTTACAAAAGTTGGCACACTGCTCTTCATAAGTTTGCTTGCCACTATCAATGTAACCTTGTTTATTTTCGGCGTTGGCCACACCACGGCCACTATTTCTCAGACTCTTTATGCGGCAGTCCCCCTGCTCTCAGCCGTGATAACGTTTTTGATTTACAAGGAAAGGTTGAGCAAACGAAAAGAGTATGGGCTCCTAGTCGGTTTCTTGGGAGTAATACTGATAATCTTTCTCCCAATCCTAGGTAAGCCCACGGCCAGCTCTGGTACTTTACTCGGCAACCTTCTGATATTTGCAGCGGTAGTCTCATTTTCTTTTTACTCGGTGCTTTCCAAGGGTCTACAAAAAAACTATTCACCCCTAATAGTCACATCAACCCTCGTAATACTGACGGTTATCATCCAAGCGGCTCTATTGCCGCTCGATCCAAACAACCTCGTATCGATATCGAAAATGGATACTGCAGGATTCCTCGCTGTGCTTTATACTGGCGTCCTTGGCACTGGTTTCTACTATCTGGTGTATCAGCAGGTAATTAAGAAGGCTTCCTCTGTCGTGGCTTCTTTGACTCTTTATCTCCAGCCGGTGTTTGGCGTGTTCTGGGCTGCGGCACTTCTCGGTGAACGGTTGACTCTCGGTTTTATCGCCGGGGCAGTTCTCGCACTTGTCGGCGTCTACATAGTCACTAATTCAAAATAGATATCTAAACGCAGTGAGCTCCGAGCCGTGAAGACCCGAGGAGCTTGTACTTGGTGATTAAACCAAATCAACAAAAAAACGCTAGATATCAGCTATCCAAAAACCTTTGCATATCTTCGGCGATACCCATATCTGCGGCGTCAAAGTGAACATCATGTCCGGACTTACTATAAATATGAGGCTCTGCCCCAATCTCATTCGCATGATTTACGATATCATTAGGTTTAGTATATCTGTCATTTTGTCCATGGAAATATCCAACCTGAAAACCAGTATAGTCCAAACCCTTTAGATCTACATGTGAAAGTTGTTCCGCAAGTAATGTAGCTTCCTTGCTAGTACCAATATCCCTATCGAGATATTGCTTATCTATTAAGGCTGGATTAATCATATCCACAGAGTTGAGAACATTCGTGACCTTTTTAACTCCGTCCGGTAGTTTTGGCATTGTCTCAAAGACCGCTCCCATAATGTCTCCCATTACTTCATTGCCAAGGATACGACCGTCTTGAACACCGTTTATAGTCGCTCCTATTAATACCAGTTTCTTCGTAATTGGGTCCGGCGTTTCTATCCCGCTTTCGATACTATTCCGTTGTATCTCACGATAACGCTCCACCACTAGCTTAGTTGCAATCACGCTTCCCATCGAGATCCCCATAATCGCATGTATTTTTTTACCTTCCGCCATAGTATGAGCAAGCCACTCCACCAGATCTGCGTACTTATCAAAAGTAGTATTTTTTGACTCCAAAGCCTCCGACTGCCCAAAAGCTGGAAAATCAGGAGCATAGATATGATACCCCTCCAGATTCATGTGTACATTTTCAAGCGCTCGGCCATTTGCACCCCAGCCATGTAAAGATATGATGATAGGACCATTGGGATCGCCATATTCGTGCACGCAAAGCTTCCTGTTATCGAATTCTGCCGGCATTTGCAAAAAGAACTCCTTATTGACAAGCTTCTCGCTATGTTCCTGATTCACACGCATATCTGCACCCCTAGGAAGCGCCAAAAGCGACTCATCTACTTGTTCGTGTTGTCTTTCACTCATAGTATATATTTAATCATACTTATCAAAAATGTACAGCCGAACTCACTTTGACTATTTTTTAGTCATAAAATACGCTATAATGCGGTCACAAAGGGGCTAGATTGACCGAACTAGAAGAAATCAAAAATAAGCTCGATATCGTAGAATATATCGGCAAATATGTACCGCTCAAGCAGGCAGGCCGCAATTTCAAAGGACTGTGTCCTTTTCATAATGAAAAGACAGGCAGCTTCATGGTTAGCTCCGAGAAACAGATATTTCACTGCTTCGGCTGCGGTAAGGGCGGTGACGTCGTCACTTTCGTTCAAGAGATTGAGGGCATCGACTTTCCCACCGCCTTGAAGGAGCTTGCCGAAAAGACCGGAGTCAAGCTGCCGGAATACGGAAACTACAAAAAGGAACCAACCGATCGACTTTTCGAAGCAAATAACTCTACTTCACAGATATACGAGCATGAGCTCTGGAAGGACGAGAACAAATCCGTGCTGCAGTATCTCCGCAAACGCGGCATGACAGTCGAAACTATCAAACTTTTTCGTCTTGGCTTTGCCCCTTCGGCTGGCGACATCGTAGCAAAAGAGCTGACCCAACTTGGCTTTACTGAGGATGAACTCACAAAAGCGGGCGTCGCCAAGGACAGAAATGGACGACTTGTAGACCAATTCTACAACCGCATCACCTTCCCAATCATGAATCCAAGCGGCAAGATAGTCGCTTTCACCGCCCGTGTTCTCGATAGCTCACTGCCGAAATACATCAACACACCAGAAACGCCTATCTATCACAAGTCAGACATACTCTTTTGCTTTGATAAGGCCAAAGAACAAGTTCGTAAGCAAGACCACATCATCATGGTTGAAGGCCAAATGGACGCCATATTCTCCTATCAAGCCGGGGTAAAAAATGTCGTCGCTACCAGTGGCACCGCCATGACCGATCATCAGCTCGATCTGATAAAGAGGTTTACGAAGAATATCAAGATGGCTTTCGACGTTGATATGGCGGGACAGAATGCTACTAGGCGCGCTATCGAGCTGGCTTGGGAGCGTGATTTTAATATTAAAGTTATCGAAGTCCCCGAAGGCAAAGACCCAGCAGACCTGGTGAAAAGTGATCCCAAGAAATGGGTGGAGGCTTGTCGCAAAGCCAAATATGTGGTAGACTACATCTTTGACAGCACCTTCGAAAAATATGACATTACGAATATTTTACACAAAAAGTCAGCAACCAAAGAGTTGCTGACTGTGATACAAAAGATAGTTGATCCTGTAGAGCGTGAGCATTATCTCAATCTCTTAGCAGCACGTGTTGGTGTAAGTGTAGGCGCACTCGGTGACGCCCTTACCCGCGTAAAGACGGCAAAAGCTAAAGACTCACAGGTCAAATCTAAGGTCGCCCAAGAGACGTCCGCCACCCCCAAAGAGAATCGCGAAGAGCATACCCTGTCGATGCTCCTCATGCTTCCCAGGTACGCAGAATTTTATTTCAATAAATTATCGCCAGAAGATTTTACTGACAAACAGGTAAGACCTCTGGTGGATAGTATTTACTCAGAATACAAAAAATCTGATGCTTTCGACCTCGCTATTTGGATGAAGAAACTGGACGAGGTTTCTCAGAAATACGTAAATCAACTCATCCTCCGTACCGAAGACAACTTCGAGGGTGCTGATGAGGAACTGCTCGAAGAAGAGATTTTCTACTCTGTGGTTCGCTTGAAGCATGACATCTTGGACCAGAAGAAAGTGCTCGTAAACGAGCGTCTCATAGCAGCCGAAAAGGGCGGTGACAAGAAGCTCCAAACAGAGCTATTGCTAGAATTCCAAAAATTAATCGAAGAAGAACGAAATATCTAAATATTTACACTCAAAAAAAGGAGAACTAGTGGCCAAAGAAACCGATTTTGATAAGATAGTTGAAGCACTCGTCAGCAAAGGACGAGAACAGGGCTTCGTAACCCAAGAGGAAATCCTCGGACGTTTTCCGGAAGTAGAGGATAACGTCGAGAAGCTAGACGAATTGTACGCTACCCTCGCCGAGCAGGGCATCGAGATTGTCGACAACCGCGAAAAGATGATTTGGGGTGAAGAGGGCGAAGAAGCCATCGACACCACTTTTGATGATATTTCCGAGTTAGCAGACGACTCTGTCCGCATGTATTTGCGCGAAATTGGTAAGATCCCGCTCATTACCCAGGCCGAAGAAGTAGATTTAGCCAAAAAGATTCTAAACGGCGACAAACAGGCAAAGAAACGCCTTGCTGAAGCCAATATGCGTCTTGTGGTATCTATCGCCAAGAAGTACATCGGTCGTGGTCTAGACCTCTTGGACCTTATCCAAGAAGGAAATACTGGACTATTACGAGCTGTCGTCAAGTTTGACCATACCAAAGGTTTCAAATTCTCCACTTATGCTACTTGGTGGATTCGTCAGGCCATCACTCGTGCTATTGCCGATCAAGCCCGCACAATCCGCATCCCAGTACACATGGTAGAAACTATTAACAAGCTTATCCGTACACAACGTCGCCTACTTCAGGAGCTCGGACGTGAGCCGCTACCCGAAGAAATCGCCCTAGAGATGGGTATCGAAACCGAAAAAGTGAACTATATCCTGAAGATTAAGGAAGATACAGTATCTATCGAAGCTCCAGTCGGCGAAGAAGAGGATTCTCGCCTCGCTGACTTTATCGAGGACAAGGACTCTACAACGCCGGAAGAAGCTGCTACTTATCAACTCCTAAAAGAGAACATCAATGATGTGCTCCAGCTACTTACACCTCGCGAACAGCGCATCCTCCGCATGCGTTTCGGCCTCGATGATGGCCGCGCCCACACACTAGAAGAAACCGGACAAGAGTTCGGCGTCACTCGTGAGCGTATCCGACAGATTGAAAGCAAAGCACTCCAAAAGCTCAAAAAACACCGCGAAAGCAAAAAACTCCGAGATTACCTATACTAAAAATGAGGCCCGAAAGGGCCTCATTTGATAGCGATAAACAGATTTTAGACGAAAGGCGTATAATAGATATGTAGGGGAATTGCAGTCATGGGCAAATTTAGGCAACATTACATGATACACATGGGAGAGGGTGAATTTCATCCTCTTTTTCGACTTGAGTATCTACCGGAAAATCTGGCTTCCTTCGTGGAAACTCTGGTGCTGTTTCTAGAAGGCTCATTAGTACTAATGTTTGGCGCCAACCTAGCTGTTTCCATTACAAATAGTAGTGTCCTAGACTCTGCGACTTTATATATGATTAACAAATTCTCCACCGAGCTACTGGCCCTAATCCGTCTCCCAAATTCCCGCCCTTACGACATTCTGTCGGTAGCGTTAATGGTGGTCGTCTATTTACTCAGCCGTAGTTACTTTGAATACGTAAAATACAATCTACATATGATAAGGAATACCATTAGTTCCGAACCGAATAAAGCTCCAAAAAAGGAAAAATAACTCCCAAGCCTGCTATAATACCTCTATGAAAGAAGTAACCTTCATCACCGGTAACCAATCAAAGGCAGATTATTTGGCCAAATTTTTGGAGCACCCAGTATCACATATCAAGCTGGATCTAGATGAGTTACAGTCTTTAGATTTACGTAAAATTGTCGGACACAAGGCTAAACAAGCATACCAAATGATTAAAAAACCGGTTCTCGTAGAGGATGTATCCATGGAGTTTGTTGCATTAAATGGTCTACCCGGACCTTTTATCAAATTTTTTGTCGATAATATACCCATGGAGAGACTTTGTCGGATGATAGATGGCATGGAAAGAATGGCAATAGCTCGTAGTGTTTTTGCATTTTATGACGGCGATAAAGTGGTATTCTTCGAGGGTAAATCTGAAGGGACTATTGCCGAGGAACCCGCTGGAGACAGGGGTTACGGCTGGGACCAAATATATATCCCAAATGGTTACTCTGTGACGAGAGCCTCTCTGAACGAAGAAGACGATCGCAAAACCTACCTTCAGCTAAAACCACTCGAACAACTTAAAGATTTCTTTCAGAGCCTTTAAGCACATAATCTGCTATAATTAGCTCATGAAAAGGGCTAAATTTGTACTTATTGATGGGCATGCGCTGATTCATCGCGCCTACCACGCTATCCCTCCACTCACCACGAGGAATGGCGAAATGGTCAATGCTGTCTATGGCTTTACAATGATAGTGCTGAATGTCCTTCGTGACCTCAAGCCAGAGTATGTTGCCGTCGCTATGGACCTTCCAGGCAAAACATTTCGTCATCACGACTACGCCGACTACAAAGCCACCCGCAAGAAAGCGGATGACGATCTAATCATGCAATTTCCCCGCGTTTACGACGTTATAGAGGCTCTCAATATTCCCGTTTACGAACAAGAAGGTTTTGAAGCAGACGACATCATCGGCAGTGCTGCCGAAAAGTTGAAAAAAAACCACGACGTTTATGTCGTCACAGGCGACCTCGATGAACTACAGCTAGTCGATGACCATGTGAACGTATATACGATGAAACGCGGGTTCTCGGATACTTTTATTTACGACAAAAAAGCGGTGATGGAGCGTTACGGCCTGACTCCAGAGGAGTTTGTGGTCCTAAAGGCCCTCAAGGGTGATACCTCGGACAACATCCCCGGCGTCATGGGTATCGGAGAAAAAGGTGCAACTGAGCTCGTTGCAAAATACAAGACTCTCGATAATATCTACGCACATGTAGACGAGCTCAAGCCTGCCATGGCAGCAAAGCTTAAAGAAAATATGGATAATGCTTACCTTAGTCTCCATCTGTCGACAATTATTCGCGATATCCCACTGAATGTCTGCGAGAAGGACTGCCAGACTCACGAGTTTGACCGCGCCAAAGTATCTGAACTTTTTCGTGAGCTAGAGTTCAAATCGCTACTTTCGAGATTACCTGGTTCAGATATCCCTCAGTCCATAAAACCAAATAACTCGAAAGAAACTCCGAGGAAAAGCAGCCAAGGAACCCTTTTTGATACCTCTACAAGTTCACAGACAACCGAAAAGAAGCCTCAACCACACTACAACTCCGACAATTACGTGCTAGTAAATACCGAAAAAGACCTAGAAGGGTTAGCAAAGAAGCTCGAAAAGCAACCTATTTTCGCTATCGATACCGAAACTGATTCGCTAGACAGTATTTCAGCAAATCTTGTCGGTATATCTATCGCTTGGGAAGAAAATAGGGCTTTTTACATATCTATAAAGGGGGTAGGCGGACCCACTTTACCGCTAGAACTTGTAATAAAACATCTTTCTCCTATCTTAAATGACGAGAAAATCAAGAAGGTCGGTCACAATATAAAGTTCGACTACGAAGTACTCGAGGGGAACGGCTTCTCTCTAAGGGGTATAGTTTTCGATACTATGATTGCCGCGTATCTCATCAACCCAAACGCCAGAGCCCAAAAACTAGACGACCTGGCATTCACCGAGCTAGGAATCGAGATGACCAAGATAGTTGAGATGATAGGCAAAGGCAAAGATGAGATAACTTGCGACCAAGTGGACATCCACAAACTGGCACTTTATGCCGCCGAAGACGCCGACATGACTTGGCGACTCTACAATCACCTAAAGAAAGACCTCGACGAGGGCGGATTTAACGAGCTTATGAGCAAGATTGAGGCTCCTCTCATCACTGCTCTGGCCCACATGGAAATGAATGGTGTAAAGCTAGATTTGCCACTCCTGGCCAAGTTATCTATGGAGTTCGGGGCTAGAATCGATAAATTACAAACCGAAATCTACAAACTGGCCGGTGAAGAGTTTAATATCAGCTCGCCGGCACAAATGCAGAAGGTTCTCTACGACAAACTAGACCTTAGGAATAAAATTCCCGAACCAAAAGATATCAAAAAGTTGCCTTCTGGCGGATTCTCAACTGGTGCCGAGCAGCTAGAAAAGCTTCGCGACTCCGGACACCCAATCATCGAGAAAATCCTTGAATATCGTGAACTTACTAAGCTCACGACTACCTACGTAGACACCTTGCCAAAGCTAGTGAATCCGGAGACTGGGCGCGTCCATACCAGTTTCAACCAAACTATCGCTGCTACAGGGAGATTGTCTTCAACCAATCCAAATCTACAGAATATCCCAATCCGCACCGAGACTGG
>Ga0079306_1002457_pt1 | contig 10358 bp, 6 predicted proteins | sample Methanotroph_Enr_FD_79181 | JGI IMG/M metagenome (GOLD analysis project Ga0079306, IMG submission 79181) | Enriched soil microbial communities from Old Woman Creek wetland in Ohio, USA - Methanotroph_Enrichment_5 | ecosystem: Environmental > Terrestrial > Soil > Wetlands | place: USA: Ohio...
AGCGTGCATTGCGTGAAATCTACCTGCGGGGTTTTGAAATAACGGTAAAAGAGTCGCAGCCGTGGACAATTATGTCGGCTTATAACAAGATCAATGGCTGTTATGCTGGCGAGAATACTGATCTGCTTACAACTATACTTCGGAGCGAATGGGGATTTAAGGGAATGGTGATGACAGATTGGGGCAACCTCGGCGATGCGGTTGCGAAAATGAATGCCGGAAATGACCTGCTCATGCCCGGCAGTACAGGAGAAAAGAAAGCCTTGTTGTGGGCGTTAAAAAATAAAACTCTGGATGAAAATGTGCTGGATAAAAATGTGACCCGAATCCTGCAAATGGTAGAGAAAACGCCAAAAGTTAAAAACTACAAAGCATCGAACCGGCCAGATTTAGTGGCTAATGCAGCTTTGGCAAGGGAGGCAGCTACTGAAGGTATTGTGCTGCTCAAAAACAACAATGAAGCATTGCCGTTCAGGGGTGTAAAAACAATTGCTCTTTATGGAAAAACATCATACAACTTTATTGCCATTGGTGCGGGCAGCGCAAATGTGAATTACAAACATGCCGTTTCCATCAACGAAGGACTTCAAAAGGCCGGGTTTCGGGTATTGAAATCGTTGGAAGAAATATACACCCATTTTACAGATACCGTCCGAGCCAACTATACCAGAGATATTGGAGATAAATACCACCGGAAGTTTATTGCCCGGCTTGATTCTGCGATTGCTCATTCGAAAGAATCACCCAAACAAAAGGTGGAAGACATCGATCTGGCGCACCTGTATGCTATGGAAGTCCGGCGCTTCGATCCGACCAAAAAAGTAGCCGTTGCAATTCATCCGGAGTGTCCTGTTGACCGGTCAATGATTGAAAAGGAAGTTGGAAACTCGGATATTGCAGTAATTTCTATTGGCAGAATATCAAGCGAAGGAACTGATAACAACTTTTTCCCTGTTTCAGAAACGGAAAAAAAGTTAATTCGGGAGGTGTCTGAAGCCTATCATGCTGCAGGTAAAAAGGTGGTTGTTGTGCTGAATGCGACCGGAGTAATGGACGTTGCCAGCTGGCGCGGCTATCCCGATGCTATTCTTCATGCCTGGCAAACCGGAGAGCAGGGAGGAAATGCGGTGGTCAATATTTTAAAAGGAGAAGTCAATCCTTCAGGAAAACTACCGATGTCATTTCCTGTCAATTATACCGATGATCCGTCGTCAAAAACATATCCCGGAAAGTTTTCAGCCAATGCTTTTTATGCCAGGCTCAATACAACGATCCCGCAACTTTACAACGAAGGAATTTACGTGGGTTACCGCTACTACGATTCGTTTAAGGTGCCTGTAGCTTACGAGTTTGGCTATGGACTTTCCTATACAACTTTCGCCTATTCAGACCTGAAGTTGAGCAATGCTGTTTTCTCCGGAAAAATGGAAGTAAAAGTAACCGTGAAAAATACCGGAAGGGTAGCCGGCAAAGAGGTTGTTCAACTTTATCTTGCTGCACCGAATACTGAAATCGAAAAACCGGTTCAGGAATTGAAAGGTTTTGCTAAAACACAGCTTTTACAGCCTGGTGAGAGCCAGATGCTAACATTTGAACTGGACGCCCGTTCACTGGCTTCCTTTTGGAGCGGAATCAGTGCATGGTTGGCCGATCAGGGAAATTATGAAGTACGAATAGGTGCATCATCGAAAGATATCCGTCTCAAATCCTCCTTTGTTTTGCCAGAAAAGGTGATCGTGGAAAAAGTGCATAATGTGCTGTATCCATACTCGTTGCTGAATTTTGAATTGAATGAAATGAGCATTAATACGAAAAAATGAGATAGGGTCAAATGCCAAAACAGCTTATTCCTAAATCGATAAGGAAATGAATAAAGTTTTGATAAAATGTACAATCGCTTCAGCTTTAGGAGGTCTGTTGTTTGGTTACGACACTGTTATTATTAACGGAGCCATGACTGATTTGGTAAGGTATTTTCAGCTGAGTCCTGCCATACAAGGTTGGACCGTGAGTTCAGCTCTGGTCGGATGCATATTGGGTACACTGGTGATTGGTAAACTGGGTGACCGGTATGGGGCAAAGCGGTTGCTGCAAATATTGGCAGTTCTGTTTTTTGCTTCTTCAGCCGGATGTGGATTAGCCGGCAATATTAGCGTTTTTATCATTTTCCGGTTTATTGGTGGTCTTGCCATTGGCGGTGCATCAGTGCTTTGTCCGGTATATATTTCTGAAATTTCTCCTCCAAAACATCGGGGAGTTTTGGCATCTACCTTTCAGCTGGCGATTGTGACGGGGATTTTGTTATCGCTGATATCCAATTATTTGCTACTCAATATTGGCGACCAAAACTGGCGTTGGATGCTTTTTAGTGGTGCCATCCCTGCCATTGCATTTTTCATGATGCTTTTGGTGATCAGGAAGAGTCCCCGGTGGCTGGTAAAAAAAGGGAGGATTGACGAGGCAAAGAAAAACATTGAAGAGTTATCATCCCATGAAATTGATACAGAGCAGACAATCCGCGATATTCAGGAATCTATACAAACTGAAAATGCAGGTAAAAGAATCAGTTTATTTAAGAAACCGTATCGCAGAATAATCTACATCGGAATATTTGTAGGCATCTTTCAACAGCTCACCGGTATCGGGGTCGTATTTTATTATTCTTCCCAAATATTCAGTATTGCCGGATTTTCAAATGGCTCTTCCATGATTCAGAGCGTCATCTTAGGTGTTACAAATTTGCTGTTTACACTAATTGCAATGGCTATAATCGATAAGGTAGGCAGAAAAAAACTCTTACTATTCGGGCAAATGGGAATGGTGGTAGTCCTTGGTTTGTTTGGTTACGGGCTTCTTACCGGAGATATTACCGGATATTGGTTAGTGGCATTAATGGTGGCATATATAGCTTTTTTTGCCGCATCACAGGGAGTTGTGGTTTGGGTCTTACTGTCAGAAATGTTTCCGAACATTATCCGGGCAAGAGGTGCCTCAATGGGCTCTTTTGCGAATTGGGTGGTGAGCGCATCGCTTAATTTTTTCTTCCCAATTGTAATCGGATTTTTTGGAACAACTCAGGTAGCACAACAACTCGGGATGAGTTATGCATTTATTTTTCTGGCAGTAGTCACATTCATTGGTTTCATTTATTTGAAGAAACATATCATTGAAACAAAAGGAAAAACCCTTGAGCAGATTGAAAAGGAAGTGCTTTGCTAATGGTTAATTGTGTAGTGGTTAATGCATTAATATTTTACACAGATATGGTTTTCTGTCATATTGTTTAATTTAAAATTCAGAGTATGAAAGAGAATGTTTTAAAAAGTAAATCTTATCATTTTGCGCTGCGAGTCATTAAGCTTTGTCAAAAACTCACGATGGAGAAGAAAGAGTTTGTTTTATCAAAACAGATTCTCAAATCCGGAACTTCAATTGGAGCCAACGTTGAAGAAGCAAATCAAGGTGAATCGAAAAGGGATTTCATTCATAAGTTAGGTATTGCCCAGAAGGAAGCCTATGAAACTCATTATTGGTTAAGGTTATTGACCGACAGTGAATATATAGATCAGCAATCCTCTATCTCTTTAATTACTGATTGTGAAGAAATACTAAAACTGATTACATCATCCATCAAGACATCAAAAAAGAATCTGATTAATGGTTAATGGCTTCATGTTGAATTCAATAATATTAAAACTAATTAACCATTAACCATTAAAATATTTAAAATTAATGTGTTATGAACGGATACGAAAGAATAAACGCTGCATTGAAAGGAGAGAAAACCGATATAGTTCCGGTGATGCTTCATAATTTCATGATGGCTGCCAGAGAACATGGAGTTACGATGGAGCAATACCGCAATAGCCCAAAGGTTATTGCCGAAACTTTTATCGCGGCAGTGGAAAAATATCGGTACGACGGCATATTGGTCGATATCGACACCGTTACCCTTGCCGGTGCAGTTGGGGTTCCGGTCGATTTTCCGGTGGATGATCCCGCCCGGACACACCTTGGCAATCTGGCAAATCTGGAAGACGCAGTCAATCTGAAATCATGCAGCGTTGAAGATTACAAGTATATTCAAATCTGGCTGGAAGCGGTTCGTTTATTGAAGGATTATTTTAAAGATGAGATATACATCCGCGGAAACTGTGACCAGGCACCATTTTCACTGGCAAGTATGATGCGCGGGGCACAAAACTGGATGCTCGATTTAATGATGGGTACCGACGAACAACTCAACTGTTTGCTAGAATATTGCACAGATGCATCTTCACAATTTATCAGACTGATGGCTCAAACAGGTTGCGATATGGTATCGAATGGAGATAGCCCGGCAGGACCCGAAATGATTTCACCTGAAATGTATTTGCAATATGCGATGCCCTACGAAAAAAAGATGGTGAAAACTGCTCATCAGGCTGGTGTTGCATATGCTTTGCACATTTGCGGAAATACAGATGTAATTCTGGAGCACATGAAGTTAACCGGAGCCGATGCTTTTGAATTGGACTATAAAACTGATGTTGTTAAAATTTACAACACCCTTTCTGATTCGGCAACACTTATCGGGAATATTGATCCGAGCGCTGTTTTGGCGTTGGGAACAGCAGATGCAGTCAGGGAGAAAACGCTAGAACTATTGTCTGCATATCAGAATTCAAATCGGTTTATTCTAAATGCCGGTTGTGCCCTTCCTCCGGATACACCATCTGTGAACCTGAGAATGATGATTGAAACAGCAAGAAATTTTAGATAGGATTAAAGAACTTGAAACGAAAGAGCTATAAATGAAACTAATTAGACTAACTTTTGTATTTCTGATATTGTGTTTTTTATTTGCAGGTGCCAAGGAGGCAGCAGGTCTGGTTTATGATAAAAAACTGGGAGGAGGATTACCTGATCAGCAGCTCAGCCAAAAGGATAACGATTACATCGACCGACAGGATAAGGTCTTTTTGGACACAGTCCAGTCTATTCTTTCCAAGAATCCGGCCAAAGTTCTGCCCGAAAACAGGGAACGTGTTATGGCCAAACTCCTGATGGATGCCGTCTTTCACGATCATTTTACCGCCTATCGCAAACCGGTTCAGCAGTTTTTTCATGACCGCGTCGATCAGGTGATTAAAGAACTTGAAGAAACGAAAGTTGAAAAAGGTGTTCGCATTTGGAAAATATACGACATGGGTTTTATTGCCCGGACCAAAACCGTCACACTGGCTTTTGATCTCGTTAGCGGAATTACCTCCGGTTCTCCGGATTTTACCATGAATCAGGACGAGATTGACCGGATTGTTCGCCAGTGTGATGCCTTGCTGATTTCTCACCGTCATGAAGATCATGCAGACATAAAAATGGCTCAACAATTTATAAATATGAGTCTGCCGGTTTTGACCACTGAAGAGACTTGGCCCAACGATCCGATTCATTCCAAAATTATTCATCCGGAAAGGGTTTCTGAAAAACTTCAGCAACTGAAACTGAATAAATATAGTCTCGATCTTTATGTCTATCCCGGCCATCAGCTTCGTTCGGCTATCAACAATGTTTACCTGATTAAAACTCCGGAAGGAATTACGCTTGCCCACGACGGTGATCAGATTAATGAAGATGACTTCATGATGGACTGGGATTGGATCGATCAGGTGTCCAAAAATCATCATATAGATGTGTTGATGACAAATGCCTGGACGACGGATATTTTCCGGATTGTGAAAGGCTTTAATCCGGAACTGGTTTTGCCCGGTCACGAAATTGAACTGGGCCATACGGTCTGGGACCGGCTTCCGTTCTGGGGTGATGACGCATATCTTGGCCTCAATTATGCTGAACTGAAGAAATCCAAATATCCGGTAGTGGTAATGGTTTGGGGTGAATCGTACCAATTTGTACCTAAAAACTAAAACACATGAACTTAAGTGGAAAAATATTTTCTCTGAAAATGTGGATCATTTTGCTTCTTTTCACACAAAACATCATGTCTTTTGCTCAAAAGTTGGAAGAGAAACCGCTTTACTTGGATTATCATCAACCCGTTAAAGCCCGCGTTGCAGATTTGTTGTCGAGAATGACTTTGGACGAAAAACTCATTCAAATGATTTCGCGCATCGATACTGCGATTCCGCGATTAGGTATTCCACGATATCACTGGGGTGGAGAGGCCGGACATTGTATCATTGCCAGGGCAAATGATTATGCGACCATCTTTCCGGTGGGTATTGCCCAGGCGGCTACCTGGGACCGAAAACTGAACCGTGCTATCGGAAACGCTATGTCTGATGAAGCCTGGCCACGTTTCCGTGCAAAATTAGACAAATCGACCCTGACTTTTTGGGCGCCGGTAGTAGAAATGGCCCGTGATCCGCGCTGGGGAAGAACCGAAGAATGTTACGGCGAAGATCCTTACCTGACCTCTCAATTGAGTCTTGAGTTTATAAAAGGTATCCAGGGCGATCATCCGAAATACCTGAAAGGCATTGCTGCGCCGAAACATTATGCCTTAAATAATGAAGAATGGTGCCGTCACAATGGAAATTCAGTTGCTGACGAACAACTTCTGCGGGAATATTACCTGAAACCATATCAAGTTCTGGTTCAGGAAGGAAAGGTCGAGCAAATTATGGCGGCCTATAACCGTCTGAATGGAGTCCCTTGCGCCGGAAACAAATGGTTGCTGACCGATGTACTTCGTAAAGACTGGGGTTTTGAAGGGACTGTTGTTTCAGACTGTAATGGAATTCGTGATTTCTATGAGGGCCATAAATATGTGTCCAATGTTGAAGAGGCTATTGCTTTGGCGTTGAATTCGGGCCTGGATATTGAATGTGGCGACTGTTTCAAGGATCATCTGTCCGACGTGGTCAAAAAGGGAATGGTTTCTGAAGCGGTTATCGATTCGGCTGTTTTCCGAATTCTGGTTTCGAGGTTTCGGTTAGGACTTTGTGATCCTGAAGATTTGGTTCCGTATACAAAAATCCCGATGTCGGTGGTTGATGGGCCTGTACATCGCGAATTGGCCCGGCAGGCAGCCCGTGAGGCCATTGTATTGCTTCGAAACTCAGGCAATCTGCTACCGCTCGATAAAAACAAAGTCAAATCCATCGCGGTGATTGGACCAGGTGCAAAAGTATGCCAGTTGGGCGGATATTCCGGCGGTTGCTCCAAAGCGGTTTCTCCGTTCGATGGAATTGTTAATAAGCTTGGCGGCAATAAAGTCCGCTTTGTACAGGGAACTGATATTAAGATTAAATTACCCATTATCCCTACGGAATTCCTGATACCTGCAGGAGGAAAGCTTGGAGAACATGGTCTGAAAGGCGAGTATTTCAAACAGGTCGATTGCCAGGGAGAACCGGCTTTCGTCAGGATTGATCCGGTGATTGACTTTAATTTTGGAAAAAACGCTCCGGTTCCTGAACTTCCCAAAGACTATTTTTCAGTTCGGTGGACCGGAAAACTTATAGCCCCGGTTTCCGGCAGTTATTATATCGGTGGCGAATTTGATGATGCCATCCATCTGTACATCAACGATATAAAAGTCATCGACCGAACCAATAACCGCAATACATCGTCGGATGCTGTGAAAATTGAACTGGAGAAAGGAAAACAATATGATTTGATCCTGGAATACAACGAACAATGGTACGTTTCAATAATGAAATTGGGCGGAGCAGCTCCGGATCCGGATAAGTTTAAGGAAGCCATTGAGGCAGCCCGTAATTCTGATGTGGCTGTTGTTGTGGTTGGAACCGACGAAAGCGTTGAAAAGGAAGGCGTTGATCGGGCTGATCTGAACTTGCCCGGCGATCAGGAAGATTTGGTGAAAGCCGTTCTTCAGGCCAATCCGAATACCATTATGGTGATGCAAAATGGTGGCGCCATGGCCATTAACTGGGCCAATCAGTATGTTCCGACCATTTTGGAAGCCTGGTACGGCGGCGAAGAATCCGGGAATGCCATTGCCGATGTTTTGTTTGGCGATTACAATCCTGCAGGACGTTTGCCGATGACTTTCTATGTGTCTTCTGATGATTTACCTTCGGTTAGCGATTACGACATTCGCAAAGGCCGCACTTACATGTATCCAAAATATAAGGATGAAAGGGGACAGGCTAAGGAAACAAAAACCTTGTATCCGTTTGGCTTCGGACTAAGTTATACTCAATTCAGTTATTCCAACCTGAAAGTTTTTCCGGAGCACACAGATGCAAAAGGTACCATTTCAGTAAAAATTGATGTAAAAAATACCGGCAAAATGCTGGGCGATGAAGTGGTCCAACTCTATGTAACGGATGAAAATGCCAGTGTTCAACGACCTGAAAAACAGCTAGCAGCTTTTGAGCGTGTTTCGCTCAATCCAAATCAAACCAAAACAGTTGAACTCATTGTTGCTGCAAAGGATCTGGCTTTTTGGGATGTAAATAAGAAAACGTTTGCGGTTGAGCCGGGACGATTCGAAGTCGGGGTTGGAAGCTCATCCAAAGACATTAAGGCAACTAGTCATTTTGTAATAAAATAAGTGGGTCTGTTCTATGAAAAATACAATTTCAATATTGATTCTGTTTCTATCATTTACACTAGCCGGGCAACCTAAAATTGACAGCACTTTAGTCTTTCCTCTTCAGAAAAAACATGTTCATTCGAGTAGTATTGTTGAATTGCCGAATGGTGATTTTTTAGTTTGCTGGTTTAAGGGAAGCGGTGAGCGATGGGCAAATGATGTAGTAATTGAAGGCGCAAGACTTCGAAAAGGCGAATCGAAATGGAGTGAGCCGTTTTTAATGACTGATTCACCGGGACAGCCAGATTGTAATCCGGTAATGTTCCTGAATAACAGTGGAAAATTATTTTTGGTTTGGATTGTGGTTCAGGCCAATCAATGGGAAAAATCAATCCTGAAAGTTAAAACAACTAATGATTATAAAAAAGCAGGAGCTCCGAATTGGGAAGGGCAGGATGTTATACAGATGAAGCCTGGTGAGGAATTCGCGAAGCGCGTTGAAGAACAATTTAAAAAATATGGCAGGCAGGATTTGACCTGGGCTGAATATGCACCTCCTTATGAAGAGTTGCTGACCGAAGCTGCCAAAGATCCGAAAAAACGGGAGATCGGGTGGATGACCAGAACACACCCGATAGTTTTACAGAATGACAAAATATTACTGCCTCTTTACTCCGATGGATTTAATTTTGGATTGATTGCCATTTCTGAAGACCAGGGTCAAACCTGGAAATGCAGTCTGCCCATTGTTGGTCGGGGATTAAATCAGCCGAGCCTTATCGTGAGAAAAGATGGTTCCATAGATGCTTATATGCGCCAGGATGGAGATGAACCCAGCACTATCATGATCAGTCATTCGGATGATGAAGGTTATTCATGGACTTTTGCTCATAAGTCAGACCTTCCTAATCCCGGTGCAAGTATCGAAATGCTCCGGCTAAAAAGTGGCGACTGGTTGTTGGTTTACAATGATGTTGAAGATGGGCGGTATAGTTTGGCAGTTACAGTTTCGGATGATGAAGGGATTACCTGGAAATGGAAAAGAAATCTGGAATATCAAAAGGGAAGCAGTTTTTCTTATCCTTCGGTGATTCAGGCAAAAGACGGAAAGATACACGTCACCTACAGTTGCCAGCTTCCGGAGAAAAAGGAAACGATAAAACATGTTGTATTTGATGAAGCCTGGGTGACAAAATAAAGTAAAATTATAGACGAAAATTACATATGAAACTACGTTACAATAAATCCATTACCATGAATAGCATGCTCCTTTTTGCTATTCTGTTTTTTCCTGTTCTTCTGGTTAGTGCTCAGGGAAGGTTTGTACGCGGCGAAGTCAAAACGGAATTTGCCCTATCGGGAACAAAGGCTGATTTTTATGTTTCTCCTTCAGGTGATGATCAGTGGACCGGGAAATTGGCCGAACCCAATATTTCAGGGACAGATGGTCCGTTTGCAACCATCGAACAGGCAAGAGTGGCTGTCCGGAAATTGAAATCCCAAATCTATCAGGAGAAAAAACCTGCTGTCGATAAACGATTTAAAGGAACACCGCATGTATTTGGCACCGGACGTGATATTTTGGTACTGATTCGTGAAGGGGTTTATAATCTGGATACGACGCTTGTATTTTCGACAAAAGACGGTGGCGAACGCATTGAAACAGATCTTCCTACTGGTGCATTCGAATATCACGAGCTGAAAGATTGCTATGTGACTTATGCCGCCTATCCAGGCGAAAAGCCTGTTATTTCAGGAGGTACAAGAGTTACAGGATGGCAGAAAAAAGAGTATGGGAAATGGCAGGCCAAAATAAATTCCAATGAAGTAAATGATTTGTATGCCAATGGCCAAC
>Ga0079306_1002460_pt1 | contig 10352 bp, 12 predicted proteins | sample Methanotroph_Enr_FD_79181 | JGI IMG/M metagenome (GOLD analysis project Ga0079306, IMG submission 79181) | Enriched soil microbial communities from Old Woman Creek wetland in Ohio, USA - Methanotroph_Enrichment_5 | ecosystem: Environmental > Terrestrial > Soil > Wetlands | place: USA: Ohio...
CCGAAAGCCGTTGAGAAAGAAATCATAAAGATTCATGTGGGGCCTGTAAATGGTTGGCAACCTCCAATTGCTCCTAACCGCAACTTAGCTGTATTAGTTAGGCGAATATACTTAAATCTAAAAATTAGATACTTCAAAACCTTGAAGAACTTCTTTGTATTCTTTTCTTGTCATTCCAAACAATAATCTTTTAGTCTGCTTATGGCACATACGTGCTATAAGCCAGTTGCAAGTAATCATCCCGGATGTTTTTTTTGGGAACTAAATTGAATAGTTGACCAAAATTTTGCCAATCTAAAATCGCCGCAAGCAAACCAGATACTTACCATTGCTCGTCACGGTTTTGTCACAACGTTACCCACAGCATTTGGGGATAAATGCAAATTTTCTATCCGCCTATGGATAACATCGGCAAAGCAAACCGGCTTAGGATGCAAAAAAAACACCCCATTCTCAGCTTGAGAATGGGATGTTTTTTTTTCTATCGTTTGTAAAGGCCAATTGCATCAATCTTCTTCATAAACCCTGTGGCTTCTTTGGGATTTTAAAGGCTGGCCTGGAAGAATAATCCTGCCTTGGAAGGCAATTTCCAGCAATGTTTCCATATCCAGCTCCTGCCACGGATAGGATTTTTTGTTTTTCTTATCAACTTCGATCTCGAAGTACTTTTCTTCGCGATTCGCCGTGAGCTTTGTCCAATAGCGGTGGGCCGATTTGATGGCTTTCATTTGTGAATCGTAGTAACCGTTATCATTGCGCGGGTAGGTAACCGGGAATAAAAAAGATAAGCCGTCAAACCGAACAGCTTCGTGAAGCTCTCCGCGCCATAGATCGCGATCCCGTCTGTTTTTGTTGGCAACCTCGTTTGATACCAGCGACCACTTATCTTGGTACAGTAACAAATTGACGTTTTGTATGACTTTTTCTGGGTCAGGGTTGATCTTGATCCAGTGGTTAGTAAACATGCTGACGACAACTTTCGGAAAATCAACAGGATAATCCTCGTCATCGTTGATGAACGCATTTATATCAAAAGGGGGCTTCATACCATACCCCCATTTGCTTTGATGACTGAGTTTGTTGGATTTTCATCGTCCAGCGTTCCACAGTTCGTTTCATCGTCAGTATGCGTTGCTGCCGTTAGCGGATTAACACATAGCTGGTCTTGCAACCATTGTTCTACAGCCGCTTCATCGTAACGTATCGACCTACCGAAATATAAACAGGGCGGAAGTAACTCAGGCTGCCTAGCCCTTAGTTTTTCCACCGTGGTTAAGCTCAAACCCAAGCGTTCGGCCAACCAAGCTGTTTTTCTTAGTTTCTTGCTGTTTTCAGACATTTTTGTATTCCTTTTACAGTGAATAAGGCGAAATTACCTATTTATTTGTTCCTTTCCTTGGCAGTAATTTGGGGCAGTTAGTGGCCAGTCACGAGGCTTTGATGCCGTGAAAGACACATCGCGTAATAAATAGGCAGCTTGATCGATGTCTATGCCGAATCTGCCCTAAGTTGGCTCATATATCATTTCAATGATCAGATGCAACTGATTGCCAACTTATTTCCAGAGGCTTGCCTGCCGTCTGGATGCGTATTCAACATGCAGGAGATAAACCATGAAACAGAATTTTTTACCGTTAGCCCTTGAATCGGCCAACCAATATTTGAATGATTCCAACACCTCGCCAGGCGAATTAATTGGCGGCACGATCGGCTCGACCTATGGTCCGATCGGCGCGTTTGTCGGCGGCACAGTAGGCCGTATGGTGGAAAGCAAATTGAGCGATTGAGGGGGGCGTGTTACCCAATACTCGACTTCAAGCTTTAGCCAAGTAGTCAGTTTCAATTGCTAACCATCCAAATCAACTATCTAAACATCACGCGTGATGTGTTTTTCATAACCATAAGAGCTTTTAGCAGTTTTTAGGCCTCGATAAATTGAAAAAACCGCACCCCTCAAAAGCCCTGCCAATCTTGATTGATTGGCAGGGCTTTTATCTTTTATACGTTCCAATAAGGAAAAGCCACTATGACCCAGCCAGAAACTAATAGTCTCGACCCCCATACACCCGAATCAAACCAAGAGTTTTTATCCTTAAAAGCGGGTAAAGCCAATAAAACCGGCAAGTGCAGTCAGGGTTACATCCATTACCGCGTTCTTACCGACCCAAGCTTTCAACAACTTTACATCACCATCGTCGGCAATGACGGTGGAGGCTGTTATTCCAAAGAAATCGTTCCCTTTGATAAAGTTGAGCGCTGTCTACAAAGCAACGCTACCGGCAAGCCGATCACATCCAAACTGTTTCAGCAGGCGTTTGTATCAAAATCAGTTAACAATGCCGGATTCATGGCCGCGATTTTGCGAGCCGAAAATATCTTGCTTGCAGTACCGGATGCACCCCATCAACATGCGCTAAATCCGAACTGGGAGGCTTGGAAAGCCGATTTGCAGGCCTTAATCCCACAAGCAGTGCCTTATCATCCGGAACCGATAAAACCGAGGGGCGGCAACATCAGCAAAAAACCAGCCACCCCCGTTACCACTTCCACACCCAGTCCTGCAGTTCAACAAGATGTACCGCAACCGCCAACGGACAAACCCAACCCCTCTATGCTGGAAACAACCACCTCTGATACCACCGATCTGGATGAGAGTGATATGGCATTACTTGAACGATGCTCAATGGGCGATGACAAACTTCAACAAGAAGAAGTGTCTGGAGACGACACTGATCACATTGCCAATGTTCCGGATAAGCGCCAAACCGGAAAGCAGCGTCGGGATAAACATGAGCATTCAAGCACTAGGGGAGGGTAGCCATGATCGTTTTACGTCACCCCAATCAACTGGGTGCCTTGCATGAAGGCTTCATGTCAGCGGTCATCATTACCAGTCTATCGGCTTTATTACAGCAGCGCTTTACCGACTTAGGTGCTGGCGTGATTTACGATCCCGATGAGCACGGTTACATAGTTCTGGTAGAACCCGGCGACGACGTTAAGGAGCTGGAAACTGAAACCGGCTGCCCGATTCTGAGCGATTGGTTCGGCGACAGCCGCTACGGCGACGAAGACTATGCTCCTGCCTGCGAGTGGCTTGACGAGCATCCACTGTGCTACGAGATGGGCTTCATCCTCAACGACAGCGGTACCGCGATGCTGTTGATAGTTCCCAAGCTGGACGGCATCGATGCCGAACTGCTGAGCATGTGCCGTGAAAACGCGCAGTTGAAAACCGATTAAAAATACAAACCCCATAATTCACCTGAAACCCGCGCCGAAGCCAGTACCCCTAGCTTCGGCGTTTTTATTTGGAGATATCTACGATGAATACCACAAGCCATAATGCAACCGTTGCCGGTTCAGCAAACGAAACAGCCAAAACCAAGCTGTTGTTTAGTCCCGGACAAGTTGTCGCCACGCCAGGCGCGATAGAGCTAATGAATGCCAATCAAATTCAATCACTGAGCTTGCTGGCCAGACATTTAACCGGCGACTGGGGCGTTGTACCCGATGAAGACGCAAAAGCTAACCAGGAAGCCTTAAAAATCGAAGCGCGGATTATGTCCAGTTATCCGTTGGAAAATGGTGCACGTATTTGGATTATCACCGAAGCCGATAGATCGAGTACGACCTTTCTGCTGCCGGAGGAATATTGATCATGGGCAGCGACAACGATCGCCATGATCAAGATTGCCCAGAACCACTTGATCCCAAGATAGCTGAATGGTTCGCCTGTTTAGATGACAACGCCAGAGAGTTCTTCATCGAGCGGTCCGGCATCCGTGAATTTGACGGCGGGTTATCCCGGCAAGAGGCCGAATCGGCAGCGCAAAAAGATGTTCTGCGTTGGTTAAACAGACAGCCGTAGCCTGATTCAGCAAGTTTTTCCGCCTGAATATCCGGAAATTTACCGGAAACGATCAGCAACCAGCACCGACATTAAAGCAATCCAGGTCACACCCCTTGCAGACCCAGGCTTGATGTAAGACAGTCGCTTTAATGATGGAAACCGAGACAGGGATGTCTAAAACCCGTCACCAAACCGGCTGCGCATCTTCCGGCAATGAAACGCAATTCGCATTACGCATACCCGCAGGATGGTCAACCGGTTTCATTGCCTCGGTGGCCGTTTTCAAAATTCACCGACTCGACACTAACAAATTATTAGTAATCCCAACTGCAACCCGTATGACACCGACATCCGGTGCCATTCCGGTGAGCGGATGGGTCCTTTAATCACAATTTAACAAGGTAACCGTTATGGCAGATTCAAATAACATTTTAGAAACACGCACCCTGTTCACAAAAAAGTGGATAGACCTGCTTCCACCAAATCCGACTGATGCGGTGGCTCGCGAGAAAGAGTACAGCGATACCCAGGTGGTTGGCTTAAAGCTGCTGGTGAACAAGCAAGGGCGGAAATTTTTCTATCTCCGCTATACCATTAACAAACGCAAGCGCGCTATCAAAATCGGGGAATACGGCCCCATGTCACTGATAGAAGCCCGGCAAGCCGCCAATGAATTGAAAGCGCAAATCAATAAGGGCATCGATCCGCAGGAAGAGAAACAGCAATTGCTTCAAATTCCGACCTTTGAGGAATTCGTTAGCAAGCACTACCTGCCTCATGCTTATGCCAACAAAAGAAGTGCACATGCCGATGAAAGCAAATTGCGCATTCACTTGATACCGTTGTTGAAAAACCGGCGACTGGATCAGATTACCAGGCAGGAACTGCAACGCTATCACGATCAGATGAAGAGCAAATATACACCGGCCACTTCCAATCGGCACCTATCGCTTTTACATCGGATGTTCAAGCTGGCGGTCCACTGGGGCTTTATAGGCAACAACCCCGCCACCGGCATTCGCAAGCATCAGGAAAACAACGAACGTCAGCGCTATCTATCGGACGATGAGATCGCACGCTTCATAGATGCACTCAGGATGGAAGAAAATCAGCCCGCGGCCGCGGCATTTGTATTTTTGCTTTGCACCGGCGCTAGAAAGCAGGAAGCCCTGGATGCCAAATGGGATCATGTCGATTTGCAACGCGGGTCTTGGTTTATCCCTATGAGCAAAAGCGGGAAGTCTAGAAATGTGATACTAAATCGTATGGCCATCGAGTTATTGATAAAGCAACCGCGAATACCTGGCAACCCTTATATCTTTCCCGGTAAGGTTGAAGGCCATCAAGTCAAAAACCCACAGAAAGCGTTTGCGCGGGTGTTGAAGAAAGCGGGCATCAAGAACTTCCGTATACATGATCTGCGCCATTCACATGCTTCAATAGCGATCAACAATGGCGCTTCGTTGTATGAGGTTCAGCATTTGCTCGGTCATAGCCAGGCTAAAACAACATCCCGCTATGCCCATCTTGCGGATGAAACGCTACGGAAGGTATCTGACACCATATCGCAATCAATTTCCAATGTGATTGCTTAAAACAAAAACAGCCTAAGCTCCTATTGAGCTTAGGCTGTTTTTTTATTACAAATTCAACAAAAACAAACTGTATCAGTAATTTCAGTGAAAACGCTTAATTTATCAACCCACTATGCCAAGTTCAGCATAAACTGTAATCAAGCCGCTAGGTTCAAAGAACTTCGCCAGTTCCAGATCTGGAAATTCTGACAGCAAGACTTTTAGCAGCTTAATAACTTGGGATGTAGCGGGAACCACATTTTCAATTAATTTGGCACGCTTACCGTATTTTATGTGATCAATTTTCGTTTCGTAACCGTGTACAGTTAACCAATTCGCAAGCTCAAGGTAAGTCATGGCACCAGAAGCACCCCAAGCACCACGGCTGTAAGCACGAAGAAAGATGCGCCTTAGAATGCCGCTAGAATCCTCATTATTGGATTTTAACCCTGAACCCTTAATGAGTTTATGTATTTCATAATATTCAACCCACGATTCGTAATCTGCCAATGTTTTTATGCAATTAAACACCCGCCAACCATCAAACAAAGTACGTGCTAATTCACCCTCCTCACGATTACTCCACGGCACAGTATCAAACGCTACGAGTTCAATATCATCTACCTGCATCATTCGAGGATGAACAGGTCGCCTTTTAAAATCGTATTCCATATTTAAAAAACTTTCGCGTTTAACATCAATTAAATCAGCCTCCTGTGTCCATTGTTCACGCAATGAAATCAAGTGGCTAGATTCAATCTTTTGATCAACTTGACGATTTTTATAGAGCTCTAACATCCAAGCGTTGTGTTCTTCAGGAGGGCAAGGCGGTTTGATACCCGTTTTAGCAAGAATAATCGGCTCATCTTCATAAGCCTGAATAGTAATACAGCCGCGGGTCTTGAAGGGCAACCCCTGTTTAATCACATGCTTGCGAACCAGCATTGCCTTACCCGGATTGATTAGTTGATAAGCACGATCAAACTGAGAAGTTAATGGCCCAGTCATGCATATTTCAGATTGATGAGCATCGGTTAAGAAGCCGTCAGTAGTCACACTATAAACCTTACAATTAGAGGGGATACTAGCAATTAATTCAGATATAACCGCACGAATAAAACCAGTGATAAAAGCAGCAAAATACGGATGTGTAACCGCAGAAGGTGACAGCTTCTTACTTAAACCGGGCACCGTGTCAAATCCAGTTTTGTCATGCAACCCTTGACCCAGCTTACCGTATATAGAGTTACCGATTTCCTTCCACAGTTTTTCTTCTAAGCTGCCTTTAACGTGCAGTGCCCGATTGAAGTTAACCAGTCTTACAAAATCGTTAAATATGCAAACAGACTCATCCAGCCACGGGACAATCACACCCCATTCAATTGTAATTTCACAGTTTAGATTTTTAGCAACGACAATTTCAGCAAGCGTACACATTGACGTACCTTGCTCCGGGTAGTAAATACCGTAATCAGCGGTTGGAACAGGCAGCGAGGGAAATCGCGTCCCCTTAGGAAATTTGAACTTAACCCGCGCAAATCCACATTGATTGCCACAAAAGTCGTCAATATTTTTCGTATAAAAAGCATTGGCATAATCTAGCGGATGAATACACAGCAGAGCCGTCGTGTAGGCCCCTGCTAAGTCATAATCATTTAATAAACCAATATCCGTGGGACCAGAGTAAAATGCTTCATTACGCGCACCTATAAAAGCTTCACTCGCATTAGCTTCACAGTCCTTCCGCGACTTTATTACAACAGTCTTTGTTTGAGTATGCTTTTTTCCACGTTTACGATTATGGAACGTCCTTTTAGTGATTTCAAAGCCAAAGATTTCATTAAAATAGCCCTTATCTGGCTTGAAACTATTTCGAAATAATTTAACGGCAGCACCCCCGATAGTCATCGGCGAATTATTTAATTTAAGCTCATGCACAGCAAAGCACCGAAACCTTAATCCATAAATAACTGCAATTTCAGCATCTCGCATGGCATACCTTTCAAATGCCGCTTTATCCTCTTTAAGCCAGACGTCCATAGCACCGATACTATAGGGGGCAGGTATCTCAAGCTTGGGCAGACCAATTAACTTTCCAATTTCGGCAAGCTTCGCACCATTAGGTGTCAACAACATGGTGTCGACGAATTTGATAATAGAATGGCGAAGTTTTTTAGCTTTTCTATCGGTGATACCTAATTCGAACTCATCAACACGACCACCACTCACATCTTCAAAATCTATGCCATAAGCGCTTCTAAAGCTGCCAATAGTGCCTTTAATACCTCCGACCTTGGTTTTAATGTCCCAACAGTCAGAGAAAGAGGCAAAGTCGGCGCGCAAAAAATGAGCGTATATATAAATCGTCTCAGGCCACTTGACCAAAATACCATCAGCGAGTGCCGCTTTAATAACCAAGCTTAAAAATTTAGTTAAACTTAACCTGTACTTTCGTTCAGGCCCTTCGGTATAGATAATGCCAGAGAGTGTTTCGTCAGCAAATTTGATGCAATACTGATAACTAAGTATTTCGTTCTGACCGGTAACCGGATTAAATACCCATTCAGAATCAACACCAATATGCACGGGAGGGCCATCAGCCAGGGGTGGAAGATGTGGGTTTCTATAGCTCATATTAGGCTTTTTCGGTATTTTAAGCTCCTTGCTGGATCTTTTTCTTAGCAAAGTAGTAACACCAGAATTGTTTTCAGGCGGCTTGCAATTTACAGCATTTATATCGCCCAGCTCAGGGGGGATCGGCACAACCGCCTTACCTTTTTTATTTTTAACGTATTCCCTAAGGAAAAAATCGAACGTTATATCATCAGTGTCCGCAACACCATCGCAATCGACAGTCATAATAAATAACCTCAAAAAAAAAGCCCTGCTGTGAAGCAGGGCTTTTGTTAATAAAAAGAACGGTATCAGCCTTACTTGTCTTTAGACCCAGGCGCTTTAGCGGGACTCATGAAATCCCAGTTAGCAACCGCCATGACCCCTTCATCAGCAGATAAAATAAGTCTTACGATCTCATCGCGCACCTTTGTAGCCGTTTCTGCATCACCACACTCCAACCAGATTGGATAACCGTTAACTATCTTTAATACGACCTCATGTTTTTTTGTTATAGAGGTTGAATCGATAGAGTTGATTGACACAACGTCACCGTTGAACAGTTTCGCTCTGAAATTAATTTGATTCATATATAATTTTCCTTCTTTTAAATTAAGTTTGATTGCTTGTGTTGTGGTTATTAAGCCACGCGCGTACATCGATCACTTTGTACCTAATAGCTCTGCCCATTTTGATATAAGGCGGATGGCTGTTAGGTGTAAGAGATCTTTGCTTTTCAAGCGTTGCAACTGATAGCTGTAGATAATCAGCTAACTGTTTCGTTGTAAGCAACGCGTCAATCACCGACAGTGGTGTGTGACTCACATCATTCTTTTCCGACATTGTTTAAGCCTCTTTAATAATGATTACCGGCAACATCCTGTTAGCCAGATAGACTCAGAACCGAATCTATGTGTAGATTCTGGAGCATCCAATAGAGCTAATCTTTTTTGCAAAAAAAGCATTATTTAAAGTGGTTTTATAAGAGGTACACCAGCTACTCCAAGCAATGGCTCTAAAACAAGCGCACATGCTTTAAAAAGCCATAAAATCAATAACTTAAAATGTATATATTTGGAGTTTGAGAAGCATAACTTTGAAAGAGATAACCAAATACAAGGTGAGGGAGCAAGAAGCCCAGGGGAGAACCCTCAAGAAACAGGATTAAGCTGTAATTAGTGGTAGATATTCAATCGTGTTGCAAGGAAAAAACCAATGTCAAAATTGCCAGAAGAAAACTCCAATGAAGAAAACGAATCCAAAGTTAATCAGCCACTTAGTAAGCCTTGGCAAAAAAAGTTAGGACTCGCAACCGGTAATTCGCTGATGGAATTTGCTAAATTTACCCGGCTTAGGCCAATAGAGATTTATATAGTCGCAAAGGCAATTTTACTAATTAAGAAAGAAATCGAGTCCGCTTTACACGCTAAGACCATAGAGTCAGACGGAGCAAAGCCGACGTTTAACGATAAAGATATAGCCTATTGGATGGGTAAACACTACTGGAAGGTAAACCCGGTTGACAAATCAGCATTAGAATCAAAACACCGATACTCGCAACCACCAACACAGTTTGAGCTTGTTATCACAGATTATGAGATCAGATGTGATCATGAAAGAGCTTCATTATTAGTCGGTTATGAAAGAAATACGGCGACATTGTTTACCATGATTCATAAAGGGAATAAAAGTGCTGTACCAACTTTTGATGAAGTCGCCTTTTTTGGATTTTTACAAGATGCTAGAAAATTTCTCGCAAATAAAGCAGCTAAAGTAGATATTAAAACGGTAGTAACGTTATTAAAAGATGATAACTCGAAAAATATAAATTTTGATGTAATGTCAATAACTTATAATAATACTGAAGGAGGCACTTTCAAACCAGATAGAGCCACTCCAGGTAGGGGGCAAAAAGGTATATCCCCAATCGCAAAGAAAGACGTGAAAGTTACAATTGAAAAAATAGGTTATAAGAAAGAAGTTATTGATACCTATTTCAAGTTCTTCCAGGAAGAAGATTTAACAGTCAACGATTTAAGAAAGTGGATTTCAACTTACGCAACGTATATTAATAAAACTCTTAAAACCATTAAAAAGCATCCTAGTCAAGACGCGTGGGTGGAGGAATTTATGAAGACCATAAGATGGGAAGTTTTAGATAGGAAGGGATAAATCAAAATCTTCCAAAAGGAGGGTGTCCTGGATTTTGTGTAAACGGAGTTTATTAATGGTTTGGCATTCGATCGTCGAATTGAATACTAAACCGATTCAAAGCGGCTTTCCAGTCATGTAAAGGCATGGTCCATTTTTTA
>Ga0079306_1002461_pt1 | contig 10347 bp, 12 predicted proteins | sample Methanotroph_Enr_FD_79181 | JGI IMG/M metagenome (GOLD analysis project Ga0079306, IMG submission 79181) | Enriched soil microbial communities from Old Woman Creek wetland in Ohio, USA - Methanotroph_Enrichment_5 | ecosystem: Environmental > Terrestrial > Soil > Wetlands | place: USA: Ohio...
CAGGATAGTCACTAATACATACCGTACCCGATTGAGAACCTACACTCTGACCATCGACACCGATGACACCATATCCTGCATCATTGATTGCTTTTTGAATATCTGAGTTCAATGGATTAGTATGAAAACCTGCTTCCAACGGACGCTCAAAACCGGCCAAAAATCCCTGCACTTCTTTTGGGGCGGTTGCCGTCGACGTCGATAATTCTGATGTTTGCGTAGATTTTGGCGTGGGCATTGGTGTTTCTGTCGAACTTCCTGACGGCAAAAATTCAGTCGAAGCTTTCGTCGGTCCAGGGGTCATCATATTTTCCGGAGGCACCTGTGTAAAAGGGTTTTCTGTTGCAATAGGAGTAAATAATTGCGTTGCACCGGGTGTTTCTCCCATAGTAGGCACTTGAGAAGGATGGACTCCTTCTCCTTTACCGCAACCAGTAAGTAATCCTAACCCAACAGTAACAGTAGCTCCTAATCGAACCATTTTACCTTTAAATGAGTCTGGCCTTCCATTCCCATATTGAATTTGATTCTGTCGTTGTTCGCCTTCCATATTCATAATTTTACCCTATAGTACTCTTTTCTTCAATATACTTCAATTTTTCTCAAAAAAAAGACCCATAAGGGTCTGAATTTAGAGAAAAGAATGCCCGGCAATTGCGATTGCCGTATATGCACTATTGAAATAGTTGAGCTTCATAGCACCTGATGGGCAGAATAAATACGAGCTGTTATAGTATGAAAGATTCACTAAATCGCAGTCAAGAGGGAAAACAAATGTCAAAAACCTAGCTTCGCAAGGCCAGGCCTTGCGAAGCTAAAAAAACTACTTCAGTCTTTTCAGAAGTGTCTGATGATAAAACGGTGTATCAACGACCATACGGGCAAGTTCGAAAAACCCCCGATCGATCAAATGATAATAGACTTCCCTACCTTCTGTGCGTTTTCCCACCCATCCGCTTTTTTCCAAAATTTTCATATGATGTGACACGAGATTTTGCGGTTTATCGATATCCGAAACTATTTCATGCAGTGGCAACTCACCGTGAGCCAGAAGATAAATAATGGAAATCCTGATTGTGTGCGCAGGACCTTTCATCTTTTTTTCAAACAATCTTGCACGTTCTTTGAGTCTGACACCAGTAAGCATAGTACTATCGTATCACCTGCCCGCATTGCTACGCAAAAGCGTTGCAGGCGGGCGAAAACGAAAAAAACAACGACGCAAACGAAAAAAGAATAGAATAACAAGAAGAAAAATAATTTCGCTCGAAGGGTTTGCAAAGGTTTTCCCCGGCTGAAACTAATCGGTAGGACTGATCATCCCGCCACGGCGGGGCGATACTGTCGTCCTGTAGCATTTGATAAATATAACAAATGCGAACCTCATTTATGAGAAATTTGTAGAGGAAAAATCGCTTTACAAATATCCCTTCCGAGCACCTATTAGCGTAAGATAAAAGCGTACCGTTGTCAAGTTTATCTGTACGAATAAAAACGTCATGGAAAGCATCGTTTGTTTACGATATAATGACATTTGTTGTCAGGATGGCAGACCTGCCTCGACTTGCATATGTCTCAGCAAGGCGGGGTGGACAATCGCAAAAACCTTAACAACTAAATAGTTTTTTTGTCAGGATGGCAGAGTGGACAATCGCAACAGTCTGTAAAACTGTCGCCTTAACGGGCTACCCAGGTTCGAATCCTGGTCCTGACACAAAATTTATATACAAATTCGCCGCGTCAAACGCGGCTTCGCCGAGATAGCTCAGTGGTAGAGCAACTGTTTTGCCCCAGCACTATCTTGGCAAATTTGTTAAAATTTGCCTTAGAAGTGCGGGGTCCCGTACCTTTAAGCCGACTTAGCTCAGTGGTAGAGCAACTGTTTTGTAAACAGTAGGTCGTCGGTCCGAATCCGACAGTCGGCTCATATATTGTCGGCTAAATGGTACTGGGATAAACAGATGTTGGGGTCTCCCATGTATCAGTGCGAAGCACGATACATGGCCACGTACTGAGCTTTGCTCTAGTACTGTGGCGAATCCCCGCCTCGGCTCAAAGAATTCTTACTCGCCTCTTGCCAAAAGACTTCATTTATATATATAGTAGTTACATATGGAAAACGAAACTCAAAACCCACAAGAGGGTGAAACCTCAAGCGTATACATCATTGGCGCCATCATCGTGGTCGCCGTCATCGTTGCAGGAGTCCTGCTTTGGCCAAAACCAAAAGCAACAACGCCCGCAACAACTACCCCTGTTGTTGAAGAAAAAACAATGATCACAAAACTCTCCTGTGATAAACAATGGTTCAATCCGATGATCGGATTTCCAAAATATTATCTCTCAGCAGAAGGATCAGCACTCTTGACCACAAAAAATGTGACCTGTACTTTTACCATCACAGCAAATGCGGATGGTAAAGTGCTCGCAACATCAGAAGCAGAAGCAATATTGAAGCCAGCGAATGAACGTGGCGGTCAAACATATCAATGTACGACAAAAGCAGTTGAACTTGTCAAAGGTGCCGCTGTCACGATGAAAACCATGGTGAAAGATGATCAAGGCGCATCAGCATCCTGCGCAGCAGGAACGATGTCTCTTCCGTAAACGAAAAAAATATAAAAAAGAAAAACACGGGGCAAGTCCTCGTGTTTTTTTATGAAAAAATGAAAGTTATTTCTGCCACGCGGAAAGAAAAAATCGTATATCCCGCTGCATCGCGCTATTCCATGCGTTGCCACCCGCGAGATTATGATCAGCTCCTGCGTAAGTAAAATACGTAATATCTTTCTTCTTGTCTTTCAGCGTTGCGACAAATGCATCGCTCCACGCGACAGGTACTGCTTCATCTGCAATTCCTTGATGAAGTTGTAGTGGTACGGCAATTCGATCAAGATACTGTGCCATGGAATACAGATCCGCATCATAGTCCGCCTCAAAATCCGCAACTACTTTCCGTAAGGCTTTTCCCCGATCATCAAATTCATCGGTATAATACAAAATATTATACGGGAACGGTTTTGTCACAGGCGCCCACACAACCGTTGGTACTGCACGTTCACCAAGAATCGTAAGCACGGTGAGTGCAATCTGTCCGCCATTACTATGCCCCCACAGACCAACACGAGCAGGATCTGCATACTTTAACGTTCCAACAGACGCAAGGAGTTGAAGCGTTGTTGTATAGCTTTCAAACCGCTCTTCAATGGAACTTGATGACGGCATATCAGACGAACCATATCCCAAAAAATCAGGAGCAAGAGAAATAAAACCATTTGTCGCATACACCTGGGCACTGTGTGCTGTTCCCATCCCAGGCGTATAAATTTTTTGATCCACGTAGCCGCGAAGTTGTACAATCACAGGAAATTTTTTCGTGGGATCAGTTGATATAGGAATGTGTGCAACTCCCGTCACTTTTTTCCCATCACTCATATAGAAAAACGGAAAAACAGTGTAAGCACTTGTTGTAGCGGTTGCCTCACCAAACCCGATAGCCGACGGCACAAACTGTCGCTGGCTTAAACGGAGTATGGAATATTTTTCGAGCGGCTTTTCGCGGGATACACTTAATGGACTAATGAGCGCAGTCCGTTCTTTTGAAAATACAAACCATCCCAAAACACCACTTGCTACAAAGCCGCAAAAAATAAGGATAAAAATCATCCATCGTTTCATACACGAGTTAAATAATACCCAATTCTTTTCCCACCGCTTTAAATGCGGAAATTCCGAAATCCAAATCTTTTTTCGTATGCGCGGCTGATGGCATCACACGGATGCGCGCCTTCCCAAGAGCCACCATTGGGAACTTGATTGGCGTTGCAAACACATTGTGTTCAAAAAGCTTCACGCTAAAGGTCTTGGCAAGATTTTCATCACCGATCATAACCGGCGTTATTGGCGTTTCTGACACGCCGGTATGAAAACCCAACTTCTTAAATTCATGCTTCAGATAGTCGCCATTTGCCCACACTTTTTTCACGAGCGCATCCGATTTCATCAACATATGTATGCATGCAATGAGTGCTGCGGTATCAGGAATCGTGAGCCCTGTGGAAAACGCAAATGGTCGACCTTTTTGGCGATACCATTCTATGAGTTCTTTTTTCCCAGTAATCACTCCACCAACCACGCCAAGTGCCTTCGAAAGCGTTCCCACTTCGATATCCACTTGTCCGTGTAAATTGAAATGATCCACAATTCCCCGCCCATGACTTCCCAAAACGCCTTCTCCATGTGCATCATCCGTCATAGTAATTGCACCATATTTTTTGGCAAGCTTCACAATTTCTGGAAGTTTTGCGATATCACCATCCATGGAAAACACACCATCAGTGACGATGAGGACGAGACGTTTTGACCCGTCCGCACGCGGCGTTTGTGCAAGCGGTTGTATTTCTTTCAACTTCGCTTCCAAATCCTTCATGTCATTATGTTTATAAATAAACTTATTGGCAATCTGTGCAATTTTTACCGCATCAATGATAGACGCGTGATTCAGTTCATCAGAAATCACGATATCTTCTTTCCCCATGATGGATTGAATCGCAATGATATTTGCAATAAATCCACTTTGTACCACAATAGCCGCCTCACATCGTTTAAATTTCGCAATCAAGGCCTCAAGCTCAAGATGCAACACATTCGTTCCTGAAAGCACACGAACTGCCCCTGGTCCAACGCCATATGTTTTAATTGCGGCAATTGCTGACTTACCGAGGTCTGCATTTCCTGCAAGTCCTAAATAATTATTGGAACAAAAATTCAATACACGCTTCCCATTAACTTTCAACCACGCACCTTGTGGAGACTCCACGGTACGAATATTCGTATACAATCCCTTCTCTTTCATCACTGCAATCTGGTCATAAAACGGTTGTAATGGATCTATCATAGGAACCTCCTTTAGAATCGCTTGCCAAATTTTGGCTTAGCGATTCTTAAGTCCTCCATAGCTTTATGCGAAGGAGGACATACATTTATACAAACTTTTTCTTCAGTTCTTCTATCATCACACTCGTCATTTTTTCTAAAGTAAACTCATGTTTCCATCCCCAATCGGTTCGTGCAACCGTGTCATCGATCGATTCCGGCCAACTGTCAGCAATTGCCTGATGGAAATCCGGTTTGTAGGTGACGTCTACTTTAAGATGTTTATTTATTTCACGAGCGAGTTCTTCGGCAGTAAAGCTGATGGCTGCAAAATTGTAACTAGTCGTTACGGTGAGTTTACTTTGGTCTGCTTCCATCAGCTCCATCGTACCCCTGACTGCATCATCCATATACATCATCGGGAGTGTTGTATCCGGACGGACAAAACATTCATACTTCCCGTTTTTGATGCCTTCATAAAAAATGGCGACCGCATAATCCGTCGTTCCGCCACCGGGTGGTGTTTTCCAACTGATGAGTCCCGGATAGCGGATGGACCGAACATCAAGACCAAATTTTTTATGATAATACGAAACCAACAATTCTCCTGCAACTTTCGTCACACCGTACATCGTCGTCGGTTCGAGCACCGTTCGTTGTGGCGTCTGTACGCGCGGCGTCGTCAAACCAAATGCGGCAATAGAACTTGGCCAAAACACCTGCAGTTTGTATTTCACCGCGAGGTCTAAAATTATTTTTAGTCCGCCCATGTTTATCTGCCAGGTAAGTGTCGGATCAATTTCCCCTTTTGCAGACAGGAGCGACACGAGATGATAGACCGTATCAATGGAATATTTTTTAATGATTGCTTCGAGTTTCTCTCCTTCACCGATTTCTGCAATTTCAACAATGCCTTTAAAATCTTTTGGAACATTCGTGTGCCCAATCGCAACGACGTGGGTCTCGCCAAATTTTTTCTGGAGTGCTGGCACCAGCTCACTGCCGATTTGTCCGAATGCTCCCGTCACAAGAATATTTTTCATAGATTTCTCCCCTATATAGTATTAGTCGAATTATGCACCAAAATCATGCGCAAAAAAAGTTGGACAATACATAGAACTCATTTTTTGATAAAATGAAAACCATCGCCCGATTAGTTTAACGGTAAAACGGAGTCTTGGTAAGACTCAGAAGAAAGTTCGACTCTCTCATCGGGCTCCACATATACGTATCGATAAAAATAAAGAAAGGAATGTGTGCTTAAAAAGTTTCTCGCATTTTCTACCTGGAAACAAATTGTATTGCTTCTCTTATGCTTCTTCATCGCATTTTTTGCATGGTCCATCTATGACATGTATACCGAAGAACCCATGAACTTTTTCCCATTAGATGACAAAAACGCAGAATACAAAATTACAAAAAATTGTCCATATGGACAAGGATGGGAAGAAAAACCGCAAACAACAACACATGCATATTGTCTCGAATACAGAGGAACTCATGTTGTTGAAATGTATGAAGGTAAACATACAAATTTTTTCAGCATCACCATTGGAAAAAGCAAAATGAATTTAGAACCATATCTTGGAAAAAAAGTTAAAAATATCAAAGGAAAGTATTGGGACTCCACAAAACAATGCATACAAGATACTTGTATCGCTATCGGTGGACCATATATCGTCGTAAATATTGATCATCTTGAACTTGCAGAATAATATTTTTTGTTTTCCTCTCTTGACATGCTATTTCTTTTCCGTGACACTTATAGATAGACGTTCTGTCCTACGTTTTATTTGTATTGTTTTATTTTTGAAATACTTTTATTATGTTGCACTCACCTCGAGAAGAAGATAGCGAATTATTCGGTCAGGAATTAACCCTGAATTTATATGGCTGCAATTTAGCAACCATTTCCTCCCGTACAAAAATCAGAAAATTTGTCATTGATCTCTGTGACAATGTCATCCATATGAAACGCTATGGCAAAGCATTTATCCCCCATTTTGGCCACGAAAATCCGATCACGTCAGGATTTTCCCTTGTCCAACTTATTGAAACCAGCAATGTCACTGCACATTTTTCAGAATATAAAAAATCCGTATACCTAAACATATTCTCCTGTGCATGGTTTGATGCAAAAATCACCACAAAATATTGCAAAGACTATTTTGGCGCAAAAACAGTCAAAGCAAAATTGACGAAACGCGCATAAGAAAAAGTTGAGTGCTCATGAATATTTTTTCCTTTCTTGTCACGGGCGTGTTTGCTGCAGAGTTACTCACAACAAACCCAATAAGTACACCAAAAAATTCGTTTGGAAAATTAATGGCAACACCGACACCCGCTCCAACAACTGCGCCTGCGGTGCTCGGCACAACCACATTTATCGGTCCAGTAAAACCTCAACCAAAAGCTGATCGGCCTTTGGCCGAGACCAAAAAATCATCCGTCACTATTGCTCTTCTTGGTGATTCCATGATGGATACGTTAGGAACGAATGCACCCGCACTCCAAACAGCGCTGAAAAAAATCTATCCCCGTACGACATTTATCATCAAAAATTACGGTGTCGGCGGAACAAATATCCAATACGGTATCGAACGCATTACCAATGGGTACACGTATCTCGGCACATCGTATGCACCACTTGTTGCGTCACAACCTGACATCGTAGTTGTGGAATCATTTGGATACAATCCGTTTGGAAGTGACTCAGGAACCATTGATGCACATTGGCTGCTTCTTGCCAAAACGGTCGACACCATCAAAGCAAATCTACCAAATGCAAAAATCGTCATGGCAGCAACCATCGCACCAAATGCGAACCGCTTTGGCGACGGCGCCCCAGGGCTTTCTTTTTCAGTTTTAGAAAAATGGCAACGAACAACGACCATCAAAAAATATCTCGAAAACACTGTTCGGTTTGCCGAAGGAGAACACTTACCACTTGCTGATGCATATCATCCGTCACTCATGGCAGATGGCAACGGAAATCTTAGCTATATTAACGGCGGCGATCATATCCATTATTCAGATAAAGGACGCGTACTGATGGCTACACAAATTGCAGGCGCTATCGCCAAAAACAAACTGCTGGAATAACCCCCTTGGCGCGTGTCGCCAAATACGGTATAATACCTTCTATTATGGCAAAGAAAGATCAACGACTACTTATTGGACTTGTCTGCACAGTGTGCAAGGCAACCAACTATATAACCAAACGGAATAAGATCAATACTCCGGAAAAATTGCACCTCAATAAATATTGCAGGCATTGCAAAAAACACACGGAACACAAAGAAACAAGTCATTTAGACTAATACTTCCGAGTCTGCTAAGCTAAGGATATGCCGAAGAATACGTTTATCCTCGTCGTTTTTCTTGCGATTATCGCCTCGCTCCTTATTGGATTTAATGTCGGAAAAAAATTTTCGCCCACGGCGAATCAGGCTTTGCCTGACAGTCCTCCTCTTCCTACCGAAACAGTTTCTCCAAGCCCATCACCTGTCGTTATGACGCCCTATACAAACAAATACTGCAAAATTTCCTTGTCATATCCTGAAACCATGACGGTCACAGAACCTGCGACAGGAAGTGCAAAATTCGTCTCCGACAAAGAAACGGTCATCTTTGTTTGTCAAAAAGATATTCCGGGAATTGCAGTCGAAGAAAAAAATAAAGAATCAATAAAAATCGGAAGTGCTTCAGGAATGCTCTACCACACAGCAACTCCAAAAGACGGTACACCAATTGATGTCCTCATGTTCACACATCCTGGTACGGGCATGGATGTCCTTATTTCAGGCGTTGGAAGCGCATTTAACACCATCATTCACTCTCTTACCCTCCTTCCCTAAATACTGGTATAATAAGAAAGTTTTAGGGTCATAGTTCAACGGTAGAATAGAGCTCTCCAAAAGCCCTGATCGTGGTTCGAATCCACGTGACCCTGCCAAGTGTGACGGCGGTCTCCAATCCGCCAGTGGCGGACGAATCCTGACGCCCCTGCAAAAAAAATTATGACCATCAGAACAATTACCTTCCATGACTACCCCAACCTTATTCCTTTTTGGGAAGAGAATTATTTTGTCAAAGAAATGGATTCCGAACCCCGATTTCAACTTTTTCTCGAAAAAAATCCGAATGTAAGTGTACTTATGGAAGATGACAATAAAATTATTGGAACAGCTCTTGGTTCTTTTGATGGTAGACGTGGATATATTCAAAAAGTCGTTACAGCAAAAACCTCACGGAAAAAAGGCGTGGGAAAACAACTCGTTGACGAAGTAATCAAAAGACTGAAATCACTCGGAGTTTTGTACATTCCCATCCAATGTGATCCTGAAAATGTCAGTTTTTATGAAAAATGCGGGTTTAAAAAATCAACCATGACACCCATGAACATGAATATCAAGTAAATAATAAAATATTATCCTCGAGTACAAATAGTATCCGATAGTAATATTTCACATTAATATGACAACACTTACACACACGTTATTTGGCATTGTTCTTGCAAAAGTTTCCATCGATATGGGGATGATTCCCGCAACGTCATCGCTCATCTACCCCATAAGTATTATCAGTGCAAACTTGCCGGATTTTGATGTATTGTATGTTCCCATGTCCAAAAATCACCGGGAAAGTCTCCTCCATACACCACTTTTTTGGCTCGCTATCATCGGACTCTGTTACGCGATCGCTGCAGTAAATCATCCTCTCCTTCCATATATACATATACTTACCATCGGCATAGTCAGTCACTTCCTTTTGGATACAATAGACATGAGAAGTGGCATCAGGTGGTTCTATCCGTTCAATAAGAATTTTATTAACGTTCTCCATTCAGTCGATGACATACAATCGGATAATCTACTGAGATTTATCAAAACCTATGTGACACATCCTGTTGCAGTCATTGAAAGTGTTGTTCTTTTCACCTGCATCATCGCGTATCTGAAGCTATAACAGGACCACTGTCAACAATATAAAATCAACCCGAATACATATATCCACGTTACGACATACAGAGGCAGCAATGTTTGTTTTTTCATCCGTTCTTTAGGGAAACGAACCGGTTTGCCTTCAAATTTTCCCGGTGTATTGCCTGAAACTTCGGATTTATAAAATTCAATGGTCATAATGGTAAATCCTAACGAGACATAGGCAACTTCCAGATACGAATGGAAAAACCGGAATAACAACAAAGACCATAGTAACGACACAAGCGGGCTCCGCAAAAACTTCAATGGTTGGAACCCTTCAACCGGCGCATCTTTCCATGCGCCGCCAAATGCGGAAACCCATCCGCCGATCGTTCCTGCGAGGATATATATCCACCATGAAACGGAGCTGCCGACATATCCGATCCGGACAAGGCCGAATGTCACAAGCGACAAAAAGGCAAGATACAGAGCAGCGCCCAATAATCGAAGTGACTGCCGCTTCACGACGTTCCCTTTGATGGCAAGG
>Ga0079306_1002468_pt1 | contig 10318 bp, 5 predicted proteins | sample Methanotroph_Enr_FD_79181 | JGI IMG/M metagenome (GOLD analysis project Ga0079306, IMG submission 79181) | Enriched soil microbial communities from Old Woman Creek wetland in Ohio, USA - Methanotroph_Enrichment_5 | ecosystem: Environmental > Terrestrial > Soil > Wetlands | place: USA: Ohio...
ACCAGCACGTAGATGAGGACCATGACGGCGGCGAAGGCGGCACCGAGATCGCGGAAAACCTCGTAGGTGATATGCCACTCGCCGTCCCACTTGATTCCCGGACGCTCCTCGTTCCAGGGCTGGGAGGCCGCCCGCTGCTCGATATGGAAGCCGCCCGGGAGCACTATCTTGTCGATCTCCTTCTGCATCTTGAGGATCGCGTAAACCGGCGCCTCGATCACGCCCGCCACATCGCCGGTCACGTACACCACGCTTTTCAGGTTCTTGCGGTAGAGCGACTTCTCCTCCACACCTTTTACCACCCGGACCAGTTCCGAGAGCGGCACGTTCCCCTTGGCGCCTGCCACGTAGACCGAGGAGAGCGAGGCCAAGTCGTTGCGCGATCCCACGGGGAGCCGCAGGCTGATGTAGATTGGCTCCTTTTCGCCCGGGACGTGCATCAGCCCGGCCTGCGAACCACCCACCGCGATCTGCAGCGTGTTCACCACGTCGGCAGCCGCCACCCCGGAAAGGGCCGCCTTCTCGCGATCGACCTCAAAGCGGTAGCTCGGCTGGTCATCCTCCTGATACCAGTCGGTATCCACCACCCCGGGCGTCGACTTGAAGATCTCCTTGATCTTGGCGGCGATGGCGACGCGGCTGGCCTGGTCCGGACCGTACACCTCGGTGACCAGGGTGGAGAGGACCGGCGGCCCGGGCGGGATCTCGGCCACCTTGAGCCGGGCGCCGTAGCGGTCGGTGATCGCCTTCAGCGTCGGGCGGATCCGTTTCGCTATGTCGTGGGACTGGTCCTTGCGCTCGTCCTTCCCGACCAGGTTCACCTGGATCTCGGCGACGTTGGCACCCTTCCTCAGGTAGTAGTGACGTACCAGGCCGTTGAAGTTGAAGGGAGAGCTCATGCCGACGTAGCTCTGGAAGTCGGTCACCTCGGGAACCTTCCTGAGTGCATCCCCCAGCTCGGCCACCATGCGCGCGTTCTCCTCCAGGGTGGTGCCGTCCGGGGCATCGACGATGAGCTGCAGCTCGCTCTTGTTGTCGAAGGGGAGCATCTTCACCGTCACCAGCTTGAAGTAGACCAGCGAGCAGGAGAGCAGGAGCAGGATCACCACCAGCGACAGGAAGCCGGCGCGCACCCCCTTCTTGTGCAAAAGCGCCCCCATGAGACGCCGGTAGAACCGCGTCACCACGGACTCTTCGGGCTCGGTGGTCGTGCCGAAGTGGGACTCGCCTTTCATGAAGCGGTACGCGAAGTAGGGAGTCACGATGAAGGCGATCAAGAGCGAAAAGACCATCGCCATGCTGGCGCCGACGGGAATCGGCCGCATGTAGGGACCCATGAGCCCGCCCACAAATCCCATGGGCAGGATCGAACCGATGACGGCCAGGGTGGCCAGCATGGTGGGGTTGCCGATCTCGTCAACCGCGCGGATCGCGGCCTCCAGCGGTTTCAGCCGCGTGGTGGTGAAGTAGCGGTGGATGTTCTCCACTACGACGATGGCGTCGTCGACCAGGATGCCGATGGAAAAGATCAAGGCGAACAGCGTAATCCGGTTCAGCGTGTAGCCGATCCGGTTGAAGATGAACATGGTGAGCGCCAGTGTCACCGGAATGGCGATGGCAGCAACGGCGCCGGCGCGCCAGCCCATGAACACCGCGATCAGGATGGTGACCGAGATGGCGGCCAGGAACATGTGGAACAGAAGCTCGTTGTTCTTGTCCTTGGCCGTTTCGCCGTAGTTGCGGGTCACCGTCACCTGCATCTCGGCCGGGATGATCTTCCCTTTCTGGAACTCCACCCGTTTCAGGAGGTCCTCGGCGAGCCAGGTGGCGTTGGCGCCCTTTCTTTTGGCGATGGAGAGGGTGACGGCAGGGTAGTCTCCCGTACCGCCGGTGAGTCCCTTCTTGGCAGCGGCGGGACCGAGCCCGAAGAAGACGTAGTCCTTGGGGTCCTGCACGCCGTCGGTGACGGTGGCGACGTCCTCCAGGTAGACCGGACGGCCGTCCTTCACGTTCACCACCAGGCGCTTGGCACCGGCGGCATCGGCCAGAAAGCTCCCGGCGTTGACTGCATAGTCGCGGTTACCCGAGGAGAGGTCGCCGGCCCGACGGGCCAGGTTCCCCTTTTCCAGGGCGCCCATGACGGCGAGCGGCGACAGGCCGAAGGCGGAGAGCTTCCCGGCGTCCAGGCTCACCTTGAGTTCACGGGAAAGCCCCCCTTTAAGTTCGGCGGCTGCAACGTTGTCCGCCTTTTCCAGCTCGTCGCAGAGCTCCCTGGCCACCCGCCGTAGGGCATGGTGGTCGTAGCGGTCGCTCCAGAGGGTAAGGGTGAGGATGGGGACGTCGTCGATCGATTTCGGCACCACCAGCGGTTCCTGGGCGCCCGGCGGGAGCAGGTTGCGGCTGCTCATCACCTTGTTGTATAGCTTGACGAGCGAATCCTCCATGTTCTCGCCCACCAGGAAGCGGACGGTGACGATCCCCATGCCGGGGCGGCTTGCCGAGTAGAGGTACTCGACTCCCTTGATCTCCCAGAGCCTTTTTTCGAAGGGGCTCACCAACCGCTGCTCGATCTCTTTGGGAGAGGCGCCGGGCATGGGGAGGTAGACGTCCACCATGGGGACCACGATCTGCGGTTCCTCCTCGCGCGGCGTTGCGAGGACCGAGTAGAGCCCCAAGAGCAGCGAGGCGCCCACGATGAGCGGGGTGAGCTTGGAATTTATGAAGGCGCGGGCGATTTTCCCCGCGAAACCTAGGTTGTTCATGCGTTACTCCGAAGGCTTACTGCATTGGGACCGCAAAGGCGCAAAGGGCGCGAAGAAAACCGGATGAGGCAAACCAGAGGCTCCCTTCCCCCTGGCGGGGGGTGGAGCGGGGGAAGCAGCGACTTTACAGGAAAGTGGCCTCGTGGCAGCTTCACCCACCTCCCTGCCCCCTCCCGTCAAGGGATGGGTGAGGATGAAAGATGACCTTGTATTTTTGTCCCTGGCTTGCTGACTTTTGTTGGTGTCTGACGTTTCTTGGCGTTCGGTGTTCTTTGCGTACTTTGCGTCTTGGCGGTCGATTGCGCTTTTGGGATTTATTCGACCTTGGCACCGTCGGTGACCTTGTCGACTCCGGCTGTCACGATGCGCTCGCCGGCGTTCAGACCCGAGAGGACTTCCACCCGGTTGCCCACCGATTTACCGAGCTTCACCAGCCTGAGCCGTGCGATTCCGTCACGGCTGACGGCCCAGACCGAGGTGAGCGCACCGCGCTCGACAACGGCGGCGGCCGGGACGGTGATGCCCTGACGGGAGCCTGTCCTGAAAAATGCCTTACCGAAATTTCCGGAGCGCAACCCTTTGGCCGGCAGATCCACCTTGACGGTGAAGGTGCGGCTCCCCGGATCGACCAGCGGCACGACCTCGGCGACCCGGCCGGTGGCGGGGGCGCCCTCGACGGCGATGCCGACCTGGTCTCCCTGCTTCACCTTGCCCAAAAGCCCCTCGGCGGCGCCCACCTCCAGGCGGAAACCGCCGTCTCCCTCAACCGTGACCAGCGGCGTGCCGGGAAATACCGTCTGCCCCGCCTCGACCGGCTTCGCCACAACGATGCCGGCGATGGGAGAAACCACCTTGCCGTAACCGGCCACCGTTCCCGCGGCCCGGGCGCCTTCACGGCTCTGGTTCAACCTCGCCTCGGCGCGGGCCACCCCCTGAGCGGCGACCTCCTGCTCCATCTGGTGCGTCTCGAACTCCTGGCGGGTCACCGCCTGCTCGGCGTAAAGTTTCCGGTAGCGCTCGAAGGTGGCCTCGGCGAGTTTCTTGCGCGACTTCGCCTCATCCAACCCGCGCTTGGCCTCCTCGACTCCCGCCACCGCCCCGGCTGCGGCGGCACCGCTTTCGGCGGCCTCGATGCTGACCAAAAGCTTACCCTTGCCGATCCGCTCGCCCTCTTTCACGTGGACCCCGGTCACGCTCCCCGCGATGCGCGCGGCAACGATGGCGGAGTTGCGAGCCCGCACCGTCCCCACCGCCTCCTGGAGGTCGGGTATGGCCTCGAGCGCCACCGCCGTTACCGTCGCCCCCTGTGCCACCACGGGCGCCTTCTGGGCCGGCGGCTCCAGATCCTTCTTGCCGCAGCCGGCAAAAACAACTATGGAAAGGGCTATCAGCGCGCCCCCTTTGAATCTCATCGCAGTACCTCCGTCAAAAATACCCCCGCTGCGTAGTACAGCTGGGCGGCCGACCTCAGATCGCTGTTCTCCACCTCGACCAGGTTTGCCCGGGTCCGGTTCAGCGTGGCCTCGGCGTCCATCAGTTCCACCATGGAGGAGAGCCCGTTACCGAAACGCAACGACACCAGGCGCACCCCCTCTCGGGCCGCTTCCAGCGCGGCGCGGGCCGAGACCAGCTTGGCAGCTGCCTCCCGGCGCCTCATGACTCCTTCGGTCACCTGCAGCGCGACCTCGCGCCGTCCGTTTTCCAACACCTCCGACGCCGCCTGTCGGGAAAGCTCAGCCCTTCCTTTCTCATGGGAGCGACGCGTGCCGTCAAAGAGGTCCCAGCGCAGGTTGATCCCGACATTCCAGGAGTCGTTATCGTAGCCAAGCGGCAGGTTGCGGTCGTTCACCTGGTATCCCGCCGAGGCGTACACCGTGGGGAGGTACGCATTGTTCGCCTGCCGCACGGTAAGCTCACCCTTCTCCACTGCCGTCTGGGCACCTTTCAATTCCGGGCGGCTCTTGTGGGCCAGCGCGATCAGATCGCCACCGGGCTCCGGCAACAAGGGGGCGTCCCCGATGTCGAGCGCCGCGCCTTCCGGCCCCCCTACCACCAGGTTCAGCCGCAGGCGTGCCAGCTCGAGGTCGTTCACCGCGGAGATCAGCTGCTGCTCGGCCTCGGAGAGTTCCGTCGCCGCCCGCAACTGGTCCGACTTGAGGCCGACCCCGTCGCGCTCCCGCACCTTGGCGAGGCGCACGTGCTCGCGGGCGTCCGACACCGCCTGATCCGCAATGTCGCGGTAGGCACGCGCCCTGCGCACGTCGAGGTAGGCGTTGTAAACCCGGAATGCGGTCTGCTCTCGGGTCTGGTCCAGCGAGGCTTTGCCGGCCTCGGCATCCTTTTTGGCGATATCCACGCCGGTGGCTATGCCGAAATCCAACAGGGGCTGCTCCAGCTTTACCGATGTCTGGAAATCCCCCTGGGCATCGGGGTGGTTTAAGTGCCCGGCCGCGAAGTCGGTACCGGGATCGATCCGCCCCTCGTTGAGCTTCATCATGAAAACCGTGCTCGGGGTGCTGGAGAGGACCGCGCCGCTTTCCAGCCAGACGCGGGGGAGGTAGCGGCTCTTGCTGATGGCGACCCCCTCCTGGACGGCGCCCTGTTCCAGCGAGGCGGCCTTGAGCAGGTGGTTGCTCTTGAGGGCCCGGTTCACCGCCTCACGCAAGGAGACCACCTCACCGAACGCGGGAACCGCAGCGGCGCACAGCAGGCAGGCTATCAGCAGTACGACCTTATTTTTCACCCATATCCTCCTGACGGGTTGTTTACCGTAACACCTTCAACATCCGTTCTGGACATATATATGGATCCCTATATATATGTTACCCCTTCGATTGTCAAGGTATTTGTGGCGGCTAAACCCCGATAGTATCAGGATTTTCCTCTACTCATGAAGGTGTTGTACGGGTTTGCGGCAGGCAAAGGAAGTCTACCAGAATGCTGCCGAATCGCAGGGGTGTGGCAAAAGTCGGGCTGGGCAGCCCGCTTGGACGTCGGACAGGCCAAGAATGGCAGGAAGGAAAAGCGAGCCGAGTCGGGTTCGCCCGTGAGCCGCCAACGGGTGCGTCCCCTGGGCGCGGCTTCAGCCGCGAATACGGCAGTGCGGTGAAGCCGCCCACACAGTGGGATTTTCGGTGCCGGCAACTCTTAGCTAGGGAAGAACGGTAATCCCTTTGGGGCTAGCCCCCACCCCTATGGTGGTAACGATCGCGTTGGTCTGCGTGTTGAGGACCGTGACCGTGTTGCTGCTGTTGTTGGCCACGTAGAGCCGGCTGACAACCGAACGAACCGCGATTCCCTGCGGACCCGAGCCCACCGGGACCGTCGCGATGACGGTGTTGGCGGTGGCGGTGTTGCTGGTATCGATGACCGACACATTGTTACTGCCGAAGTTGGAGACATAGGCCCGGTTGGCCGCCGAGTCGATGGCGATAGCCTGGGGGTTGGTCCCCACCGGAATAGTGGCCACGGTGGCAAAGGTCGTGGTGTTGAAGACCGTTACAGTGCTGGCGCCGCTGTTCACGACGTAGGCCAACGTACCCGCAGCGTTTAGGACGATGTCCTGGGGCACCTGCCCCACGCTCACCGTGCGGATGAAGGCGCTGGTGGCGCCGTTGAAAACGGTGACCGTATTGTCCCCGCTGTTGGTAACGTAGACCCGGCTGGTTGCCGTGTCCACCGCGATCCCTTCGGGGGCGCTTCCCACGCCGATCGCACCGATCACCACGTTCGTGGAGGTGTTGAGCACCGAGACGTTGCCGGTCAACTTGTTGACCACGAATGCCCGGTTGGCGGCCGGCAGCACGGCGACCGCCCAGGGGCCGGCACCTACACTGATCGTGCTTACCAGGCTGTTGGCGGAGGTGTCGATGATCGAGAGGGAACCCGCGCCAAAGTTGGCAACGTAAGCCCGGTTGATCGCGGTGTTGAGCGTCACGCCCTGCGGACCCGCTTCTACCGGGATGGTGGCGGCTACCGTGTTTGCGGTGGTATCGAGGACGGAAAGGGTGCCGCCACCGAAGTTGGTTACGTAGGCCGGGATCACCTGTGACGTAGTGACTGTGACCCTCGCGGATTTAAGGACGCCGTCGACGGTCGCCGTGATATCGGCGTTTCCGACAGCGATCCCCAGGACCCGCCCCTTGGTGCCAGATACGTTACTCACCGTGGCGATGCCCGGTGCGCTCGTGTTCCAGGTGGCGAACGAGGTCACGTCAACCGTGCTGCCGTCCGAATAGGTTGCCGTGGCCTGAAATTGCGCCGTGGTAGTGGGGGCAATACTAAGCGTCGTCGGTGTGACTGACAGGGAAACCAGCGTGGTCGAACTGGAGGACGAGCCCCCGCAACCGCAAAGCAGTAAAAGGAGCATCATCGTGGCGAATAGCTGTTTAGTCATGGCTCGTCTCTCCAGTGCGGCAGTAGGGCGCCTTTCCAATGAGGCGCATTCCCGCATGTGCCTGTTAAATACCTTTCACGGCGGTTACTGTCAAGCTCCAAACACAAAAGCATTCTAATACCGAAACTGGCGCTAGCAGGAACTTCCATTTTGAAAGGTGAGGGATAACCGTACGAAGAGTCGAATCGAGAATAAAAAGCCGGCCGCAACAATTGTCGCGGCCGGCGGGTAAATGGTCCACGTCCAGGTTCAGGCGCAGTTGTTCAGCAGGTAGCGCCCCATCCAGTTCTTGGAGAATTGGAACGCGGTCCTGCCGCAGCGTTTGGTCTTGTCGTGCGACCACTGGATGGCGTCCAGCTCCAGGTCCTTGGTCCAGGGGATCTGGATGTTGCGCTTACGCGCCTCGCGCTCGACGCAAAGGCGCACCGCATCGAGGTAGCGCTCCTGTGTGAAGACGTGGAAGGCGATCCAGAGACCGAAGCGGTCCGAGAGGGAGACTTTCTCCTCCATGGCTTCGCTTTGCTGCAGCTCACCGTTCACGAACTTGCCGCCGATCAGGTCGCTTTCGTACTCAGGCAGCAGGTGGCGGCGGTTCGAGGTCACGTAGATGAGGACGTTCTCCGGAGCCGAGTAGACCGAGCCGTCCAGGGCACTCTTCAACATCTTGTAGCTCAGCTCGCCCACCTCGAAGGTGAGGTCGTCGCAGAGCAGGATGAACCGATAGGGCTGGTTCTCCACGGCGTTGAAGATCTCGGAGAGGTAGATCAGGTCTTCCTTTTCTACCTGGATAACGCGCAGCCCCTCTCCGGCGAACTGGTTCAAAAGAGCCTTCACCAGGGACGACTTTCCGGTGCCGCGCGAACCCCACATGAGCGCGTTGTTGGCCGGCATCCCCTTCAGGAACTGGCGCGTGTTGCTGACCATGATCTCTTTTTGCTTCTCGACCCCGAGGAGCTCCTCGAGGGTGGTGGTATCGGTGACCTTGACCGGTTCGAGGTAGCCGGAGAAGGAGTGCCGGCGCCAGTTTGCGGCGTGGCAGGTGGACCAGTCTATCGCCTTGACGGCCTTGGGGAGCAGCATTTCAACGGAGCCGAGCACGCGCTCGAGCTGGGCGACCACTTCGGGTTTCAGATTTAGCATGGTTCTCTCTTTCGAAGATAAAATGGACCTTGTGTATACGTCGTAAGCTCCCCTGTTGTCAAACAAAAAGCCTGAAAAGCCCGTTCTTACGACGCAGTACGGGCCGGGGATCAGGCAGGGCAAACCTCTTTTTTGCCGTGCCGAAAAAAAGGAGCCAGGAAGGGGCTTTCGGCGAGCTGGCGGCTTCCCGCCTCACCCAGCAAGGGAGGAGGGGGATCCGGTGCCTGATTGGGGAAAGTAAGTTGTTGCGCAGGGGGATCTAGGAAAGCAGCCGGGTCAGGAGGTCGGGATGCAGGGCGAGTCCGAACAGGCCGGCAACACCCATGACGCCGCCGAAACCCGCGAAGACCCAGGCAAGGTAGAGGAGCCGGGCGCTGTTGGTAAGCGACGCCACACCCAGCATGCCGAGGCAGATGGAGAGGGCAGCATCGGAGAGGTCGAACTGGTCGTCGCGGTAGTTCATGTCGTCATAGGCCTTTTCCAGCGCCTTCGCCTTCTTCATGAGGTCCGCTTCCTCAACCTGGTAGCGGACGATGGTGTCACGGTACTGCTTTTGCTGCTGGGCGAACTGCGCCGCGGCCTTGGGAGGGGCCAGCACCTGCAGGGCCTGCAACTGGCTCGTTCCGAGTTCCGCCATGTGGTGCTTCAGCTTCTTGGACTGGTACTCGTTCCAGCGGTCCACCGCATCCGACTTCGATTGCAGCATCGCCTGGACGATGTTGTCGTCCTTCACCTTGGTGACCCCCATGAAGACGGACACCAGGGCGACGGTTATCGCCACCCAGCTGTTGAGGCGGTTCTTGCTCTCGGCCACGTCGAGCCGTTCCTGAAGATCGTTCATGATAGTTTCCCTCCGGCACCGCAGTTCCTGCGGGTCTGTGCAGAAGGTAAGACGTTATCGGACTTTTGTCAAATGCCGGTTGTTCAAGGGCTCAGCTCAAACCCGAAGGTTACAGGCGGACTGACCGAACCGGGGAATACCAGGCCCGAGCCGTGCTCAAGGCCATCGACGAGCGAATCGCCCATGGCGCTCACCCGCGCAAAGGCCGGCGCCACGATGGCGTCGATCTCGGCGCTGTCCAGAGTTTCGCGGGCCACCAGCGCCTCGCTCAACAGGGTGAGCGCCTCGCGGTGCCTCTGCAGCAAGGCTTTCACCTCCGCGTAGCACGAGGTGACGATGCTGCGGATTTCGGAGTCGATCTCCAAAGCGGTCGCGTCGCTGAAGTTCCTGCCCTGCTGGGCGGCTGCCGGGTCGGAGCCGGTAGACTCGTGGTTCCCGAAGGCGACCGGCCCGAAGGCGCTCGACATCCCCCACTCGCAGACCATCTTGCGGGCGGTGTCGGTGGCCCGCGCCAGGTCGTTGCCGGCCCCGGTGGTCGTCGTGTTGAAGATCAGCTCCTCCGCAGCGCGCCCACCCATGAGCACCTTCAGGTGCCCGTCCAGCATCTCCTTGGTGTAGCAGTAGATGTCCTCGGTCGGGATCTGCACCGTGAGCCCCAAGGCCCGCCCCCGCGGGACGATGGTGACCTTGTGCACCGGATCGCAGCCCGGGACCAGCTTGGCCACCAGCACGTGACCCGCCTCGTGATAGGCGGTGCTCCGCTTCGAGTGCTGCGACAGCACCAGCGATTTCTTCTCCGCCCCCATCATCACCTTGTCCTTGGCGCTGTCGAAGTCGCACATCTCCACCAACTCCTTGTTGGACCGGGCTGCCAGGATGGCCGCTTCGTTCACCACGTTGGCCAGGTCCGCGCCGGAAAAACCGGGGGTGCCCCGCGCAATCACCCTCAGGTCGACCTCGTCGCTCAGGGGGACGTTCTTCACGTGCACCTTGAGGATCTCCTCGCGCCCCCTGATGTCGGGTGAGCCGACCACCACCTGGCGGTCGAAGCGCCCGGAGCGAAGCAGCGCCGGGTCCAGCACCTCGGGGCGGTTGGTGGCCGCCAGGACCACGATCCCCGAGTTGACCGCAAACCCGTCCATCTCCACCAGAAGCTGGTTCAGGGTCTGATCGCGCTCG